>Ga0209633_10002184_pt1 | contig 19222 bp, 23 predicted proteins | sample Cruoilmetagenom1_FD_187290 | JGI IMG/M metagenome (GOLD analysis project Ga0209633, IMG submission 187290) | Oil polluted marine microbial communities from Coal Oil Point, Santa Barbara, California, USA - Sample 1 (SPAdes) (version 2) | ecosystem: Environmental > Aquatic > Marine > Oil seeps ... | reverse complement strand
GCCTTTACAAGGTCAAGTGCCATATTCATTATCCACTATGAATAAAACAAAACCAAAAGTGGTCAGGATATGGTTAAACTGTGAGAGCCGCACTGAAAACTTCCGACAGTGAGGCAAACTTCTCGGAGCAGACCTTCGGTAAAGGAAGGTAGAAAGCTCTAGCCTGAATTACCCTGTGCCAGCTTGACCACCGCCTACCATAGCTGGAAGGTAGCCAGAATGACACCTGGTACCGGTATGAACTAGAAGCTTTGAGAGGAGAGAAACCCTCAGGGAGAGCCGGGACAGGGATTTTATCCCCGCCCCAGCCCTTTCCTGATTAACTGCAAATGAACACTTGCTACTTCGTCAACCTGATCTTCCTGTAACAGTCACTGCAATAAACTGGCCTACCCTCTCGCGGCTCGAAGGGTACTTCACATTCTTTACCACACTCAGCACATACCGCAGAATACATTTGGCGACTAGGTCTGTAAGCACCATAGCCACCATAACCACCAGAACCACCAGAGCTGTTGCGCTGGGATCTTCTTGCTTCACGGCAACTTGGACAGCGCTTGGGCTCGTTGGTATATCCCTTGGTAGCATAAAACTCCTGCTCCTCAGCAGTAAAGGTGAAGGTAGCACCGCAGTCAGAACACTGCAGCGTTCTATCTGTAAACCCCATTGGATGACCTCCTTTCTCTCTATAGTACCTGGCTAAAGCTTCGATCATCCAATGCCTGTAAGTAAACCTGAAACAGTTCCCACAAAAACCGGCAACCTGGGCTTGTAACCACTGATATAAGTATATACGTTAACGGCAAAATTTGCAAATTATAGTACTCCTCAAAATTCATTCCCCCACCAATTTGTCAATCTACTAACAATGTCCTTGCGCACAAACTTTCCCTAATCGGCAAGCAAATTATTGCAATCAGCCATCGTTAACACTAAAATGAATAAGGTAATAAAAGACTCTACCCTCTAACCGGAGACGCAGTCCATAGTGTGTTAAACAAAATGACCGACCATATAAGAAATAGCTGAACAGAAAGGAGGATAACGATGACTGTTATGGAAGCTATAAACAGACGCCGCAGTGTCCGAAAATACAAGGCTGACCCCATAAGTGAAGAAACCATCGACCTGGTGCTTGGGGCCGCCCGCTGGGCACCCTCCTGGGCCAACACCCAGTGCTGGAGATTTGTGGTAGTCAGAGAAGCTGAGACTAAGGCCAGGATAGCTGAGGCGCTGAGGCAGGGCAATCCAGCTACCGATGCGGTGAGAAATGCCCCGGTGGTGATTGTGGCGTGTGCTGAACTAGGCAAGTCTGGATTCTACAAGGGGGAAGCTGCCACAGATAAGGGCGACTGGTTTATGTTCGATGTTGCACTAGCCATGCAGAACCTGGTACTGACAGCCCATGAGTTGGGGCTGGGCACAGTGCATGTCGGTCTGATGGATGCTAAGAAGATCGAGGAAACGCTGCAAGTTCCTGAAGGGATAAGAGTAGTGGAGTTGACTCCCTTAGGCTATCCCGATGAACAGCCCAAGGTACCGAAACGAAGAGAGTTAAGTGAAATCGTTTTCCATGAAAAATATGGTCAACATTAACCCTCCAAGGGGTAAGCTGGCTTTGAGTCAGCCTTATTTATAGCCCAGCTCTAGACTTCTCGAAGGTTATCGATTTATCAGACTTCAGAAAGCAATGTGGATGATTACTGTAGTCTCGTCATCGTTGATCTTTTTGGTTTTAGAGTTATCACCCACCTGGATTTTGTATTCCTCGCCCCTAGCTATACCTTCAAAGTAAGTAAATCCTCTGTCATCAGTCCATTGAACCTTCAGGCAGGCATCTTTATGAAACAGGCAAACTATGACGTTTGGCCTGGGATTACCCTCCTCATCAGTAACCCATATCTGTAGTTCAGCACCGCCTCTGTATGCACCATATTCAGTGGCTTCTTTAGGCTCCTGAGCACCGATGGTCAGCGATGACCCGATAAGCAGTAACCCCACCATCAATACACCTGCCATAGCTTGACCCATTTTGTTCATCTTGCCCTTTCCCCCTTAGTTTAGTTTTAGCTTACTCTATCATATAAACTCGCGCTTCTCAAGTCACATTTCACTTCTCCTGCCTTGTCCTCACTTTCTGCGGGCAAGGCTAATAATCGCAGTCGGTGGCTTTAACGGTTTATCTTCAGCCTAACTATCCCCCCTCATCTCTAAAAAGGTATGAAGAATTGCCCTTTTGAGCCCATGATTGATATAATACTCCTACTCTTCCTGGCGCATTCGTCTAGTGGCCAAGGACACCTCCCTCTCAAGGAGGAGATCACCGGTTCGAATCCGGTATGCGCTACCATTTCCCCCCATCAATTTTATGTCTCTTCCTCGTAGCCAAAATTTTCTTGATCCTGGTGAATTTGCTTTTCTGCCTTCAAGTCTGGCTGTCTCATCAATAAAAGAGGCCTTTTTAATCCCTTGATCTATGTGCTTGAAATCATGTCTTAAACTTAAGCAAAGCTTTCCTTGACTTAGAAGGTAAGGCATGAGCAAAATAGAATAGATACCTCGATAATGAAGGCTCTCATTCTGGCAGCAGGAGAAGGTACCCGCCTCAGACCGCTGACCTGGGCTTGCCCCAAGCAGCTTTTGCCTTTAGCCGGGAGACCGGTAGTGTTTTACGTCATTCAAAAGATAGCAGAAGCGGGTATAGATGATATAGGAATGGTGGTCTCCCCTAATAGAGAAGAGGAGTTCAGAAAGGTGGTGGGTGATGGGTCAGAGTGGGGAGTTAAAATAGACTATGTTGTACAACCTGAGCCTCTGGGGTTGGCCCATGCGGTGAAGGTATCTCGCAGTTTCATCAACTCTTCACCCTTCCTTCTGTTCCTGGGAGATAATCTAATAGAAGTAGAGGTGGCATCCCTGTTATCAGAGTTTAAAAACTCTGTTTCTGATGCTCTTATCTTGCTGAAAGAAGTCTCTGATGCTCGTGCTTTTGGGGTAGCCGAACTTGATGACCAGGGCAAAATAGTACACGTTGAGGAGAAACCAAACAAACCCCGTAGTAACCTTGCCCTGGTGGGGGTATATCTCTTCTCAGAAGCAGTATGGGAAATTATAGAGGGGCTACAGCCTTCCTCACGGGGGGAATTAGAGATCACTGATGCTATCCAGGGTCTCATCAACAGAGGAAGAGAGGTAAGAAGCTACATTCTTCCTGGAAGATGGTTGGATGTAGGGCAAAGGAATGATCTACTCCTGGCTAATTCCCTTCTCCTTCAGGACAGGATTCAGCCTGAGATCCAGGGTGAAGTGGATAGTGAAAGTCACATTTCGGGAAATGTGGAGATGGGTGGGGGAACAGTGGTTAGAGAAAGCAACATCGAAGGGCCAGCGTTTTTGGGAAAGGATTGTGAAATCATAAGCTCGTCGGTAGGACCAGAGGTCAGCCTGGGGGCCAGGGTGAGAATAGAGGGCTGCCTTGTTGAGCGTTCCATTATCATGGAAGGATGTCATATAAGCCGAATACACCTAAAGGATAGTATTCTGGGCAGACGAGCAAAAGTAGCCGGTAAAGGAAGAAACGATTGCACGCGGCTTACCCTTACCGATGATTGTCAAGTGGAGCTATGGGACTCTGAAACTTCATAACTTAAGTTCCCGGAGATTATGTGGGCTGAGATAGGATTTGTCCTGAGTTGTTATCTCTATGGCTCTATCCCCTTTGTATGGTGGGGGGCAAGGAAAAGGGGGGTAAACCTCAGAGAGCATGGCAGTATAAGCACTTCCATACTGTGGCGGACAAGCGGTATCCGGCCAGTTATCATCTATGGCGCTGGCGACCTCAGTAAAGGTGTCTTCCCTATCCTTATAGGTTACTACGTTATAGATTTCTCCCTGTGGGTCGTAGGCCTGGGGGGTATGTTAGCCCTTATAGGGCAGATGTGGCCGGTATTTTTGGGTTTTTCAGGAGGGAAAGGTGGTGCCGCAGGAATAGGCCTGTCCGTAACCCTTACCCCCGTTGTCGCCATCATATCCCTTATTCCCTTTATCGGAGCGGGTATATGGAGGCATACCAGGGTGCACCGCGGCGAGGAAAAGGAAAAAAAAGACCGATCTGCCGCCTTGGGAATGCTCGCCACCTTTACCCTTCTTCCCTTTATCGCCTTCGCCTCAGGCTCGGACCCGGAGGTCGTTTACACCTATATCAGTTTGCCCATCCTTATTTTGACGAGGAGAGCTACTTTTAGGCTGAAGGAAGATATACAAGGTAAGAATAGGCAGGAGATTTTCACCATCCTCAAAAATCACCTTCTCTACGACCACTCCTGATGGAAAGGATAAATCTCGCCCCTCAGATCAGGGCTTCCATTTCCCCCGTCGAGGATCTCCTAAGGGAGGCAGGAAAGATCGCTCAAGCTTCAGGGAAAAGACTATTCCTGGTGGGAGGAGTAGTGAGAGATATTCTCCTGGGTAGGAAAAGTATAGATATCGACCTTACAATAGAAGGCGATGCTTTAGAATTTGCCTCACATCTTCCCTTGACCAGAATATCCTCCCATCCTCAGTTTGGGACGGTAAAGCTTAAGGAAGGAAACATAAATATTGACATAGCTTGCGCACGCAGCGAAACCTATCCTCATCCGGGGTCCCTTCCTCAGGTGAGATGGAGCACCATGGAAGAGGACCTTGCCCGACGTGACTTTACCATAAACGCCATGGCGTTTCTTCTTTCTCCGGCTGACTTTGGCGACCTTCTAGACCCCTACCAGGGCAGAAGGGATCTTGAGGAGGGTATCATCCGGGTGCTTCATAAGCAAAGCTTCCAGGATGATGCCACCCGAATCTTGCGTGCCCTGAGGTATAAGGGAAGGTTTGGCTTCAAATTCGCCCCACCCACCTTGAATCTAGTTCTTAAAGATAGAAAAATGCTCCATACCATAAGTGGGGATAGAATACGGCGTGAGATTGAATTTTGGCTTAGGGAAGAAGAACCAGAGAAAATATTCGGTGATGCTCACCAATTAGGAGTGCTCAAGGAGATATACTCTGAGCTTAGTTGGAATGAGGAGATAGACCTAAGATTCAGGAAAGCAAGGAAATTTAAAAACTCCTCCCTTTATCTCGCTCTTCTCACCTATCAGTTGAGCCTACCCCAGGGGGAGGAATTTATCCGTCTCCTGAAGTTTCCACGCCAGCAGGCCAAGGTGATAAGAGAGATAATAACGCTTAAGGAGAGTAAACATCTGGAAAGCCCTGCCTCTCCTTATGTGGTCTGGGAGATACTTCAGGGTTATTCTTGGCAGGCAGTGTATGCTTTTTGCCTTTCTCAGGAGGGGCCAGCCAGCCATAATGCCAAGCTCTATGTGGAGGAACTCTTGCCAAAATCTCCTTTTCTCTCCGGGAGGGAACTCAAGGAAAGGGGAGTGCCACCAGGGCCCTACATGGGAAAGATGCTTCAAAGGATCAGGAAGGCTAGATTTTCAGGGGAGGTGAAAACCCCTGAGGAGGAGAAGAAGGTGGTAGAGGATTTTCTGCGCTCCTTTCCGCCACCCTGAGCTTAGCGCTTCTACTGCGAGGATTCTCCTCCACCTCAGTTCTGTTTGGCCTTATAGGTTTCGGGGTGATGGGTTTAAGAGAAAGAGAAGTACGAAGGAAATTTTTGGCTATCCTATCCTCCAGAGAGTGATAGCTTATGACGGCCAACCTTCCCCCGGGAGAAAGGATGCCTTCAGCCTCGGCTAGACCGAGCTCGAGGTTTTCTAGCTCCTGGTTTACGGCAATCCTTATGGCCTGGAATACCTTGGTAGCTGGGTGAATTCTCCCCCTCTTTTTGCCCGCTCTTTGTATCACTCTAACCAGGTCAAAAGTGGTGCTTAAGGGACGGCTCTCCCGGATAAGATGAGCGATCTTCCCTGCCCTATCCTCCTCGCCATATTGCTTTAGAATAGCGTAAAGCTCATCTTTGGACGAAGTATTCAGGATTTTTTCTGCCTTCAGTTTTTGTTGAGGATTAAACCTCATATCTAAAGGGGCATCCAGCTTAAAACTGAACCCTCTTTGCTCATCTTCAAGCTGAAGGGAAGAAACTCCCAGGTCAAAGAGGATGCCATCAACTCGGGGAAGGTCAAGGGCCTGAACAATGCTCTCAAGATTGGTAAAGCTATCGTTTATCAAAGCGATCACCTCTGAACATCCCTTGAGACTTTCTCTTGCCCTGGGGATGGTGTAAGGATCGATATCTATTCCCACCACTCTTCCCCCCCGCTCACATATGGCCCGGGTATGTCCTCCTCCTCCTAAAGTACAGTCGATATAGCACCCCCCAGGGTGAACACATAAAAGCTCTACCACCTCCCTTCTCAGGACAGGTATATGACCCAAATCTTTATCCCTTAAGTTGCCAAATCTTGGCCAGAAAGGCTTCCACCTCCCCCACATCACTCAGGCAATACTCCGCACTTGAGAGTGCATTATCGCCCACCAGTACTCCCACACCCCCTTTGCCTTGAGCCATGTTGAAACCATCTTCATCGGTAAGGTCATCCCCCAGATATAAGGGAAGGCATAGCTTCCTGCCTGCTCTCCTCAATATAAATTCCATTGCTTTGCCCTTATCCCAATCCACAGGAGGTTTTAAATCGTATACTTCCTTTCCCCGGCCGATGTTTATTCTTCCCTCCTCTTTTAAGGGGGTAGCAAAGTCGAAGAATATCCGGTTTAAGTGGGGCAGGTCACTTTCCTCTACCTGGCGAAAGTGCAGACTTAAGCTTAGCCCTTTATCCTCCAGAATCACTCCTGAGATACCTCGAACGATAAAGGAAAGTCCCTCCTTTATACGTTTTATATCCTCGATGTTTATCCCCGGGTGGATGAATTTCAAGCCCGGCCCCACGATCTCCAGACCATGATTTCCAGCATAGAATATCCCCTCTACACCTACACGAGACTGAATATCAGCCATGCTCCTTCCACTTAGTATCGCCACTGAAATATCTTTCCTTCGGGAAAGGTTCAAAAGTAAATCCTTGGTGCTTTCAGGCAGATGAGCTTGCTCCGGACGCCCCACAATAGGAGTCAGAGTTCCATCATAATCAGTGAAGATAAAAGTACCATCTGCTTCCCTCACCCTCCGGAGGATTTGCGATTCATCGGATAGAAGATGGCGCAATGCTTAATCACCTTTGAGGCTCAGGATTTCACTCACGATGTTTGACCCCCAGGTGTAAATGTTGTTTTCCTTCACTTGCTCTCTCAGCCTTCTCATTCTCTCCCTTCTCTCCTGGGGGTCCATGTGGATGGCAGTGACTATCTTCTGGGTGAAGTCACCTGTGTCATAGGGGTTTATCTCCAGGGCGTCCCTTAACTCTTTAGCCGCCCCGGTAAATTCGGATAGTATTAGAACTCCATCTTCATCAGTCTTGGAAGAGATATATTCCTTGGCCACCAGGTTCATGCCATCGTGGAGGGAACTTACGATGCAGAAGTGGGCTATGTGGCGGAAGGCGGCCAGCATGGTAGGAGAATTGTTGCCACGAAGGTAGATTATGGGTTTCCAGGTTCTTGTCCCATACTTCCAGTTTATATCTTCTACCATTCGACTGATCCTATCATTTATGCCCCAATACCCCCCACTACGCATTCTAGAGGGGGCTCCCAGCTGCACGAAAACTACCTTCTCCTTCTCCTCAGGATATTTTTCCCATAATCTATCCAGAGCCTTAAGCCTTTCCGGTATACCCTTGGTATAATCGATTCGGTCTACACCTATCCCAATACATTTACCTTCCAGATCATATTCATCTACCACCCGTTCTATCTCCTCTTCCACCTCCGGAGACTCTGCATTTTTAGATAACAGCTCTGTATCCACGCTTATGGGAAAGGGCTTTACCAAAGTTCTCTCTCCACCTCGGACAACAACGGAGTTTTCCCTATCAATTCTCGATTCCAGAGAGCGGTCCACCGTTTCCAGGAAATTAAAGCAGTGGTACTGAATATGAAATCCTAAAAGGTCATTTCCTAAAAGTCCATCCACAATTTCCTCATGCCAGGGACAGATGCGAAATACCTCATGGTTAGGCCAGGGAATGTGCCAGAATTGAGCTACAATAAGTTCAGGGTTTAGCTGCTTTAGTAAGCGGGGTAGAAGGGCAAAATGGTAATCCTGAATAAAGACCAGGGCCTTTTGGGACCCCACTTCTGCCATCACTGCATCGGCGAATAAGCGATTTACTGCCTTATAAATATTCCAGTCGCCCTCATTGAATACAGGCGAAGCAAAGGCAATGTGGCACAGTGGCCATAGGGCTTCATTGGAAAACCCCCAATAAAACCCTCTCTCCTCATCGTGAGAAAGCCATATCCTCTTCAAAGTGTACTCTGGATTTTGGGGAGGAACCCCTATTTTGCTTTCCTCATCGACCACCATGCCATCGGCCTCACCGGTGCCACAAGCAATCCACAGGCCCTGTGAGGCACGCATCAACGGATCCAGAGCTGTAGCCAGACCACTAGGTGGAGATATACACTGTATTTTTCTCCCCTCAAAAGTATGGACATAGGGTTCTCGGTAGGAGACGACAACGAAAGGGTGATCTCCCAGCCTCTCATTTATTAATCCTCTTAAACTATCTTCTGTCCACATAACACATGTTGAAAGATTAGAATAGTTTTAAAAATCCTTCAGACCCTGCGCCGCAAAACGTACTTTAGTGCGCGCTCGGTCTCTCTTTCTGTCTCTCTTTGGGCGATGGACCTTCGCTTGTCATATAACCTTTTTCCCCGGGCCAGACCCAGATCTACCTTAACCATCCTGCCCTTAATATAGACCTTAAGAGGAACCAAGGTGAGCCTCTTTTGGGCTACTTTTGCCCCCAGGTCGTTGATCTCCCGATGATGCAGGAGTAGCTTTCGAGGACGGCTTACCTCGTGGTTGTAGCGGTTTCCCTTATCGTAGCAGGAGATGTGGGAATTTATGAGCCAAAGCTCACCATGCTCCATCTGGGCGAAGGAGCGGCTGATATCTACCTTACCTTCCCTCACCGATTTGACCTCTGTCCCCTGGAGGGCAATTCCCGCCTCAACATTCTCCAGGATGTCATAGTCGTGATATGCCCGGCGATTAAGGCTTACAATCTTCACAAGCTTATTATACCCCCATTGTGGATAAATCCTAAGCACGAAATTCGAAATCCCAAACAAACCCTCATGGGCGGTTGCCCACCAGCGAATTATGAAAATTCTATTTTCGAAGCAATTTCAAAGGCACCAATGACATAAATTCAAAACAGTTTAGGTCCTTTGAATATCACCTATCTATCTGAACGAGTTCACTGCATAAGGGATAAGCTCTATTCGAGATAGCTTTCCATCTTTATCCAACTCCAATGCCAGCACGTCTATGCGCCACGCTTTAGCATGGGGATGTTGGTGTTGAAGGTAAAAAAGGGAGGAGGATATAAGCTTCTCTTTCTTCTTGGACGTGATAGCTTCCTCGGGGGGTCCAAAGGAGGAACTCCTGCGTGCCTTAACCTCCACGAAAGTCAAGCAATCTTTATCCTGGGCTATGATGTCAATTTCTCCATAAGGGCAGCAAAAGTTAGTATCCAGAATGTGACAGCCCTTCTTTCGGAGATACTCCTTCGCCAATCTTTCTCCTAGCTTCCCTAATTCCTTAGACTTCACAGCTTACCTTTTAAGGGAGAAAAGGAAAGACGGTGAACGGGAGATGGACCCCATCTTTCGATGCTCTGGAAGTGCTTTGGTGTCCCATACCCTTTGTTCTGGCCGAACCCATACTGAGGATAAAGACGATCAAGCCAGACCATATATCTATCCCGCACGACTTTGGCGCAGATGGAGGAAAGAGCAATGGAAAGACACAAAAAATCGCCGTGTACTATGCCCTTCTGGGGTAGAGGAAGGGAGAGGGTCAAGGCATCTATCAACAAAAAATCAGGGGGTAGGGAAAGGGAAGCCGCCGCCAGACACATAGCTTCCTTGGTGGCATTCACAATTCCCTCCTCATCGATGGTTCGGGGGGGGATCATGCCCATTCCCATGGTAGCTTCTGTTTGAGCCTGGGCATACAGAACCTCACGCTTGTGGGGTGAGAGTAGCTTACTATCCTTAGCCTCAAGCAATAAGGAATGCTCGATCCCCGGCGGGAGGATGAGAGCACAGGCCACCACTGGACCAGCCAGAGCTCCCCGTCCCACTTCATCAATGCCAGCGATGAAACGATACCCCTTTTTCTTTAGCTCCAGCTCCTCATTCAGGTTGGGGTAATTCATGACTTATCCTGTCCCAGATTATTTCCTCTATCTCCTGGGGAGAAAGACAAGCATCGACGATGAATAGGCGTTCAGGATATTTCCTGGCTAGCTTGAGGTACCCTTCACGCACACGCTCATGAAAGGTGAGTTTCTCCGCCTCAAAATAGTCAGTGGGCCTTTTTCGTTTATTTCCTTCCTCAGGGAGGAGGTCCAGAAGGATAGTAAACCTGGGCAAGAGTCCTTCCGTAGATATACGGTTTATGGTATGGACTATCTCAAGGTCGATCCCTCTTCCATATCCCTGGTAGGCAGTGGTAGAATCGACATAGCGATCAGAGATTATCACTTTTCCCTGCGATAAGCAGGGGAGAAGAACTTCAGATACCAGTTGTGCTCGTGAGGCAGAAAATAAGAATAACTCCGAGAGAGGAGATATATTGACCTTCTCCTGCTTCAGAATACTCCTTACTCTTTCTCCTACAGACGTTCCTCCCGGCTCATAAACAAGCTTTACCGGAATTCCCAATTTTGCTATTCGTGAATATAGAGCTTTTGCTTGAGTAGTCTTACCACAACTCTCACCCCCCTCGAAGGAGATAAAAAGACTCATTTAGGCAATGATAGCAGTGTCTGTTTTGGAGCGCAACCATAGTCCTCCTATGGCCGCACAAATCTATATCTTGCTCCTCTTTCCCAAACCTTGGACAGCAGAATCTCATGGGTGAGGATCCTCCCTTCGTTATTTTAGAGACTTTTCAGCCTTTTGACCTCGATGGTGGCAGGGGTTAATCTGTTACCAAAGTGTTCAAAAGAACCAAGATAGTTTGCACCGTCGGACCAGCCAGCGGGTCTCCCGAAATGATACGAAGGCTAGCTCAGAGTGGAATGGATGTAGCCCGGCTGAATTTCTCGCATGGTACCTATGAGGAGCATGATAACTATTTGAAGACCATTCGTAAGGTAGGAGCAGAGCTCGGAATTCCCCTGGCTGTCCTTCAGGATCTACCCGGTCCAAAGCTGAGAACTGGTGCTTTGAAATATAACGCCATCGATCTTAGTGAGGGAAGTGAACTTATCCTGGTAGCCACTAACATTCTGGGTGATGAACACAGGATATCAACCAACCTCCCCACCCTCTCTCACGATGTTAAACGCGGAGACGCCATTCTCCTTGATGATGGCGCTATCCGACTGGAGGTTGAGCATGTAGGGAGTGATGAGGTCAGGTGCAGGGTGGTTGTGGGCGGTAGACTAACTTCAAGAAGGGGCATAAATGTACCCGGGGTCAACCTCAGCGTGCCCTCGGTTACGAACAGGGACTTAGAATACCTGTCATTTGCCATAGAGGAAGGGGTGGATTTTGTAGCTCTCTCATTTGTCAGAGAGGCATCAGATATACGTAGGGCAAGACAATTCCTCCAGCAAAAAGGAGTCCACATTCCCCTCATTGCCAAGGTAGAAAAGCACGAAGCGGTAGACAATATCGATGCCATTATATCGGAGTCTGATGGAGTGATGGTGGCCCGTGGTGACCTGGGAGTGGAAATATCTTTGGAAAGGGTGCCGCTAGTCCAGAAGGAGATCATACAGAGATGCAATCGCGCCGGAAAGCTGGTTATTGTGGCCACTCAAATGTTGGAATCAATGATAAACTTCTCCTTTCCCACACGGGCTGAGGTGAGCGATGTAGCCAACGCCGTTCTCGACGGTGCTGACGCAGTTATGCTTTCGGCCGAGACTGCCATTGGAGGATATCCCATGGAGGCTATGTCGATGATGTTACACATCGCCTTAGAGGTGGAGATGGCCCTGCCTTATGATCGCATGCTCTTGCAAAGAGGAGAAAGTCTGCTGCCTCAGGTCGATGATGCTATAAGTTATGATGCTTGCCACACCGCAGGGCAACTGGGGGCATCTTGCATTGTAGCCTATACCAGTTCGGGAAGCACTGCTATGAGGGTATCTAGATACCGCCCCCGTGCTCCCATCCTGGCCATCACTCCCAGCAATGCTGCGGCCCGGAGGCTTATGCTCAGCTGGGGAGTCAACCCCTATCCCGTAGCCAAGTTTGTGGGTATGGATAGAATGTTCGAGGAGGCAGAAAAGATAGCTCTTACCTCCGGCATGGTGAAGAAAGGTGACCTTATAGTTATAACTGCGGGCATTCCTTTGGGGATTCCAGGAAGCACTAATCTAATCAAAGTGCAACAAGTTGGGGAAGAGGGCAAAAATAGTGCGTCTTGATGTTAGAACATGAGGCAGCAGTGTATATTCATCTTAGGAGGAGCAAGAAGCGGTAAAAGCAGCTTTGCTTTAAAGCTAGCTCAAGCCATGAGCGATAGGGTTTTGTTCGTAGCCACCGCTGAAGTGAAAGACGAGGAGATGGCAGAGAGAGTCCAAAAACATAGGCAATCCCGCCCTCCCAGCTGGCAAGTATTAGAGGCCCCTTCATCCGTGGGAAGGAGGATATACCAGGAAAAGGGTTTCGATGTGGTGATTATTGATTGCCTTTCCCTTTTGGTCTCAAACCTGCTCATTAAGGGGGAGAGAGCCGGAGTGGAGGGGAGGGTGAGTAAGGAGATAGAGGAGATTAAGGCATGCATTGAAAGTCTTGATGCCACATTCATCATTGTCTCCAATGAGGTGGGAATGGGCCTCGTACCCCCAAACAAACTGGGGAGGGTTTATCGTGACCTCCTTGGATGGGTAAATCAGGTGATAGCTACCTTCTCTCAGGAGGTGTACTTAACCGTCTCTGGATTACACCTAAGGTTGAAGTAGAAGGAAGGATTTCACACTGCTTCTCGCCGAATATGAACGAATAAGCCCCATAAAAAGGGGCTTATTCGTTCATATTCCCTACTCCCCCCATTTCAGCATCTAGCTAACTTACCCTCCTTCATAGGGCTCCGCTTTATCACTCTGAGGAGCTCGGGAGCTCGGTTACTCCCCACTGGTAACTCTTCAGCTCTTCCGCCCACCACCACCAGCGGGGAGTTCAGGACTGGGAAAAATCCATCGACATAGCCACATCTGCTTCACTATGCTTACCTCCTTCCCGCTGGACCCTCTTAAGGGTTCCTCTAGCTCCAGCATCTGTAATTATAGCCGGTAATTAACACTTTGTCAACCCCGCGAATTAAATTGTTATTTACGACTGAAAAGCGGACTGTTAATGCTTCAGAAGTGGACTGGTAGTACATTACTTTCAAAAAGGAGGGATGTATGGACCAGCTCCACAGACGATTTACTGATGAACAGGTTAGGCTCTTGTTTAGAGGGTACTGCCAGGGAATGCTGGATAGAGCTACGGTTGAGGAGGTCTTGGAAATTGGCAGGTCTAGGTTCTTTACTCTCTTAAAGGAGTATCACGGTGATCCAGATAAGTTTTCCATTACTTATCGAAGAGAGAGCCCGAGCAGACTTCCCACATGGGTTGAGAAGGAGATCCAGAGGGAGCTGATGCCGGAGAAAAGCTTGGTCGATGAGCCTGATTTGCCCATTACTACCTACGATTACTCAGCCATCAGGGATCGCTTGGCTAAACAAGGAGTACAAGTGGCCCTATCCACCATTATTGACCGGGCTAAAAGCTCAGGTTGTTATCTACCTCATCCGGCAAAGAAGGTACATGACCGTGAGGTAATTACCACTGCCATTGGTGCTTTAATCCAACATGATGCTTCCCATCACCGTTGGTCTCCTTATGCCAAAGAGAAATGGGTTTTGATTACTTCCTTGGATGATTTTAGCCGGAGAATTCTGTATGCTGACTTCTTCGAGCAAGAAACAACCTGGGCTCATATCGAAGCTGCCGAAGTTTTAATGCGTACCTATGGGATCCCCCTACGATGCTACGTTGATTCATTGTGAGTATTTCGTTTCGTCTAGGGAAGAGATAGCTTTTGGAGAAAGCATATGTCCTTCAAACTGATGAGGTCGACCCTCAATGGAGACAGGTAATGAGAATTCTAGGAGTGGATGTTATACCTATGCCCTCTCTTCTCAGGCTAAAGGCAAGGTCGAGAGGCCTTACCATTGGTTACAGGACAGGATCGTCAGAACCCTGCGCTATAGAGAAGCTAGCCACCATTGAAGAAGCTCGCCCAGTCTTAAAAGAAGAGGTAAACCGTTACAACGACTATCAAGTCCACTCTACTACTAAGGAGATCCTAGGCATTCGCTTTGAGAGAGCCAGGAAAGAGGGAAATACCCTCTTTAGACCATTTACCCTGCCTAAACCATATACCTCTAGCAAAGATATCTTCTGCTTGCGAGAGAAGCAAATGGTTAATGGCTATCGAAAGATATCTCTATTTAACCACGAAATACCCGTACCCAACGTGCCACTGAGAGAGGAGGTTGAAGTTCATCTCGTTCCCGACATAAAAAGAGAGGCGATGGAGATCAGGATATGGTGGGGTAGTCACATAGTACAGTCTGTTGCCTATCCACTGAAAGAGTTCCCTGGAGTCCACTTTTGAATCGTAAACCAGTCCAGTTTTGAAAAATTCCTAACACCCCGCGAATTAAATGGCTCTACACTGTTTTATGTGAAATGGGCAGTTGAAAGCACCCGCCGACCTCTGTAGTCTTTGGGTTAGACAAAACTTAAAGGAAAGGAGGTGCAGACAGGTGCAAGATGATTGTATCGCAGTAGCATTAGGATTGCCACAGCTCAGGATACTGTGGCAAAAGGAGTTGGAGGACCATTTTGAGGTCACAGTGATCTACCGTCGGAGTAAGGCTATCTGCCCCTAATGTGGCAGGACGACCAATAAAGAGCATGACCGAAGGCAGCAGCGCAAGCAGGACAGGAGATTGAGGGACAAAGTGGTATTCTTCACCTTGATGAAGAGATGATTTCGGTACCCTTTCTGTGGTAAGGTATTCACCGAGCTGGATGAAGTATTTGGTTCCTGGAGACGATCCAGTTACCGATTCAGGGAATACCTAGGGAGAGAAGCACTTCAGCAGACAGTGAGAAGAATATCACAGGAGGAAAAGGCGGGTGATGGGCTGGTAAGAAGATGCGTTGCTGAGGAGGTAGGGAGGATAGTTGAAGCTAAAGAAGCAGAAGAGACACCTGAATTTATTGGTCTGGATGAGTTCTCGGTGAGGAAACGGCGCCTATACCACACCACCATCTGCAACCTGGTGGAGGAAGAGATGATGGGGGTGATAGAGGGACAGGGACGACAGAAGATAGAAGAGTATCTGGATAAGCTTCCCCATCCGGAAAGGGTTAAGGGAGTAGCCATGGATATGCATGAGCCTTTCCGTCAGGCGGTCGAGATGTACTTGCCTCAAGCAAGGATAGTGGTGGACAAATTCCATCTCACCCGACATATCAATGGTGCTCTGGATAGGGTAAGGAGTAGACTCCAGGGAGGAAGCAGAAGGGACAAGAAGCGTGATCTATTTAAGAATAGATATACCACGCTTAAGGGGGCCGAGAGGCTCACTGGTTGGGAAAAGATAAGGTTAAACCAGCTATTCTATCACTATCCTGAGTTGAAGATAGCATGGATGCTTAAGGAAAGCTTTAGGGTGTGGTATAGAGAAATGGATAGGAACAAGGCCGAAGAAGGACTAAGGTTATTGGAGGTAAGGATAGCCCATGACTCTCCACCTGAATTTAAGGAGTTTCTGCATACGTTGGGTAACTGGAGAGGGGAAATATTGAACTACTTTGACTACCGGATAACTAATGGCTTCGTTGAGGGAAAGAATAACCGCATTAAGACCATAAAGAGAATGGCTTATGGGTACCGTAATATGGATAACTTTCGGCTAAGGATATTGGCAACTAACCCCAGAGCTACAGGATCGGAGTTTCACACTTATTGACGTAGAGTCAGTCACCTTCATCCTGGTAACGATGTCCGGGAGCAAAAGCTCAAGGCTGTGGATGAGGAGACCAATATGAGTTATACTTTACCATTAGGAGTAAGATGCGAAGCCCAAGGAGCTCTCTGCTTTTTGTGATAACAGAGTAAAATATTGTTTGCATAGCTTGGTTAGAGGAGGTAATGTGAAGGCAGCAGTTTTACTGACGGAGGGGTTTGAGGAGATTGAGTTCTCCACCATTGTTGACATCCTGAGGCGGGCGGGGGTGGATGTGGTGATAGTTGGGCTGAAGGAAGGTGAGATCACCGGGTCACACGGGATAAGGATGATCCCTGATGTGCCCCTGGATGGGATAGAGGCTTCCGACCTGGATGCAGTGGTGTTGCCAGGCGGATTCCCGGGGTTTATGAACCTAAGCCAGAATGAAAGAGTGATAAAGCTGGTGAAAGAAATGTACAGTGAGCAAAAATATGTGGCGGCAATATGCGGGGCCCCTTTTGTCCTTTCCCAGGCAGGAATATTAGAAGGGAAGAGAGCCACCATCCATCCTTCAGGGAGGGAAATGCTCACTGGTGCTCGCTATATTGATGACCGGGTGGTGGTCGATGGTAAGGTTGTGACCAGCCAGGGGCCGGGCACAGCCATGGAATTTTCTCTGAAGCTGGTGGAGATGTGGGCGGGTGAGCATAAAGTGGAGGAAGTCAATAAAGAGGTATTAGCCAAACTATAGAGGTGTAAAATGCCCATATATGAGTATGAATGTGAACAATGCTCCCTCAGGTTTGAACTTAGAAGAAGCTTTGATGGAAAATCGGAGGTTATGTGTCCTCAGTGTGGGGGAAGCGCTCGTCGTATCTTCTCCCCGGTGCCTATAATCTTCAAAGGGTCTGGCTTTTACATTACCGATAGCAGGGAGGAGGGCACTGCCAAAGTCAAAACCGGACCTTCATCAGGTGAGGCCAAAGAAGGTGGAGCTAAAGAGATACCTTCCTCGAATGAGACCAGCGCCCCATCCTGATAATTTATAAGCTAAGCTCATCCCACAGGATGTCATCCAGGAGGAACGTTGGCCCATCTTGACACACTTTTTTTGGTCCCCTTTTGGTGTTTATAGTACAGCAATGGCAGGCCCCTACCCCACAACCCATCCTCACTTCAAGTAGTACCTGGACTTCCTTCCCCGAAAGCTTGAGAGTTGCCTCCCGGTACATGGAGGAAGGCCCGCAGGCATAGATGTAGTTTACTTCACCTGAAAGAGGCAGGAGGTCGGTTACCTTCCCCCTATCCCCGTAGGATCCGTCTTCAGTAATCAGGCTAAGGTTCACCCCGCAAGGCACAAGATGAGCAGGATAAAGCTTTTCCCTGGTTTTCGCCCCCAGGATAAGGGAAACCCTAAATCCTCGATCTAAAGCCCATTCAGAAAGGAAGATGAGGGGAAAAATCCCCTTCCCTCCGCCAATGAGCAGGATACGGGTAGGACTAGGAGGAAGCTCAAATCCTCTTCCTAAGGGTCCTAAAAGGTCGAGCCTTTCCCCTTCCTTGCGCTCAGAAAGCCACCGGGTTCCTGTTCCGGTGGCGGAGAACATCAGGGCAAGCTCTTCTCCTTTCACACGGTGAACGGAAAGAGGACGCCGCAGCATCAGTCCATCACAGCCCACCGTGACGAACTGTCCAGGACGGGCATCGCGGGCAATCTCAGGGGCCTCCACCCATAGAATGCAGCTATCGCCATAAGGCCTCTCTTTATATCGGATGGGGAAAGAATTTAAGGATGGCACCGGAGCATCTCCTCGATCTCCTGAATGAGTGCCTGGGGCAGTTTCTCCTCCTCCACCGCCCTCACGAATTTTCCCGATCTCCAAATAGCTCCTTTTCCTTTCCCTCCCACCATTCCTACGTCTGCTCTTTCGGCCTCCCCCGGCCCATTCACTCCGCAGGCACAAAGAGAGATCCTGAGGGGTGCTTTCTTTCCCTGGAGGAATTTGCTTACCTTATCCACGATGGGGAAGAGGTCTATCTTCGCCCGGCCACAGGTGGGGCAGCTCAGGATCTCCGGGCCGCTCTGCCTTAAGTTCAGGCACTTCAAAAGTTCATATCCTGCCTTCACCTCAAGCTCGGGGGGGGCAGACAGGGATACCCTTATGGTATCTCCAATCCCCAGATGAAGGAGAATGCCTATTCCCAGAGCGCTTCTTATCGCTCCCTCGAAAGGAGGGCCTGCCTCCGTGACCCCCAGATGGAGGGGGTAGGATATCTTCTGAGATAGAAGTTTATAGGCCTCGATCGTGGTGTGAACATCAAAGGCCTTGCAGGAGACCACGATATGACCAAAATCCAGATCCTCAAGGAACTTTATCTCCTCTAGGGCGATATTGACCATTCTTCGAGCCAGTGAATCTCCTCGGGTATTTGGCGGAAGGCTTCCTTCATTTACTCCTATTCTTATGGGAATGTTCCTTTCCCTAGCCGCCATCACTATGCGAGCTAGATCTTCAGGATTCCTTATATTCCCTGGGTTGAGCCGGAGTTTATCTGCCCCCTTCTCTATAGCAGAAATCGCCAGATAAGGGTCGAAGTGGACATCTGCTACCAGAGGAATATGGATAGCCTGTTTGATGCAGGGGATGGCTTCCGCTGCCTCCGACGAGGGAACGGCCACCCGGACCAGCTCGCATCCCATTTCCTCCATGCTTCTTATCTGGGAGATGGTAGCTCCTATGTCTTCAGTTTTGGTCTTGGCCATTGACTGCACTCTTATGGGGGCCCCACCCCCAATCTGCACTCCCCCCACCATCACTCCCCTGGTGGTCATGGCAGAATGTCCTCCCCCGATATGAGGCGAGCGATGTCGTTATAGGTGATAAAGATGAAAAGGGTAAGGATGAAGGCCCATCCCAGGGAATAGATGAGTTTTTGTAGAGCTGGCGATACCTTCTTTCCCCTCCTTACCCCCTCTATCAGAGCGAGAATGATACCTCCACCATCCAGGGGAGGGAGGGGGAGAAGGTTGAATATCCCTATGCCGATGCTGATTAAGGCCGCCAGCCGAAGCAGGGGAGAAGCCCCCCCATACTCCTCTATTACCTCACCCGTTATCTGAC
>Ga0209633_10002183_pt1 | contig 19223 bp, 18 predicted proteins | sample Cruoilmetagenom1_FD_187290 | JGI IMG/M metagenome (GOLD analysis project Ga0209633, IMG submission 187290) | Oil polluted marine microbial communities from Coal Oil Point, Santa Barbara, California, USA - Sample 1 (SPAdes) (version 2) | ecosystem: Environmental > Aquatic > Marine > Oil seeps ... | reverse complement strand
ATAACAATAATGGAATTGTTAGTAAACCAGCTAATAAATAATTCTTATCAAAGGTTAAAATCAAAATTTCCATACCTATCAATACAAATAAAATTGTGTTTAGCAAAACATCAACCAATTCCCAAAATTTATCAACATATAACTCTGTAATTTGGCTCATAGATGCCTCTCTAACCGTATCATGACCTACTATTAAGCCAGCAGTAACCATAGCTAACGGAGCTGATAAATGTAACTTTTGTGCAATTACCGTTCCTCCCATTACCAAAGCAATGGTTATAATAACTTCTACATCATAATTATCTATAGATTTTAACAAACGATACGTAATCCAACCCAAAATCAACCCCAGCACAACTCCTCCAATTACTTCAACAATAAAAAGTTCTGCTACATGTTCAAAAGAAACTTCACCTCCGTTCTTAGCGATTTGAAAAATGGTTAAAAAAATAACTACGCCAACACCATCATTAAATAAAGATTCTCCAACTATTTTTGTTTCTAATTTTTTAGGAGCTCCAACTTGTTTTAAAATACCTAAAACTGCAATAGGATCTGTAGGAGAGATTAATGCACCGAATAGTAAACAATAAATAAAATCAACTTCTAAATTAATAATTTTTAGTAAGTAAAACATAAACACACCTACAATAAATGTTGATGTTATTGTGCCAACAGTAGCAAAAGTTAATATCGGTTTGCGCTGAACTTTTAATTGTTGAAAATTAGTATGTAAGGCACCAGCAAAAAGCAAAAAACTTAACATAATATCTAACAGCACCGTTTCAAAATCTATTTGAGAAATAAACTCTTTCTCTTTTTCTAACAAGGTAGAATCAAAATAACTCAGTGCAAAAAGAATAAATGTAAATGAAATTGTAATTGTCATTAAGCCAATTGTATTTGGCAATTTTAAAAACCGAACATTTATGTATCCAAAAAGAGCAGAAAAAACAATTAATATTGTTATAACAGAAAATAAATCCATATTAAACTATTTTTTTGATAGATAAAATAACTCCTAAATGTATTCCATCATGAAAGGCACTAAATAATAATGCATCATCGATGTTATTTAATTTAATATTTACACTTGTATCATAAGCATTATATTGATTAAACACACCATTATTATAGTCATTTTGAGTCTTTAAAACTGTAGAAATTAATTTACTTTTAACATAGTCAATTTCTTCTTTTGGAATATTTGAAGTGGCTGTAGACCCCTTTGTATACTTCGGAATTAAATCTTTATCAATATTTATAGGTAATCCTGATAATTTATAGGTTAGTAATTGTTGAGTAACCAAGATATGAGCAATATTCCAAAATATTGAATTATTAAAATTTTTAGGTATTGTAGTTAGTTGCTCATAACTTAGTTTCTCAATTAAATTTGTTAAAACTTTTCTATTAAAAACCGCTGTTTCAAATATTAAATCCATCTTCCTTATTTTTGTTAAAAATAACCAATTTAGATATAAAAATGAAAAAAATATATTTTTTAAAAACTTGTGATACTTGTAAAAAGATTCTTAAAAGAATTCCGCTTGATGAATTCACTTTACAGGAAATAAAAACAGATAAAATTACTTTAAAACAGCTGGAAGAAATGAAGATGCTTTCCGGAAGTTATGAGTCATTATTTAGTAGAAGATCTAAGAAATATCAAGCTATGGACTTAAAAAATGAAAGTTTAACGGAAAAAGATTATAAGCAATTATTACTTGAGGAATATACATTTTTAAAACGACCAGTAATCATTATAGAGAATCAGATTTTTATTGGTAGTAGTAAAAATAATATTGAATCATTATTAGAGTTTATTGAAAAGTAATACTTTTGCCGATCTAACTAAGCCTTTAAAAACAGATGTTTAAAGAAAAAAAACATATAATTGGAATTGTTGTTTTTTCAATTATTATCCTTATCTTTTTATTAAATATAGCCCTTTCTAATTTTGTTGAAAACAAAGTTACAGACACATTAAATAACTCTAAGTCAGATAAATATAATACAAGCGTTGATGACGTTAAATTTAAATTATTTGACAGGTCGATTACGTTTGAAAACATATTTATAAGTCCGAAAACAGCAATTGTAAATGATTCGTTATCTCAAAATCTAGAAAATGATAGCCATGAGAAAATTACCATAGCATCTATCAAAATAGACAACATTCAATTTTTTGATTATTTATTTAGAAAAGATATCAATATTGGAGAATTAGAAATTAACGATTTAATTATTCAAAAATCAAATAGAAAAAAAATAGATACAATTGATAAAAAACCTATAAACTTAGACTCTATTCATATTGATAAAATAAATGGATTAAAAATAGATAAGTTTAATTTGAAAAATATTCAGTTTAATGTTGTTGATACCATTACTCAAAAATTTGTTTTTAGCCATAAGCCAGTTAATCTAGATTTGGACGGCTTTCAACTTAAAAAAGTTAAAGACCAACAGTTTAAATTAATGCCAATTAAAAAAGTTTTTGAAATAGATGATATAGAAATTGAGTTTCAAAAAAAGGGGTATAAACTTGTAATTGATGAAATTAATCTGAACACCGAAACATCTGGTATAGAAATCAATAATTTTAAATACAAAACTTTAAAAGGAAAATATGCTTTGGCAGGAAAAGACAGATACAACAATGCAGTTTTTGAAATTAGTATAGAAAAAATTGAGTTGATTAAAGTTGATTATGCAAAGTTAATACGAAGCAAAGGAGCATTTGTAGATAGTGTTTTGATATCAAAGGCAATATTTGACATATATAAAGATAGAAGAAAGCCTTACGATAAAAGGTTATATAAAGAACTGCCACATTTAATCTTAAAAAAAATAGATTATCCATTATACGTAAAACAAATAAATATTGATAACAGTCTTTTGTTATTAGAAGAAAGTTTTCCAAATAAAAACATGAATTTAAAACTATCTATCAACGAAATTAACGCAACAATAAATAATGTCTCAACAATAAACCAATTTAAAGAAAACCCTATAATAGCAAAATTAGATTCCAAGTTGATGAATGAAGCAAAATTAACTGCAAAATTTACTTTTCCAATGAATACCGATCAGACTGCTTTTTATTTTGAAGGTAATTTGGGTTCAACAAAATTCACATATTTTGATGAAGTAATATACCCTGTATTAGGTTTGAAAATTTTAGAAGGAAATCTTGATAATTTATCATTTCAGGCAAAAGCGAATAAGTACTCATCATCTGGTACTATGAAAATGTTATACCATAATTTAGAGGCAACAGTATACAAACCAAAAAATCCTAAGGTAAAAAGCAAAGTTTTAAGCTGGGCCGCAAAAACCGTATTACATAATTCAAATCCTATAAAAAAGAAAAAAGTAAGAATCGCTGTTTTATCACATAGCTACGAACCTGAAAAAGGATTTGGTAATTATTTATGGAAAACTCTTCAAAGTGGTATTGTAAATACGTTGTCTCCAGCAGGTAATAAAACATCAAAAAAAGCAGATGAATTGATTTATAAAAAAGAACATAAAAAGAAAAAGAAGAAAAAATCTAAGCGCTAAATGATATTACTTTTTTTTATACAGCATTGGGTTTAAGTCATCATCATTATACATTTTCATTTGCTTGTACACTTTCATATATTTTTCACCTTTGGAAATATCAGAAATTAAGTCATCGATAGCTGTTGAAAGGTCTTCTCTTTGTTCTAATAAGATTTGAAGTTTTGCATTACAAGATTCTCTGTGCGCTAAACTTGCTGATTCTCTTTCAGCTTCTTCACGCATGTGATAAATTTTTAAAGCCAAAATAGATAATCGATCAATTGCCCAAGCCGGACTTTCAGAATTAATTAATGCGTTTTTAGATATATTTACATCTTTATACTTATTTAAAAAATACGAATCAATGTATTCAACCATATCAGTTCTATCTTGGTTGGATGCATCAATTTTTCTTTTTAATACCAAAGCTTCTACTGGATTAATATCAGGCATTCTAATAATATCTTCATAATGCCATTGAACCGTATCTATCCAACTTTTTCTATATAACAAATGCTCTAAAATATCTTTTGGATATGGGTTTTCAAAAGGTTGATCAACATTATCAATTACATGATATTTTTCAATTACATTATCAAATATTCGGTTGTATTCTAGTGCATTCATATTATAAAAATTTTCGTTCAATTAAAAATAGTAATCTTTCTTCTAATTCCTCTTTTCCTTTCCAATTATATTTAGGTTTAACAGTGTATTCAATATATCTTATAGCATCATTTTTATTGGTATAAGAATTTAAACTACTTAGTACTTTGTTAAAATCTGATTGACTATAATTAAAAAGTTGATTGACAAATGCTATTCTATCATTTAACCCAATTTGAATATTACTACTCAATAATTTGTCATTAAGAGATAACTGTTTCGCTTCTTCCTTTTTAGTTTCAAACATTTTTTCTGTTTCCTCAAGAGAAATAGTATCTTTAAACTCTTCTTTCTGACTCATATCCTCTTTAATAGAATCAAATGTAGGAACAAATAAATCGCCTGAATCAGTATCTGTAGAATCTTCTATTTCATTTGACACTTCTTCTTCTAAAGACTCAAAAGACAATTCATCAATTTTTTTATCTATAATTTCTTTCTCAGTACTATTATTTGGCACCTCAATTTTAACTTCGATATTATCTATGGTAGAATCCTTTATGTTTTCTATACTTTCTTTTTCTTTAGAAACGGATTTAATATTTTCATTTAAAAACTCTAAAACTGTAAATTTTTCATAAAGTTCAAGTGCATTCTGACGTAAATTTTGGGTATCGGCATCATCTTTTAAATGAAGTATTTCTTGAGCAAGATCCTTTAAATCATTTATTAAATTAGTACGCATAAACTTATATTTAATAAGGTGTGTTTTTACTTTTCAATAAAAATACAAAATTAACATTTTCAAAAGAATATTCTACTAAAGATTTTTATTACTTTTGTTAAACTAAATGAAAATAATATTTTTCTTTACAATTTTAGCACGAATTTTTTAAGCTTTAAAGTATAATATGTTTCTTGAAAACACAGTAAATCACACAGAAAAATTTGGATGGATTGAGGTAATCTGTGGCTCTATGTTTTCAGGTAAAACAGAAGAATTAATTCGTCGGTTAAAACGCGCACAATTTGCCAAGCAAAATGTTGAAATATTTAAACCAACAGTGGATACTCGTTATGCCGATGAGATGGTAGTTTCACATGATGAAAATGAAATTCGATGTACTCCTGTTCCAGCTTCGGCAAATATTACTTTATTAGCAAATAACATTGATGTGGTTGGTATTGATGAAGCACAATTTTTTGATGATGAGATAGTTAGAGTTTGTAATGATTTAGCAAACAGTGGAGTTAGAGTAATTGTTGCCGGCTTAGATATGGATTTTCAAGGGAAACCTTTTGGACCAATGCCGGCACTTATGGCTACTGCAGAATATGTAACTAAAGTACATGCTGTTTGTACAAAAACAGGAAATTTAGCACACTTTAGCCATAGAACTGTAGCTGATGACAGCCTTGTATTATTAGGAGAAGTTCAAGAGTACGAGCCATTAAGTAGAGCAGCATATTATAGAGAGATACAAAAAGAGAAAAAGAAACTAGAGGAGAATAAAAATGAGTAATAGCCCCACAGTTTTACAAATTGATTCCTCTGCAATTAAACACAACCTACGATATTTTAAATCTAAAATTCAAGAGTCAACAAAACTGTTGGTCGTTATAAAGGCTTTTGCATACGGAAGTGATGCCATTGCCATAGCTAAATTACTAGAACAACAAAATGTAGACTATTTAGCTGTTGCTTATACCAAAGAAGGCGTTTCTTTGCGCAAAGCAAATATTAAATTACCTATTTTAGTACTACATCCCCAAGCAGAAAATTTTGAATCTATAATTAAGTTCAATCTGGAGCCGAATTTATATAACTTTAGAACTTTAAATTATTTTAATGAGCTTGTCTCTGCGAACAACTTAAAAGAATACCCTGTTCATATTAAAATAAATACGGGTATGAATAGATTGGGTTTTAAAGAAAAAGATATTGTTGAATTACAATCAGAAATTAAGAAACTTAAGAACGTAAAAATTGTTTCTTATTATTCACATTTGGCTGCAAGTGAAGATATAAGTGAAAAAAATTTCACAAAACACCAAATAGATTCTTTTATAAGAATTACGGACTTATTAAATGAATCACTTTCATATACCCCATTAAAGCATATTTCAAATACTTCTGGAATTTTAAATTACCCAGAAGCACAATTTGATATGGTACGTTTAGGAATTGGTTTTTATGGCTTTGGAAATGACAATTTAGAAACTGCAGAACTCAAAAATGTTTGCAATTTAAAAACTAAAATATCGCAAATTCAATTTCTAGAAAAGGGAGATACGGTTAGTTATAACAGAAAATTTACTTCAACAAAAAACACAAAAATTGGAGTTCTGCCTTTAGGGTATGCCGACGGATTAAATAGAAATCTAGGAAATAAATTTGGCTCAGTTTATATCAAAAACCAAAAAGCACCAATTATTGGCACCATATGTATGGATATGACCATGATAGACCTTAACGGAATTGATTGTAAAGAAGGCGATGAAGTAATTGTTTTTAATCACCAAGATCATGTTCTTGAATTGGCAAAAACAACAACAACAATTCCCTATGAAATACTTACGTCTATCTCACAAAGAGTTCGAAGAGAAATTATCTAGTTGTTTTTTTTGGTATATTCGCTCATAATCTAATCTTAAATAATTGAAATGTTAAAAGAATTTAAAGAGTTTGCCCTAAAAGGTAATTTACTTGATATTGCCGTTGGTTTTGTAATGGGTGCTGCTTTTAAAAGTGTAGTTACTGCGTTTACTACTGGTATTGTTTCACCATTAATTGGGCTGCTATTCAATACTAATTTTAAAGACCTAAAATGGATTGTTAAAGAAGGTGTCGCCAATGCTGATGGAAAGATAGAAGGTACAATTGCAGTGCTTTATGGCGAATTTATTACCACCGTAATAGACTTTGTTATTGTTGCTTTTGTAATGTTTTTAATTGTTAAAGCAGTAAATAATATGAAAAGAAAAGAGGAAGAAGCACCTGCTGCTCCTACTGGTCCAACTCAAGAAGAAATTCTCGTTGAAATTAGAGATTTGCTTGCAAAAAAATAGAATGTCTATTAACTATTTGAGACACATCCAATGTCTAAATTCATATCGGATTTAGACATTGGATGAACATTTAAATATTGGGTAGTTTCTGTTTCAAAATAGTAAAGCCTTACTAGCTTCTTTTACTTTTGTACATCTCAGCAATAGAGATTGTTTTTTTTCCTTCTTCTAGAAGAATTAATCTATCATTTTTTGCTACTTTCCCTGTTACTAAAACCTTAAAATAAACTCCACACTTTGTTGTATTCCAAAATTGCTTAATCACCTTAGAATCTTGAAACCTAATACCTAGTTTTACACAAGGTTGACGAGATTTGCTAACTTCTAATTTACACTCACCCAATTGATAGATACCGCCAACAAAAATATTTTCTTCATCTAAGTTGTCGATGGTTAAATTTTCTCCAAACATTCCATAATTGAATTCTAAATTTGGATATAAATTTTTCCAAAAGGGATAATGATTTTTTCCATAAGCATATACAGCTTGATCAATTCCACCGTGATATTTTCTATCAATTACAGTATCATTTACCACGTCTTCTTTTCCTAAAAAAATAGGACCTTCTACAGGATATTTATAAATACCCGTAACATAGGTTTTGTTCTTCCAAGTTACTTTTTTCTTTTTTCCAATATTAACAGAAATTACTTTCATAGGATATCATTTTCTCATTGAAGTATTAGTTTATCAGCAATTTTACGATCATTTGATAACCTAGGCACCTTATTTTGACCGCCCAATTTACCAACCGATTTCATATAGGTTTTAAAACCATTTTTGTCAACAGCACTAATTTTAAGTGTTTGTAAGATTTTACCTTCAATCAAATCAAAATAATAGGAGTTTTGTTTTTGCATGATTTGATCAATTTTTATTGCCAATTCTATTAAATTTTCTGGTTTGGTATCAAATTCAATAAACCATTCGTGATAAGGCAATTCTCCATCAGGCGGATTTACTTGTGGAGCAACTGTAAACTCATTTACTTTTATGTTTGTTCCAACAATGGCTTCTTGTAAAGATTCTTCTACTTCTTTCGCAATAACATGCTCGCCAAAAGCCGAAATAAAATGTTTGATTCTTCCAGTTACAATAATTCGATAAGGCTTTAAAGATGTAAATTCAATTGTGTCGCCAATATTATACGCCCAAAGCCCGGCATTGGTTGATATAATCATCACATAGTTTACTCCCAACTTCACATCAGCAATGGTAATTCTGGATGGGTTTTCTTCAAAAAACTCATCAGATGGAATAAACTCATAAAAAATTCCGCTATTTAACAATAGCAACATACCTAATTTTTTATTGGTTTTATTCTGCTTGTCTTGATATGCAAAAAACCCTTCTGATGCAGGAAACAATTCAATAGAGTCTACTTTTTTACCTATTAAATTTTCCATGTTCTGGCGATATGGCTCGTAGTTTACTCCACCATATACAAAAAGATTAAAATTTGGAAAAATCGCACTTATTTTCTTTCCCGTTTTTTCCACCAGTTTTTCAAAGTACATTTGAACCCACGATGGAATTCCACTAATTAGTCGCATATCTTCAACAACTGTCTCATCAACAATAGCATTTACTTTTGTTTCCCAATCATCAATACAATTTGTATTCCAACTTGGCATACGATTTTTTTGTAAGTAATTTGGAACATAATGAGCGACAATTCCCGAAAGTCTACCTGATTTTATGGCTTTAGTATCATCAATAATTGGACTTCCTTGTAAGAAAATCATTTTTCCATTTACGTAATCTGCATTACCTGTTTCAGCAATATATAATAATAATGCTTCTTTCGCGGCATTGATATGATTAGGCATTGACTCCTTAGTAAGTGGAATATATTTAGCACCTGAAGTTGTTCCAGAAGTTTTTGCAAAATAGATAGGTTTACCTTTCCACAACACATCACTTTCACCGGTTTTTACTCTTTCAATATATGGTTTTAAAGATTCATAATCTCTAATAGGTACTTTAGTTTTAAAATCGGAATACGATTTTATCATTTCAAATTCATGATCTTTTCCAAAAACTGTATTTTGGGCTTGTGCAATTAGATTCTTAAAAACAATCTCTTGTGTTTTAATAGGGTTATTAGCCCATTTATAAACTTTTTTTGAAATAAGTTTAGCATAAATTTTTGCAAATAATGGCTTTAACACGGAATAAATTTATTTAAAATTGATATAGTTAGATGGGTTCACAGGATAACCATCATCCCAAAGTTCAAAATGCAAATGAGGCCCTGTAGACATAGACCCCGTTGATCCTGCACTTGCAATTACTTCACCAGATTTTACCAATTCACCTTGTGATTTAAAAATAGAAGAATTGTGTTTATAAACTGAAATAAATCCTTGAATATGTTCAATAATGATAACGTAACCAGTATCAGCAGTAAAACCTTCAAAAATAATTGTACCATCAGCAACAGCTTTTACAGGAGTATCTTTGTCAACAGCAATATCAATTGCAAAATGATTTTCTTCAGAATTATAGTTTTGAGTTATTTCACCTTTTATAGGTGATGAAAAAACAATATCTGTATTATTGGTCGCTTGTTCAAAAACACTAAACCGATCTTCTTCTTCAACAGCATTTCTAAAAGCAGAATCGATTGCTGATGGAGCAAAATCTATATTTTCAATTTTTATTTGCTCTAAAACGGAATCTTTATTAAAATTAACCCTTTTTATTTCACCTTTAAGCACTTGTTGAATATTTTCAATATATAAATTGTTAACGGAAAGGGCTTGATTCAACGAATCGACTTTATAAACCAAATTCGATGCTTCTTTTTTTAATTCGGTTGATGAATATCCTTGAATGTACTCTTTAAGCGGAGTGAAGGCGATTAGTAATGTTGTTAGCGCAATTAGTAAAACGGAAAACAACCCTCCAAAAATAAATGCATTTAATCTATTTAATTTAAAAGAAAAACGTTCTTCAAACGTATCTTCATTTAAAACAACAAAACGATATTTATAGGTTAATTTTTCTTTTAATTTATTTTTTGCGCTTTTCTTATCCATTCTATACTATTCAAAGCAAATATACAATGTTATTTTTGGTAATAAATTCTAAAAAATAAAAAGCTTAAAACTATTTATAAAAATTCATTTCATCAATATATTGCCAAACGGAATAAGGTAATAAAGGGCGATATTCATTTTTTTGTTTAATACATTTTCGAATAAGTGTAGAAGATATTTCAACAATTGGAGCATCAATAAAATGAACATTTTTATGTTGGTCAAAATCAGACTCTATTTTCTCTTGAGAAACTCTTGGGTAAACATAAATTTGATGATTTTGTAAAATAACATCTGGATTTTTCCATTTATGAAATGATTTTAAATTGTCTTCACCCATAATTAAACTAAACTCATGTTCAGGATGTTTTTCGTACAAATGTGTTAGTGTATGTATCGTATAATTTGGTTGAGGTAAATGAAACTCAATATCGGAAGGTTTTAATTTTTTATAATCTTCTGTTGCAATAGAGACCATTTGAAACCTATGATTATCCGCCAATAAGGTTTTTTTCTTTTTAAATGGATTGTGCGGTGTAACTACAAACCAAACCTCTTCTAAATCACTAAACTCAGCAATATGATTTGCAATAATCATATGTCCAACATGTATAGGATTGAAAGAGCCAAAAAAAAGTCCGATTTTCATATTAACTTTTTTTTAAATAGTTAGTGACTAATTCGGTTGCATCATTTTTTGCTTTGTCTAAAGTATCATTGATTAAAATTTCATCAAAATCTTTGGCCAATTGAAACTCTCTCTCTGCTTTTTTTACTCTTTCTTGTATTTTTTCTTCTGAATCTGTTTTCCTATTACGTAACCTTTTCTCCATTTCTTGAATCGATGGTGGTTGAACAAAAACTGCTAATGTTTGTTCAGGAAATTTTTTTTTGATTCTCAAACCCCCAACAACATCAATATCGAAAATAACATGTTTTCCTTGATTCCAAATTCTTTCAATTTCAGATTTTAAAGTGCCATAAAAATTGTTTTTATAAACTTCTTCCCACTCTATAAAATCATCATTTTCGATATGGTCTTTAAATGTATCTAAAGAAATAAAATGATAATCTTTACCATCTATTTCTTGACCTCTTTTTGCTCTTGAGGTTGCCGAAATTGAAAAACCTAAATTTAATTTTTTTTGATCAAGTAAATGATGAACAATTGTTGTTTTACCAGACCCTGATGGTGCCGAAAAAACAAAAAGCTTACCTGTTTTATTCTTCATTATTACAAAACATTAAGTAACTGTTCCTTGATTTTTTCCAATTCATCTTTCATTTGAACCACCAATTTTTGCATAGGTGCAAAATTTGCTTTTGATCCAATTGTATTTATTTCTCGACCTATTTCTTGAGAAATGAATCCAAGTTTTTTACCATTAGAGATATCACTATTTAATTCATTAATAAAATAATCTAGATGATTATTAAGTCTTACTTTTTCTTCTGTAATATCTAACTTTTCCAGATAGTAGATCATTTCTTGTTCAAAACGATTTTCATCAACGGTTACTTCTAATTCATTAATTGCTTTCAGTAATCTTTCTCTAACCGCCTTTAACCTCTCTTCATCAAGTAGAATTATCTCCTCTAGATTTTTTCTTATTGCTTCTATTCTAAAAATAAAATCATCGTTTAAAACCTTACCTTCATCTTTTCTAAAAATTTGTAATTGCACAATTGCTTCATCAACTCCTTTCTCTATGATTGACCACTCATCATCATCGAGCTCTTCGCGTTCCGTTTTTAAAACATCTGGTAATCGCATTGCGATGGAAAGATTATCTGCTTCTTTATGAATTTCGTCCAACTGTTTTAAATAATTTGTAACAATAGCTTTATTTATATTTGTTGTAGTTTCTTCTGCAGTTGTTTCTATATAAAAAGAAAGGTCAATTTTACCTCTAGTAAGTTCCTTTGCCAATTTTCTTCGAATAGAAATTTCTTTTTCTCTATAAATAGCAGGAGTACGTGTGTTAAGGTCTAAATTTTTACTGTTCAATGACTTTATTTCAAGAGTAATTTTTTTTGTAGGCAACTGTATTACAGATTTCCCATAACCGGTCATGGATTGTATCATCAATTTTTTTTTATAATTAGACAAATTTACTAATAAATTAAACGATAATTTAAATGACTTTCTCTTTAGGTTTATTTGTTACTAAAAATACACCAATAAAAATGAGTAAAGTAGCAATTAACTTAATTGAGTTTAAAGAATCACTTCCTACGATTAAGGCATATACTCCAGCTATTACAGGTTGTAAATAAATGAAAATACTTAAAGTTGTGGGCTTCAATTCTCTTATCGCGAGCAAATTAAATAAGTAGCTTAAAAAAGTTGTAAAAACAACTATAAATCCAATACTAAATAAGGCCGAGAAAGGCAATGAGGTCCAATTCACTTCATTAAATTCGCTTAATCCAAATGGTATAACCATTATTAATCCAAATAAATACAACCATTTTGCAAAGGTTAATGGATGATATTTTTTTGTTAAATTTTTAATTAAAATTAAATATAAAGCATAGGAAGTTGCATTTACTAAAACCAAGAAATTACCTAAAATTTCATTTTCACCAAGCTCATATGTTTTACCGTAGATAATTAATAGTGCTGCGCCTGCCATACCAACAAAAATGCCTAAAAGTTTTTTCTTTGTAGCTTTTTCATTTAAAAATATAGTTGAAAAAGATAAAACAATAATTGGAGAAGTTACCATAATTACAGATGCACTTATTGGGCTTGTCATGCTTAGTCCCTTAAAAAAAGTCAACATGTTTAAGGCAGTTCCAAAAATTGCTGCTAAAAATATTCGTAAAAAGTCGTTGATCGCAATTTTTTCTTTCTTTATAAAAAATCCCACCAACCAAAAAAGAGATGTTGCTCCCAGTACTCTTAATAAAATAAAACCATAAGGTTTAATATAATGTGGCATGACGCTCTTAGCAACCGTAAAACTAACACCGTAAATTAAGGCGGCTAAAAAGGCAAGTAGAAAAGCAAAATTTCTAGAATTCATTTTTACAAATTGTTTAAAACAAAAAAACCACGGAGCTTTCCGTGGTTTAGCTTTATTTAATTGAAATTCAATTATTTATTATCTTCATACCTTTTAGATACCTCTTCCCAATTAATCACATTAAAAAATGCATTAATATAATCCGGACGACGATTCTGATAATTTAAATAATATGCATGCTCCCAAACATCTAAACCTAAAATAGGTGTACCACCACATCCAATTCCGGGCATTAAAGGGTTATCTTGATTTGCTGAAGAACATACCTCAACTTTACCGCCGTTTTGAACACATAACCAAGCCCAACCAGATCCAAATCGAGTTGCAGCAGCTTTAGAAAAGGATTCTTTAAATGAATCGAATGACCCAAAAGCACTATTAATAGCATCAGCAAGTGCACCACTAGGTTCGCCTCCTCCATTTGGTGACATTACTTTCCAAAAAAGGTCATGATTGTAATATCCACCACCATTATTTCTTACAGCTCCATTATTCATGTCTAAATTATCTAAGATATCTTCAATAGTTTTTCCATCAAGATCTGTATCAGCAATTGCATTATTTAAATTTGTAGTATATCCATTGTGGTGTTTTGAATGGTGAATTTCCATTGTTCTTGCATCAATATGAGGCTCTAAAGCGTCATAAGCATATGGTAATTTTGGTAATTGAAATGACATAATTTATATTTTTAATTAGTTATTAATTGTTCAATCAAATATACGAATTAATGATAGGATTTTTAGATTTTCCCTAATAGAATCTTTTTATAAGATAATAAGATTGAATTATTTTTATTAGCGGGTTCTTAATTTATGTAGCTCTTCCGCCACAGAATTATGTGAGACTATTTTACCGTCAAGCTTTTTAATTATAATCTCTTTTTCATGCAGGTTTGCTTCCAGTTGATTTAAAACATTCATCAAATGCATTTTCATATGTCCTTTTTGTATTCCTGTAGTGGTTAAAGCCTTTAAAGCAGCAAAGTTTTGAGCCAAACCAGCAACAGCTATAATTTCCATCAGTTCTTTAGCTGATGGAAATTGTAAAATTTCAAGTGATAATTTTGCTAAAGGATGGATTTTTGTTAATCCGCCAACGGTGCCTACAGATAATGGAATTTCTATCCAAAAACTAAATATCCCATTTTCTATTTTGGCATTGGTTAAACTTTTATAAGAACCGCTTTTGGCCGCATAGGCATGTGCCCCGGCAGCAACAGCTCTAAAGTCATTTCCTGTGGCTAATACAACGGCATCAATTCCATTCATTATTCCCTTATTATGTGTAACGGCCCTATAAGGCTCAACATTTGCAATCTCAATGGCTTGAATAAATTTTTGAGCATAAAACTCAGGGTTTTCATCAAAAAAATCTTCAACCTTGCAACTCACTTCTGCACGAACCAAACATTCAGGAACATAATTTGATAAAATACTCATAACAATTTTTATTTCTTCATCTTTAAACTCTTCGGCAACAGCCTCTAAACACGAATTAATAAAATTTGCACCCATACTATCGGCAGTTTCAAAAGTAAGATGTAATTGATAGTAATTCTCTAATTTAGCCGTTTTGTCTCTTAGCTCAATATCTAATATTCCACCTCCTCGTTTACGCATATTTGCTGTAATAGATTCCGTAGCTTTTATAAGATTTTTTTTATTTTTTTTAAAATACTTATTTAAACGATCATAACCTCCCTCGTACATAAAATGAACTTGCCCAACTTTTTTGGTTGATATTACTTCAGTTTTAAATCCTCCACGAGTACTCCAAAATTTTGCGACTAATGAAGCTGCCGCAACTACAGAGCTTTCTTCAATTGCCATTGGAATTGTATAAGGTTTACTGTTAATTAAAAAATTTGGAGCTACAGCATACGGTATATAAAAATTAGAGATTGTATTTTCAATAAATTCATCATGCAATTGTTGTAATTTATTATTTTGATTGGCATATTGTTTTAAAGTAGAAACTCCACTTTCTACATTTGTAAAAAAGTTTTTTGCTAACCAATTTATCTTTTCATCTTTGGTTAATTTTGAAAATCCCGATACTATTTTTGACATGAAATTCAATTTTTCAAAGCCAAAGATAAACAATAGATATATAAAGTTCACTTTGATTTGTTCTTCTCAAATTGTTTGATACAATTTGTGATGAATTGCTGCTAGTATAAGACTAAAGTTTAATGTTAAAACAACTGCCTTTTTGATATATTTTGCGTAAACTTGACAAACTATTTTTTATTATCAATTCAATGAATAAATTATTAATACTTCTCTTAGTTTTTTCATCTTCAATTTATGCACAAAAACAAGATATAACCCTTGAAGATATATGGGTAAAAGGAACCTTTAGAACAGACAGATTAGAATCTTTTCATTCTATGGATAATGGAGATTTCTATACTATTTTGAGTCACAATAAACAAGGTACAAGTTTAGATAAGTTTGATTATAAAACCTTAGAAAAGGTAGCAACTGTTGTTGCTGGAGATAATCTTGCAGGAATTAAGTATTTTGATGATTATACTTTTAGTAAAGATGAAACCAAAATAATTATTGGAGTAGATTCAGAAAAAATATACCGTCATTCAAAAAAAGGCAAATATTATATTTACGATCTAAATACGAAAAGTTTAACGCTAATTTCTGAAAATTTAATTCAAGAACCTACCTTTTCACCAAATGGAAATAAAGTTGCTTTTGTTTATCAAAATAATATATATGTAAAAGATCTAGAAGCGGCGAAAACAGACCAAATAACTGCTGATGGTGAAAATAACAAAATCATTAACGGAATAACCGATTGGGTTTATGAAGAAGAATTTGCTTTTGTTAGAGCTTTTGAATGGAATGGGGATTCTAATAAGATTGCATATATCAAGTTTGATGAAAGTAAGGTCCCTGAATTTTCAATGGATATTTATGGAGAAGATCTATATCCTACCAAACAAACATTTAAATACCCTAAAGCTGGAGAAAATAATTCAGAGATAAGTCTTCATATTTATGACCTATCAACTAAAAAAATATCAGAAGTAAATTTAGGAAGTAAAAAACAGTACTACATTCCTAGAATTCAATGGACCAAAGAGAAAAATACGCTTTCGGTCATTACTTTAAATCGCCATCAAAATAATTTAAATTTATTATTTGTTAATGGAAAAACTCTTCAAAGCACTTTAGTTTTAAACGAAAAGGATAAAGCATATGTAGATATTGAAATGAAAGATGAAATTACTTTTTTGAAAGATAATAGTTTTTTATGGTCAAGTGAGAAAGATGGGTTTAATCACTTATATTATTATGATAATAACGGAAAGCTAAAAAATCAGATTACGAAAGGAAACTGGGAAGTTACATCGTATTATGGTTTTGATGATAAATCCAATAAAATATTTTACCAATCTACCGAAGAGGGGTCCATCAATCGTAGTGTATATTCCATTGAAATTAGTGGGAACAAAAAAAAGAAATTAAGCAAATCTATTGGTAACAATAGTGCGGCATTTAGTAATAGTTTTAATTATTTTATTAATACTTTTTCAAGTGTAAACACCCCTCCTGCCTATACTTTGATAGAAGCTAAAACAGGTAATGAAATAAAAGAGATAAAAAACAACTTAAATCTATCCGAAAAACTAACAAATTATAATTTGTCTCCAAAAGAATTTTCTACGATCAAAACTAAGGACGGAGAGTTTAATATGTGGATGATAAAACCTACCCATTTTGACCCAAATAAAGAATATCCATTATTAATGTTTCAATATTCAGGTCCAGGTTCACAACAAGTAAATAACCGTTGGAATAATGTTTGGAGGCATGATTATTGGCATCAAATGATGGCTGAAAAAGGGTACATTATTGTTTGTGTTGATGGAAGAGGAACAGGTTTTAAAGGGCGTGATTTTAAAAAAGTGACGTATAAAGAATTAGGTAAATATGAAATAGAAGATCAAATAGAAGCAGCAAAAGAACTTGGAAAACGAAACTATATTGATGCCAATAGAATTGGAATTTGGGGCTGGAGTTATGGCGGTTACATGAGTTCTTTAGCAATTACAAAAGGAGCTGATGTGTTTAAAATGGCAATTGCGGTTGCACCCGTAACCTCTTGGCGTTTTTATGATACTGTTTACACAGAAAGGTATATGCAAACTCCACAAGAAAACCCTAGTGGTTATGATGATAATTCACCAATTAACTTTGTTGAGTTATTAAAAGGTGATTATTTATTGGTTCACGGCACAGGAGATGATAATGTTCATTCTCAAAATTCTATGCGAATGATCAATGGTTTAGTTGAAGCAAATAAACAATTTGATTTAATGGTGTACCCCGACAGAACACACGGTATCTACAAGGGAAATAACACAAGACTTCATCTTTTCAAAAAAATGACTAATTTTATCGATAATTCATTAGGAGAATCTGAAAATAAAGAAATTCAAATAAGAAACTAATTTAAAATAATAATAATGGAAGAAACAAAATTTAGAAAATCACACCCTAAAGGTTTATATACACTTTTTGCGACGGAAATGTGGGAAAGGTTCAGTTATTATGGAATGCGATCATTGCTTGTTCTTTATTTAACTGCAACTGTTGTTAATGGAGGATTTGGATTAGATCGTCAAGCAGCATTAGAGATATATGCAATATTTACAGGCTTAGTTTATCTAACACCGATCTTAGGAGGTTGGGTTTCTGATAATTTATTAGGACAAAGAAAAACTGTATATATTGGTGGTTTAGTAATGGCAATTGGCCAGTTTGTTTTAGCCACCGGAGCTTTTATGCACGGATGGGATTCTGAATTTAGAGCTTTTGTTTCACACTTTGGATTAGGAGTTCTGATTCTTGGAAATGGCTTCTTTAAGCCTAACATTTCAACTATGGTTGGGGAATTCTATGATGATAACGACCCTATGAAAGATTCTGCTTTTAACATATTTTATTTAGGAATTAATTTAGGTGCGATATTAGGAACTTTTATTGCTGGTGGATTAGGAGAAAATGTTGATTGGGGTTGGGGATTCTTAACAGCAGGTATTGGTATGATAATAAGTGTTTTTTGGATGAACGCGAGAGAAAAATCATTGGAACATTATGGTTTACCACCTAACACACCAAAAGATCAAAACAAACTTGACGCTAAAGACTGGAAAGATATTTTTATCTGGGTAATAGGTTTAGTTGTAGGAATAGTATTATTAATGAATATATGGGATTTTTTACCTGATTCAGTTACAACTATTATAACTTACGTAGGATTTACAGCAATAATTTTAGGCCTTGGTTGGGTTATCGCTAAAGGAACTAAAGGAGCGGAAGAATGGAGCAGAATGGCTGTAATTATTGTTTTAGCAATATTTAATGTTGTTTTTTGGGCAGGTTTTGAACAAGCCGGTGGTACATTTAGTTTATTCGCAAAAGACAATACAGATAGAATGATGTTTGGCTGGGAAATGCCGGCAACTTGGTTTCAAAATGTAAATTCTTTGGCAATTCTTATAGGAGCACCAATCTTTGCAGGCTTATGGTTATGGTTAGATAAAAAAGGTTGGAACCCTAGAACTCCATTAAAATTTGCTATTGGTTTAGCACTTGCAACAATTGCTTTTTGGGTGATGACACAGGCTTCAAATGCTGCTGAAGGAGGCAATTTAGTTTCTCCATTTTGGTTGGTTGGAGTTTATGTATTATTAACTCTAGGAGAATTAATGCTTTCACCAATTGGTTTATCAATGATCACTAAATTAGCACCAGGGAAATTGGTTTCTGTGGTAATGGGTTTATGGATGGCTAGTTTTGCTGCAGGTAATTATTTGGCTGGAATGCTAGAAGGAATCTTAAATAAATACGATTTTGAATTGTATCCATTTATTACCATGTTAATGCTTGGTTCAACAATTCT
>Ga0209633_10002182_pt1 | contig 19238 bp, 17 predicted proteins | sample Cruoilmetagenom1_FD_187290 | JGI IMG/M metagenome (GOLD analysis project Ga0209633, IMG submission 187290) | Oil polluted marine microbial communities from Coal Oil Point, Santa Barbara, California, USA - Sample 1 (SPAdes) (version 2) | ecosystem: Environmental > Aquatic > Marine > Oil seeps ... | reverse complement strand
CGATGAAGGGCATGGCGCAACGCATGGGTAATAATGGCCGTGATCCACTGGGACGCGCGCGGCAGGCGCAAGGTCCAGATCTCGGCGGCTCCGTCAAAGTGCCGGATGAAATAGACGTGCAGAAAGCGCGTGAAATTCTAGAAGAACTGCGGCGGCGTCTAAGCGATCCCTCTCGCCCCTCGACAGAGCTTGATTATATTGAACGCCTCCTTAGGAGGTTCTGATCTGACCGGTTCTTTTAGGTCAATTCCTACGCCAAACTTTTTGGCTGTACTACTCGTACACCCGGCAAAGATTGACTTGACCTTGCCCTAAAACTCCTCGGTCAAAACCGGTTCTTTTGCGCCAGTTTCAGCGCCAATTTCTCTGGACGTATTTCATATACGTATTGGCGAAATTGACTTGATCCTGGCCTAGAGCATTTTTGTATGACCCGCCCACTAGTGGGCGCGATCTCACCCGCCCTAAACCACCCGATGGAATGTTACCTATGACTGGCCTAGAGCGGGGGAAATCTCGCTTTCAACTAAAACTGAAGGAGTACAAAACTCCTCAGTCATGACTGGTCCACTTGGGTTAGTTCCTGCGCCAAACTTTTTGGCGACTCCATTATTATAAAATTTCCCGTCTGCAGGCGAAGTCATCTACTCTCTTTTTAGTCGTCGGATTTTAGCACACCGACAAAGGGGAGTTCACGATACTGGTGAGCGAGATCCATGCCGTATCCAATGACGAAGAGGTCCGGGCAATCAAAAGCGTAATAGTCGGGTGAGATATCTACCGCGCGCTCAACTGCCTTGTTGAGAAGAACGCATGTTCGCACTTCGTGGGCACCACGCCCGGTCAGGAGGTTTACGGCATAATTGAGGGTGCGGCCCGATTCCAGTATGTCATCAATAATAAGAACTGTGCGGCCTTTGACGTTGCTGTCGATGTCACGGATGATTTTGACCTGCCCGGAAGACCGGGTTTCGGTGCCGTAACTTGATAATGACAGGAAATCCATTTCCGGGCTTAATCCAGCATTGTGCAGGGCCCGGATAAGGTCGGCGGCAAAGACGAAACTGCCCTTGAGAATTGCGATTATGATGAGGTCTTTGTGATCGCCGCTCGCAATCTTGCGCGCGAGACTATCGATCTCCAACGCGATATCATGGGCGCTGAACAGGGGGGCGATCTTAATGTTTTGTCCGTGCCTGTCCACGCTTATGCATCCCATGAATTTATCGGTTGAATAGGGTCAATCCGTTATAGCGGTCAGGGGCGGGTTGAAAAGCGTATTTTAAGATTTTTTACAAGTTTTGTTGGTGCCGGGATTGTGACATTGAACGGTGTTTGCGCGCTGGCGGCGAGTTCGCTTTTTTTGGTTCTCGTCGCCCAGATGAACAGGATAAGATTATCTTTGTCACGCAGCTCGATGATAACCGAGGGGACTTTTATCGAACCGCCTGTAATGTTTTTTATTGAACCGCTGACGTTCAGCGCCGGGCGGCCCTCAAATGTTGTGTGATCGTATTTTACATCTGATATTTCAAGCCCGCGCGAATTCGTCTTTATACCGAGTGCGTCATATATTCCGACGGTTGATGGCAATGCTCTGGCCGTCTTGTCGGGATTGGAAAGTGCAAAGAGAAGTGCACCGGACATAATCAATAATACGGTGAGCCATGAGACGATTTTCAGGTATGAAAATCGAGGTGATAAGGGTTGCGTGACAGTTGTTTCGGGAGCTGCCTGGCCGATTGCCTCTTCGATCCTGTTGCCGATGCTGGTCGGGTCTGGACGGGTTGGATTGAGATCGTGACCGTTAGAGATTTCCGAATGGTGGGGCGTGGTGCCATTTGAGAAACCATTGGAAATGGGCTCTTCAAAATGTCGTTCGAAATTTTTGGCAGTGGCTTCTGTATTATCGATTGATGTATCAGGGACTTCATCGAAATAATCGTCGCGGTCCAGGTCCGGGCTCGCGCCTATTCGCTCATAGGTGTCGTATTCAGAATTGAAATCCTTCGTTGCGGCAGCAATCGAAGTCTCATCCCGGTCATTTTCTGGTGAAACATTGAGGCCAACGTTGGAAAATTCGCGACCTCTATTGATATCTTGACTTGAATCTAGGGAGTTATCGTATGATGCTATGGTTGGTGTTTCTGGTGACATGTCGGGTTGGGCGAGCCAAACATCATGACATGATGCACAGCGGACATTGCGCCCTTCCGGTGGAAGGGAATCTCCGACGTCGTAATTCGTATGGCAGGTGGGGCATTCAATAATCATTGCAACGTGTCGGGCCTATTCCCTATATACATACCAGAGGTTGAGTTAGTCTAATTAGAAAAATGGACGAACTAAGACTTAAATAATTTTAATTGGCAGGTACGTTCAGGCGCAATAATGACTGACGTTTGTTTTTAGGACAAAAATTGAGCTTCTTTTTAGATTAGTCCATATGAATCAGCTAATAATATCACATATGTGCCTGAAAAAGTTCAAAAATTGAAGTAATTATTTGTTATAATCAAAAGCTTAGGGGAATTCTAGTTGATCCGTATGCAGAAAGCAGGGCTCCAATACGGAACTGGCCCGGAAATATTACGTGATGTGGACTTCCACTTGCGTCCAGGATCTTTTCACTTTCTTACCGGTCCTTCAGGTGCTGGAAAGACGACGCTTTTGAGGTTGCTCTTTATGTCACTGCACGCTTCGGGTGGCCGAGTCGAACTTTTCGGTCAGGATGTGACGCGCGTTGACCCTGCTCGACGGGCTCAGATCAGGCGGCGTATTGGTATTGTTTTTCAGGATTTCAGGCTGCTTGATCATCTGACTACCTGGGAAAATGTCGCTCTTCCACTGCGGGTTGTTGGAAAAAAAGTTTCTGAATATCAGGAAGATGTTACCGACCTGTTGCAATGGGTTGGGCTCGGGGAGCGCATGCACGCCTTTCCGCCGGTACTGTCGGGTGGTGAAAAGCAAAGGGCGGCGATTGCGCGTGCTGTTATTGGCAAGCCCGAGCTGTTGCTTGCGGACGAGCCTACGGGTAACGTTGATCCTCAGATGGCGCGGCGCCTGCTTCGTCTTTTTATCGAACTTAATCGATTGGGTACGTCGGTAATTATCGCGACCCATGATCATCAATTGATGCAACAGTTTAAGGCTCCGAGACTGGAGTTGCAGGAGGGGCATGTCCAGATCGTATGAACCGCCGCGGCCACCGGGTCAGAAACCTGGTCAGGACGTCCCTTTAAGTCAAAGGGTGAGCCAGCCCGCTTCGCGCCCCGTGAAGAAGCGGCGGAGGCCGGTGATGGTTGCGCCTGCGCGCCCGGCGCGCTCGGCTGATCAGTCGGCGTCTGCTCCTATTGTGCAGGCTGGTTCGGTTACCGGCCGTTCCCTGACTTTGGTGATTTCGATTATGTGCTTTTTTGCGTGCCTCACTTCAGGCGCGGTTTATATGATCAATCAGTCAGCGGCTGCGTGGCTTCGTGATGTTGCCAGTGAGGTGAGTATTCAGGTCTCGCCAGTGGAAAATGTAGATACGGATAAAAGGGTTACTGAGGTCGCCCTTTTCCTGGCCAAGCAAAAGGGTATTGAGGGGGTTCGCACACTCACCCGGGAAGATTCCAATAAATTGCTGGAACCATGGCTTGGGCAGGTGGAAGTGCTTGATGCGTTGCCCGTGCCGCGCCTTATAGCTCTTGAGCTTAATCGCAAGGCACCGCCGGATTTCGAGATCTTGAGATCGAAACTGGCTAGTCAATATCCTAATGTGACGCTTGATGATCATCGCCATTGGCAGCGGCAAATTCGAACTGTTACGCGGTCGATGGCTCTGGGGGGACTGGCTATTCTTCTTCTCGTCGGTGCTGCAACCACAGCGATTATTGTGTCGGCCACCAGGAGTGCGATTGCTTCAAACAGAGAGATCGTTGAGGTGTTACATTTTGTTGGCGCGACTGACCGTTTTATTGCTCGGGAATTTGAAAAGCATTTTCTTACCCTCGGTATTCGGGCTGGATTGGTCGGTGCTGGATTTGCGATGGGTGTATTTTTCATTCTGCCCTTGATTACAGATCTTCTGGGGGGAGGTGTTGTCACCGAATCCGAGATGCGGCGCCTGTTTGGCACGGGCGCCCTGGATCTGCCGGGCTATATTCTCCTTGGTATTGTTGTGGTGGTTATTGCCGCACTTTGCATGTTGACCTCAAGGTATGGTGTTTTCCGTATACTCCATTCGCAGACCGAATAATTTTCCTCATTCTGATCACAGTCTTGGACAAATTGTTGGGTATTATCGGGGCAATAGTAAATTCGGCCTGTTCGAGATCACATAAAATCGGATAGCCTGTTAAGTGAATTATTCGAATCATCGAATGTTGGTTCAGAAAATCTGCTAAGGCACGATTTGAAATGAAAGTGTTATTCAAATTTTTCCTGCGTAGTTCGTGGGTTCTCGCCGCAGCGCTTTTGCTGGGCTTTATTGCGTTTGCCAATATGATCTATAAATCAGGCAACCGCACGGTTGAGCGTGCCGATGCGATCGTCGTTTTAACGGGTGGTCAGAACCGGATTCTTGAGGCCGTAAAACTGCTCGCCAAGGGGCATGCCAAGAAGATGTTGATTTCGGGTGTTAACAAGCAAACTTCAAAGACCACGCTTTCGCGGCTGACACCAAAATATGAGCGTCTTTTTAACTGCTGCGTTGATATCGGATACCGTGCAAGGGACACTATTGGTAATGCGTTTGAAATTGCCGAATGGGCGGCCTCGAATAAATATTCTTCGCTGATTGTTGTTACGGCAAGCTATCATATGCCGCGGAGTATCGGGGAGTTGAAACGCGTGGCGCCTAATTTGCGATTGATTTCTTTTCCAGTTTCGACACGAAACTTCAAGATTGATTCCTGGTGGTCGCATTCAGGAACCGCACGACTTCTTATGACGGAATATGTTAAATTTCTTGGGACGATGAGCAGGTTGGCATTTACGCGTCTTTCGGGGAAAAATTATTATCCGTCATCGGCGATTGCGAATAGTTCATCTCCGCCGGGTTTCTAGGAGATCGTTGAAATTCTCAGTGAGGCCGCGATCCACATGAGAATCTGCTAGAGCATGGCAATCTTTCACTCTTGACAGTGTTATGTCGCTTGTTGGATGGATAAGCATCCAAATTCATACTGCGGCCAGCCAGAGATAAAATTCGATAGTGTCGCGGTCCACATGAGAATCTCAACAGCCCACTGGTGAAAACTTTGCTTATCTTGGTTCGGTCGATCCTTTTCAATCTGGCCTTCTACATCAACACTATAATTTTTGTCATTCTGTTAAGCCCGCTTTTATTTACACCGCGACGATGGGCTATGGCTGCATTGCGCTGGCATGCGCGTGCGAGCGTGTTTTTGCAAAAGCTTATTGTCGGGAATACACTAGAGATACGGGGGCTGGAGAAACTTCCTCCCGGTGCTGTGCTTGTCGCGGCCAAGCATCAGTCAGCATGGGATACATTTGCGCTGGTGACGCTGTTTGATGATCCGGCCATGATTATGAAGGCTGAATTGAAACTTATCCCTCTTTATGGATGGTTTGCCGCCAAGTTTGAAATGATTTTTGTTGAGCGTTCAAAGGGGCCATCTGCGCTCCGTAAAATGATCAAGGACGCTAAAGACCGTGCTCGGCAGGGACGTCAGATCTTTATTTTTCCTGAAGGGACGCGACGAGCACCGGGGGCCGAACCAGATTACAAATCAGGCATTCTTCTCCTTTATGACGGGTTGGACATTCCATGCGTGCCGGTTGCGCTTAATTCCGGTCTCTTTTGGCCGAGGCGACTGTTCATGAGATATCCGGGCAGGATTATTGTGGAAATATTGGACCCGATCGAACCGGGGTTGCCGCGTGCTGAGTTCAAGGCGCGACTTATCAGTAGCATTGAGGATGCAACGGCCGCATTGATCGCAGAATCTGGCGAGCTTGGGGACGTGGCAGATGTGTTTTTAGATGCGGATACCGGCGCTGGGGGCAAGTGAAGAGTTTGCGGTAATCATTTCGGGATTGATTTTAACCACACTCTAAATCGCACCGTGAACAAATAGTGAACATTTGTTGACGAAGACAAACATTACCGCTATATTGATGGGGCGTTGGGTTTGTTTGAAAGGTATTGCATTGTGGCTGATGAGCTCTTTCTGAATGTTTTGTCCGAAGAGATCTGGGATCGGAAATATCGCTTGAAAGAGCACGACGGTCAGGTCATTGACGCGACCTTAGAGGCGACATTCTTACGAGTGGCGCGCGCCTCTGCGAATGCCGAAAAAAAACGCTCCAGAAAAAAATGGCAAGACCGGTTTTATTCCATGATGGCGGATCTAAGTTTTCTGCCCGGTGGACGTATTCTGGCGAGTGCAGGATCGGCACGGGATTCCACATTGTTTAACTGCTTTGTTATGGGGCGTATTGATGACGATATGTCTTCGATATTTGACAACCTCAAAGAGGCAGCTCTGACCATGCAGCGGGGGGGTGGTATTGGTCATGACTTTTCGACACTTCGGCCCAGGGGTGCTCAGGTTAAGGGTATTGGTGTGGATGCATCGGGCCCGGTGAGCTTTATGGATGTCTGGGACGGCATGTGTAAAACTATTGTGTCGGCGGGTGCGCGGCGGGGTGCGATGATGGGTACGTTGCGCTGCGACCATCCTGATATAGAAGCGTTCATCAAAGCCAAATCTGATCCCGGCCGGTTGCGGATGTTCAATCTATCGGTTCTTGTTACGGATAATTTCATCGCGGCTGTTGATGGGGATAGGGATTGGGATCTCGTATTTGATGGTAAAACTTATAAGACCGTGCGGGCGCGAGATTTGTGGGACCAGATTATGCGCGCGACTTATGATTATGCGGAACCTGGGGTTATTTTTATTGATCGCATTAATGCCCGAAACAAGCTGAGTTATTGCGAGGATATTTTCACGACAAATCCGTGTGGCGAGCAGCCGCTTCCACCATATGGTGCGTGTCTTTTGGGCTCGGTTAATCTGGCGCAACTGGTTGATGCGCCGTATTCGGATGACGCCAATCTCAATATGAAGCGCCTGAAGCGCGTGGTGCGCACGGCTGTGCGGTTCCTGGATAATATGATTGATGTTTCGGAGTATCCGCTCGAAGCTCAAGCTTTGGAGGCGCGGGCCAAGCGGCGGATTGGTCTCGGGGTTACTGGTTTGGCGGACGCCTTGGCAATGTGTCGTATCCGCTATGGCTCAAAAGAAGCCGCAAAAATCGCGTCTGAGTGGATGGCAGCAATAGAACGCCATGCCACCAAGGCAAGTGCTGCTATAGCGGCTGAAAAAGGTGCGTTTCCACTTTTTGACCGGGACGGCTTTCTTGATGGACCGGCGGGGCTGCTGCTTGAGGGAAAACTTCGAAGCAAAGTAGCCAAAACAGGTATCCGCAATGGTCTTTTAACATCTATCGCGCCAACGGGCACGATTTCGCTTTTGGCGGGAAATGTTTCAAGCGGCATTGAGCCGATATTTGATCTCAGTTATGACCGCAAGATTCTGAAAGCTGATGGCAGCTCATCAAATGTTCGTGTCGATGACTATGCCTTTAAGCTTTATGGCGAGATGTTTGGCGAGGGTGCCGAAGTGCCGGATTATTTTGTCACAGCGCAGGAGTTGGAGCCTTTGGAGCATTTGCGGATGCAGGCAGCCCTGCAACCTCATGTTGATAGCTCAATTTCCAAGACCATTAATTGTGCAGCCAGTATTTCGTTTGATGCGTTCAAGGATATTTATATGGAAGCTTACCGGTTGGGCTTGAAGGGTTGCACGACCTACCGGCCAAATGAGGTTACTGGTGCTGTTCTGGTTGCGGCGTCCGGTGGCGAAAAGACAAGGGACGATGGGGAGATAGCGCCGCACAAAAGCGGCGAGGTGGGCGGCTTTAAGGCAAATGATGCAGCTACCCGGAAATCAGCTTCCGTGGCGCTGGCTTCCGGGAGGAAGGTTGGCACAGATGACGCTGCGCGAAGTGGTGTCAGTTCTGATGTGGTCTATATGGTGGATCCGCTGGAGCGTGATGAGATTTTACCAGGTGCGACGTATAAGCTTCGCTGGCCGGTTTCTGACCATGCCTATTATGTGACGATCAATGATATTGTGGTTGACGGTCGGCGTCGCCCGTTTGAAATTTTCATCAATTCCAAAAACCTTGAACATTATGCCTGGACGGTTGCTCTGACGCGAATGATCAGCGCTGTTTTCAGGCGGGGCGGAGATGTTTCGTTTGTAGTTGAGGAACTCAAGGATGTTTTTGATCCGCGTGGTGGACACTGGACGGGCGGGCAATATGTGCCGAGTGTTCTTGCGGCCATTGGCGACATCATTGGACGTCATCTGGTTTCGATCGGCTTCATGGTTGGTAATGAAGGATCGCAGTTATCCGATGATGAGGATCAGGGGAGCCTGGAACTCACACATAAGTACTGCCCGAAATGCCGCGCGCCATCATTTGTACATCAGGAAGGGTGCTGGGTTTGTCGTAATTGTAATTATTCGAAATGCAATTAGGCTTTAAAATCCTATTTGGGCTTGGTCCTCAGATTCATGAAAATTCCCGGTTGCACATGAATAGTTGATCGGATTTGATCAAATTTGCCCAAATAAGAGCATGGTCAGGCCTTATTTTCGTTGAAATGTTCCTACATATTGTTCACAGATCGCGCTTCGAACCGTTTCGGTTCTTATTGAAATTTCCTAATTTTGAGAGCGCACTTTGATTGTAACTGGGACAAGGGGCAACCGATATGGGTTTGCAGAACCTCGATTTCGATTTTGGATCTAACGGGCAACATGGTTGCGAGGCAATCAATTTTGGCACGTCTTCTGACATTGATGAGCGTTTCTGTTATTGGAAAGGTGCCTCCGGTGCCGGCTATATCCATACGGCTTATTCCTTGCTCGATGTGCCGGAGCTTCCCAAGGTCAATTATGTTCTTGTCTTTCGGGACGAGCAGGGACGCCGTCATCCATTGCGGATCGGGCGAACGCAGGACAAGGCTCCTTCTTTAAATCTTGCTGATATTCGCCAGCGCGCTGCACGCCTTGGTGCAAATGAAGTGCATGTTCATATGATTTCAGAGACATCACGAGACCGGGCATTGGTTGAATGTGATCTTAGAGCCGGCCAGTTCCGCTCTTTGTCGTCAGAACGTGAGATGGGGCGTGTTGCGTCCGGTCTTAACTGATATAAGGCGTTTCCGATTGAGTTTGAGACCCTATAGTTTTTGCGGGATCCAAGTTCTCAGTTTTTAGAAATCTCAAAAACCTCAATAAAATTGCCATGAATGCACGTCAGGGTTTTGATGTGCATTTTCGTCTGCTCAGCCTGTGGGCGATGCGTTGCATGTCGCGGTCGATGATGCCAACGGCTTCGAGATGGTCGGCGGTGCTCACAACATAGTCGATATTATTGCCTGATTTTCCAACGCCGCCGGAAATCATTCTGACCTGTGTTTCAAAAGGCAGTCGTCCAGAATATTGAGTGTGATCACGGTCGATTGCATAGACCAGGCCACGGACCTGTTGTTTGTTCGCACCCAATAATGTGATGGTTCGGGTGATTTCGCGGTAAACACGGGTGACCTGCTCGCGGGAGCGCAAATATTTTATGGTCTCATCGGCATTCGCGGCATTGACCTCATATGCAATGCCGGTGCATTTTCCACCCGAATCCAGACCAAGAACAAGACCTGGTCTTTGCGGCGTGCCACGATGATGAATTGAGGTGACGCAAAGTGCGCGACTGAGACCGCGTATTTCGGCCTTGCAGCTTTGCTCAAATTCAAATCCCGGATTCCACATCAGAGACCCATAAGCAAAAACCCAGATGTTGTTTCGGTGTGTCATGGCGGTCGTCTTTACTATTTTTTGGACGGGTGATGTTCGTCCGCATGTGTGCGTCCAAAATCGGGCAGTTCTGTTTCCTGTCCGGCGTCAATTATGCCGCGCCTGATTTCACGCGTTCGAGTGAAAAGCTCTTCAAGTTCCTCGCCGTTACCATAACGAATGGCTCTTTGCAGGGTAGATATATCTTCGGAAAAACGACCGAGCATTTCAAGGACTGCGTCTTTATTGTTGAGGAATATATCGCGCCACATAACCGGATCTGAGGCAGCGATGCGCGTGAAATCCCTGAAGCCGGCTGCGGAGAATTTCACCACTTCGGATTTTGTCACCCGTTCGAGGTCGGAGGCAGTGCCGACGATGTTGTAGGCGATGAGGTGGGGGACGTGGCTTGTTATCGCCAATACAAGATCGTGATGCTCAGGCGTCATTATTTCGACCGACGAGCCACATGCCTGCCAAAACGATTTAAGTTTTGCAATGGCGTGCTGGTCTGTGTCCTCTGGTGGGGTCAATATGCACCAGCGGCCGTCAAAGAGTTCTGCGAAGCCTGCTTCGGGACCGGAATGCTCGGTGCCTGCGATCGGATGTCCTGGAACGAAATACACCGCGTCCGGGATGAGCGGTTTAAGATTTTGGACGATGGCACCTTTGACGCTGCCGACATCGGTGAGGGTTGCACCCGGCTTTAAATGCGGCGCAATTATTTCTGTAATTTGTGTGCATGCACCGACAGGTACGCACAGCACAACGAGGTCGGCGTCCTTGACGGCGTCGATGGGGGCAGCGCATGCTTCATCGATGAAGCCGAGTTCGAGCGCTTTTTCGCGTGTCGCTGCACTTCTTGCATGTCCCGATATTGAGCCGGCGAGGTTTGCGCGACGCATAGCGTGAGCGAGGGATGAGCCGATCAGACCGAGGCCTATCAAGGCGACTTTGTCGTATTTGGCGTTTATGTCTCTTTCTTCTGTACTCATGCTTCGGGCGCTTTCTCTATGTCCGCGAGGAATTCTCCAAGCAATGATACGGTCAGGCGGTTTGCCTCTTCTGTGCCTACGGTCATGCGCAATGAATTGGGCAAGCCGTATCCGGCAACACGCCTGACGATCACGCCTTTCGATTTGAGGTAGGCGTCTGCAGCCTCAGCGCTAATAATACTGTTCTCGGGAAAATTGATGAGAATGAAATTGGCGACACTTGGTGTAACGTCGAGACCGAGCTTGTTGATTTCTGTCTCAAGCCAGGGGCGCCATTGGCTGTTGTGCTGAACCGCGCGATCAACATGGTCGACGTCTTCGATGGCCTTTATGCCGGCCGCACTTGCGGGGCCGGACAGATTAAAGGGACCGCGGATGCGATTGAGAATGTCGGCGGTTTCTTCGGGGCAGTAGGCCCAGCCGATACGCAGGCTTGCGAGGCCGTGGATCTTGGAGAAGGTGCGGGTCATTACTGTGTTTGAAGCCGCATCTACAAGGCCGATGCCTGGGTCATAATCATCTTTGGTGACATATTCGGCATATGCGCCATCGAGGATCAGGAGAGTTTCTTCGGGCAGCTGTGCGCGCAATCGTTTGACCTCACCTGCATTCATATATGTGCCAGTTGGATTATTTGGATTGGCGATGAACACGGCTTTGGTGCGTTCGGTAACCAGGCTCAATATGGCATCTGCATTGGCGGTCAGGTTTTTTTCCTGCGCGATGACGGGTGTTGCACCATGGGCGAGAATGACAATTCGGTATACGAGAAAGCCGTGGGTCGTGTAAATTGCCTCATCGCCCGGGCCGAGATAGGCAGCCGCCAACAGGTTGAGAAGATCATCTGATCCAGCTCCGCAGACAATTCTCTCCGGGTCCAGGCCAAAGCGTGCGCCAATCGCTGCACGCAAGCTGGTTGCCGAGCCGTCGGGATATAGTGAGAGCTCTGATGCGGCGTTGTTGAAGGCCTCCAATGCCTTTGGGCTTGGGCCCAGGGGAGTTTCATTTGACGAGAGCTTGATAATCTTTTTTTGCCCGGGGATAGAGCTTTCGCCCGGCACATAGGGTGTGATTTTGAGAATACCGGGTTGTGGTTGTGGCTTGCTCATGGATACCTTTGACTTCTGTAACTTCTGTAACTTCTGTAATTTTAAGTACGGCGATGATTGTTCATGGCAGTCATAGGAAGCTGGATTGACAAAATCAAAGAAAATTTTATCAGACGGAGCGTGTAAAGCTCTGGTAGACCTATGAAAATGCATTATGTATTGGTTTCCAGGAGATTGGGTAATAGTTTTCCGAATGCCGTTTTGTGTGAAGTCAGGTTTGAATTTTGAATATTGCAATTGAATCCCCGAAAAATAAGGTCGTGCGATTTGAAAAGGGCGACGGGCTTTTGCTCGCGTCCGGTGTGCGCCTGGAGCCCTTTGAAATTGCTTATGAGACGTTCGGGACGCTCAATGAAGATAAATCCAACGCCATTCTGATTTGTCACGCACTGACGGGTAATCAATATGTTGCGGATGGCACCGGAGGGGCGGAGAGTGCCGGTTGGTGGTCCAATCTGATCGGACCGGGCAAAGCGGTGGATACGGACCGTTATTTTGTTATTTGTTCAAATGTCTTGGGTGGTTGTAGCGGATCAACGGGACCGGGTTCGGAGAATCCGGAAACGGGTAAACCTTTTGGGCTCGATTTTCCGGTTATTACCATTTCTGATATGGTTCATGCTCAGGTGAAATTGATTGATTATATGGGAATTGACCGGTTGTTTTCGGTTGTTGGTGGATCGATGGGCGGGATGCAGGTTCTGGTCTGGGCTGCGAATTTCCCGGACCGGCTCCATACGGCCATTCCGATTGCGACGACCTCCCGGCATTCATCTCAGAATATTGCCTTTCATGAAGTTGGGCGGCAGGCCGTTATGGCTGATCCTGAGTGGTGCGATGGCAAGTATATTGAGCTGGGTAAAAATCCGAGAAGCGGACTCGCGGTTGCGCGGATGGCTGCCCACATAACATATCTGTCGGATGAGGCGCTGCACCAGAAGTTTGGTCGCTCGCTGCAGGATCGTGATCATTTGACGTTTGGCTTCGATGCTGATTTTCAGGTCGAGAGTTATCTTCGTTATCAGGGCAACCGTTTCGTCGACCGGTTTGACGCGAACAGCTATTTATATATCACGCGTGCGATGGATTATTTTGATTTGCCAAATGAACATAATGGTTTACTGGCCAATGCGTTTCTGGGGACAGATTTGAGATTTTGTGTCATCTCATTTACGAGCGACTGGCTATACCCGACCCGTGAAAGTCGATTTATCGTCAAGGCGCTTAACTCGGTTGGCGCCAATGTCAGTTTTGTCGATATTACATCTGACAAGGGGCATGATGCGTTCTTGCTTGATGAGCCGAAAATGGCATCAACTGTGCGCGGATTTCTTGATGCATCGGCGAAGTCACTCGGGGTTGAATTTCCAATGGACAATAGCCACGCGGTCGGTAACTCCAAACATGACCAGCAGGGTGTTTGATCTTGGAACAGAGCATTATTCAAAAACATGACGTTCGTATAGATCACCTTCTTATTTCCGAGATGGTGAAGGCGAACAGTCGGGTGATCGATATCGGTTGCGGTGATGGCGCACTATTGCGCCTGCTTGCGGATACCAAGGGTGCGGATGCGCGTGGCATTGAGATCAGCCCCGAAGGGGTAAGCGAGTGCATGGCGCAGGGATTGTCGGTTATTCAGGGTGATGCGGACCGGGATCTGGTGGACTATCCGGACAGGTCGTTTGACTATGCAATCTTGAGCGAGACCATTCAGGCGGTGCAAAGTCCGCGGCATGTGATCGAACAATTATTGCGTATTGCCGACCGGGCGATTGTGTCTTTTCCAAATTTTGGACATTGGTATGTCCGGATGGACCTGCTTCTTAATGGTCGTATGCCGGTGACTGATAATATGCCCAATGAATGGTACGAGACGCCAAATATTCATCTTTGTACGATCAGGGATTTTGAAGACCTCTGTGTACATGTTGATGCACGGGTGGAAGAGGTCGTGGCGCTTAATTCGAAGGGGCGGCGGCTGGCGATTAAGCTGCCGATTGCGGTGCAAAACCTTATCGGCAAACAAGCCGTTTTTGTTCTGGCGCGGCGATGAGGATCGGGTTTCCAGTTAAACCTGAATGCGTCTAGTCCTGTCCGTTCCGCAATGGGCTTATGGGCGTTGTGACGGGGGCGTGTACGAGAACCTTTACGGGGCGTCCTGAAATCGGCGCTGCGACCTGTTTAATTGCCTCGATTAATATCAATCCACCAAAACCGGGTGTCAGGCTTGCGCCGAAGCGTTCCCATGCGCGGGCAGTGCGTAATATTGCCGGGAGTTTGAAGGGGGGAATATGCAGGGCCGTTGTCATTTCTGTCGGTTGGAACATGGCGCCCGAGAGCAGCCGGTCCATTTGTCCCTGACTATATGGGCGACCATGGCCGAACGGTGTGGTGTCGAGGCGAGACCATAGGCTTCGGCGGTTGGGCACGACAAATAATACGCGGCCTTCGGGTTTTAACACGCGCCAGATTTCGCGCAGGAAACGGGGGCTGGCTTCGCTCATTTCGAGGCTGTGTATTGCGAGGATGCGGTCGACCGAGGCATCGATCAGGGGTAGCTGCCAATTCTCCACCAGACAGGTAAGGTAGGGGCCCTTTTTGGGCCATGTGATGACGCCCTGTTTGGCTGGCATTAATGCGCCGACGCGGCGTGCCTCACCCTGAAATGAACTGAGATATGGTGGTGCGTATCCCAATCCAACTACGGATTGGTCTTTTACATTTGGCCAACGCTCTCTTATACGCCGTCTTAGTGTGCGCCTGACGACCAGCCCCATGGGTGAGGCGTAAAATTCCGAAAGCTCTTTTACATCAATATACATGCTGGCAATCTATCGGCCGGGGGCAAAAGCCTGTTGTGGTGTCTCCTGAGTGTTCCCAGGTGGAGCCCCGCCAGTTTGTTCTATATCATTCGTAGTTATGTAATAATCTGTTGATCCTTACGTCTTGGATATGTGTCATAACAACGCAACAACTATAATGGAAATGCTCTAGAATTGCTCCAGGAACAATATTAATCGAGGCCTTAAATGTCTGATCTTGAAATCCATCTCTTTCCTTGTCGCAGCGATAATTACGGCGTGCTTGTGCATGACAGTGATGCCAATTTAACGTTGGCTATTGATGCGCCTGAAACGGAGGCCGTGCGTGCGGCTCTTGGTGAGCGTGGCTGGTCGTTGAATTATATTCTCAATACGCATCATCATTTTGATCATGTTGAGGGAAACGAACCTTTGAAAGCGGAGACCGGTTGCAAAATTGTCGGCCCCGCTGGGGAAGCCGCAAAAATTCCCGGTATTGATATTTCGCTCGGTGACGGGGAGGTGTTTGAATTTGGTGTTCACAAGATAAATGTCATTTCAACGCCGGGACATACAATTGCGCCAAGTACTTACTGGATACCGGATAGCAATCTATTATTCTCTGGCGACACGCTTTTTGCCATGGGGTGCGGGCGGCTATTTGAGGGGACGGCCGAGATGATGTGGAATTCATTGCAGAAAATCATGGCGCTTCCCATTGAGACACAGATTTATTGTGGTCATGAATATACGTTGGCGAATGGCGAGTTCGCACTGTCGATTGAGCCTGGGAACGCGGATCTGGTTGCGCGTGTTGAGGAGGTGCGGGAGGCGCGGCGGATGCGGCAACCAACCGTGCCAAGCTCGCTTGAGACAGAGCTGAAAACCAACGTATTCCTGCGCGCCGCAAGCCCTGAAATTCGAGAGCGCCTTGATATGGTTGATGCCAGTGACGGGGATGTCTTTGCACGGATCAGGCAGCTCAAGGATCAGGGGTAACGGGTTAAATTAGTTTGGAATGCATGTGATGGTTGATTTGAGCAAGGACGACATCATCAGGACGCTCGGTCTTGAGCCTCATCCAGAGGGCGGGTTTTTCCGGGAAACATTTCGGGATAAGGCCGGGCCTGATTGTGCGCGATCATATGGCACGGCAATTTACTATTTGCTCGGTGCGGAGGATCGCTCGCAATGGCACCGGGTGGACGCGTCCGAGATCTGGCATTGGTATGGTGGCGGTCAGCTGGAGCTTTCGATGCGTGATGACGGGGGGGAGGTTAGCAGGCATATCATGGGTATTGATTTTGACCAGGGCCAGGTGCCGCAAGTCGTTGTTCCCGCATATGTTTGGCAGAGTGCGCGCCCGATTGCCGGTTGGGTGCTGATGGGATGCACGGTGGCTCCGGGGTTTGAGTTTTCCGGGTTTGAGATGGCGGCTGATGGTGCCTTGCCGGGAGAATAGCTGTCTTTTTTGAAATTTGCCCGCAAAACGAATCACTTATTCCTAAATGGTGACGTTTTATTTCCCGTTTTCGATCTCTTCCACATATTTAATCAGTTACACCCAGCTAAATATTGTCGCACCACTTGGGTAAGTTGTTGAAACCCCGGCATAAAGTTAAGAAATGGTTCATTGCGATAAAACCGGTCCTTGCGGTCCGGACATGTCCGACTAGTATGTTGTTAATGATTCTTTAATATTGCGGGTAGTGGGGATTTTTCAATGAATGATGGAATGACACGGCCGTGCTTGAGCGCGCTGTTTGTTGATTATGACAATATTTATTTGTCATTGAAGCGTAAGAACGAAGAGGCTGCCAAACAGTTTGCCAAAAATGCAGGGTTGTGGCTCAAGGGCATTGAAACCGGTGCGCTGATAACGCCAACCAATGCGCCTGTATTGGCTCCTGAAAGGCGAATTGTTCTTAACCGATGTTACGGTAATCCCGTGCCGCGTCGCAGCAATAAAGATAACTCGACGGATATGAATTCGTTCCCGTTTGTGCGGCATCATTTTTTGCGCGCCGGGTCTGAGATTATTGACTGTCCGCCATTAACGGCACAGCTCAAGAATTCTTCCGACATTCGCATGGTTATGGATATCCGCGATCTTCTCAACCATGATACATATTATGATGAGTTTATTATTTTGTCAGGGGACGCAGACTTTACGCCGGTTCTTCATCGCTTGCGGGCGCATGCGCGCCGCACCATCATTTATGCGAATGATTATACGGCCGTCCCTTATACGGCGATCTGTGATGGCGAAATTCAGGAAAATGACCTGATTAAACTGTTGATCACAGGGAATGTCACTGGCGAGGTGCAAGCCGGTTCTGATTTTGGGGATCCTGAGACTATTATTACGCGCATTCGGGATCAGATCGTTGTGGCGATTTCGGAATCGGATACGCCAGTTCCAATCGAATCCCTGGCAGATCGGGCGCAACGGGCCGTTGGTCATGAGCAAACTATTGGCACCAACTGGGCTGGTCACGGCAACTTTTTAACGTTCCTTACGGAAAATCTGCCTGAGCACATCTCGCTTACTGAACATGCGCCTTATCTCGCGATTGATACACGTCGCATGATGCAGCCTGCGGTTGCTGCCTCTGCGCCAGAAGATGAGATTGCGCCAGAGCCGGAAGCTGTTGAAACGGCCCCAATAGCCGATGCAGATATTACAGTTGAAACGCCGGCTGCAATCGAGGCAGCGCCTGCCGATATCATGCCGCAGGTTGAGGTGGTGGAGCCTGCGCAATTGGAGGCGCCAGCTGCACGTCCTGCGCTGACTAATCAAGCACCTGAGCTTCAAGCTTCAATACCCGCTGTTGAAGCGCCTCATGTCGATGCACATGAAATTGCTGAAACACCTGCCGTCGCTCAGGCACCGGTACCTCAAGCTGAAGAGTTGCCGGCGGCACCGGCACCTGCACCAGTTTCCGAGCAGCCTGCGCCTCAGATTGAAACTCCGGTCGCTACGCAACCCGCAGCGATGCAGAGTGAAGTCGATGCGACTTCAGCTATTCAACACTCGATTTCACGGATTCACGATGCTTGTCAGGCTCCGCCGCTGGCACCGCCTGAATACAGGTTGGTGTTTGAGTTGATTGCGCTTGAGCTGAAAGAAAACAATCTTAACGGTAAACAGACCATCGCGAATATCGTCGGACGCGCGCGGGAAGTTGAGCTCGATATCAAGGGTGACGATGTGCGCTTTATTATCGATGTGATCAGTGAAGCTGATCCATGGTTTGAGCAGGGCGCATCGGCGAGCTTGTTTGCGGGTCGCTTCCGCAATTTTGTGGTTGCTCGTTGTCGTGGACAAGGTCTGAAGCTTACGGTGGATGAGCTTGATCTCATCGATGCGTGGTTTGCCGGTCAAATTGGTGGTGGTCACTCGACGGAGGCGGTACCTGTTCAGGCGCAAACGCCAAATGTTGAGGCTATGATTGATAATGCGCCACCTGCTCTTGGGCAATCGTCAACGGTTTCTGGTGCGGCAGATGAAAGCTGGAATGAGCAGGATAAGGTTGTCTCTGCTAGTGCTCATGAACCGATTGTTCCTGGTGAGCCGATGGCAGAAGATGAATTGCCACGGATTGTAAGATCACGGATGCGCGGTTGAGTTAGTTCGTTTCGACTATCGATCACGTAAGTTATGAAATAAAAAGGCCCGGGGATTTTTCCCTGGGCCTTTTTCGTTGTTCACGTTTGTAATTGCGCTGATATTTAATCTCGCAATTTAGCTGGTCATATATTGACCGCCATTGGCGGAAATCGTCGAGCCAGTGATAAACCCGCCATCTTCGCTTGCGAGAAATGCGACGCATTTTGCGATTTCGTTTGCTTCACCCAAACGTCCGACAGGGATTTGAGCAATGATGCTTTCGAGCACTTTTTCGGGAACTGCTGCGACCATTTCGGTGTTGATATAACCGGGGGCGATGCAATTTACAGTAATGCCTTTACGAGCTGTTTCCTGAGCCAGTGCCTTGGTGAAACCGATGACTCCGGCCTTGGCTGCGGAGTAATTGGATTGGCCCATCTGGCCCTTCTGGCCATTGACCGAAGATATGTTGATGATGCGACCCCATTTGCGCTCGCGCATGCCTTCGATAACCGGGCGTGTCATATTGAACATGGAGTTTAGGTCGACGCGGATGACGTCGTTCCATTTTTCCGGTGTCAATTTGTGCAGCATGCCGTCGCGGGTGATGCCTGCATTATTGACGACGATTTCGACGGGGCCCAGCTCTTTGCCGATTGCCTCAAGACCAGCTGCACAACCATCGTAATCTCCAACATCCCATTTGTAGACGGGTATGCCGGTTTCAGACTGGAATTTTTGTGCGGCCTCGTCATTGCCGCCATAGTTGGCTGCAACCCGGTAACCTTTTGCTTTTAGTCCAAGAGAGATCGCCTCTCCGATGCCACGGGTACCGCCCGTTACAA
>Ga0209633_10002181_pt1 | contig 19238 bp, 22 predicted proteins | sample Cruoilmetagenom1_FD_187290 | JGI IMG/M metagenome (GOLD analysis project Ga0209633, IMG submission 187290) | Oil polluted marine microbial communities from Coal Oil Point, Santa Barbara, California, USA - Sample 1 (SPAdes) (version 2) | ecosystem: Environmental > Aquatic > Marine > Oil seeps ... | reverse complement strand
TACCTTTAGAACCTTTGTCGGTATCACATGATGACCCTTTAGAACCCTTGCTACCTTTGTCGTAAGAACCTTTTGATCCTTTAGAACCTTTGCTACCTTTAGAACCTTTTGATCCTTTGTCAGTATCACATGTTGAGCCTTTGCTACCTTTGTCGTAAGAACCTTTTGATCCTTTTGATCCCTTGTCAGTATCACATGATGATCCTTTAGAACCTTTGTCATATGATGACCATGATGACCATGATGACCATGATGACCATGATGTGGCTTGTGAGAATGATGGTATAAACATTGTTATAGCGAATGCTATAAGTAAACTGCCTACCAATGACCCAAATTTGTGTGTTGTTTTCATTTCTTTTCCCTTGTACATAAGTTTTAGGTTAAGACGAATTTCAATGTATGTAGTGATAAATTGATAACCGTCAGCTGCTTTCTTATGCAGCTCGGCTATCTTTAAGAAGACCCGTAGCTTTCTGTCCTATTCTCACGAATAGTTTAGCGATCAATGTGATTATAACACAGGTTTTTTTGATTTTACTTAGAATTATTACTTAAATGTTACTTCTAAAATCAATGTGTTTCATAAATTTACAATAGTTGTAACTCATATGTAGTTTTGTGTATGATATGATTCTTAATTAAAAAAAGGATTATTATGAATATTGAGTTGCAGGCAGGCAAAGTTGTTAAATTTCTTTCTATTATTGCGATTATACTGATTGTTATACATATTATTATATTGGGTATTTATTATTATATTGGTGATCCAGATAAATTTGATTTTATACGTATGTTTGACCTTGATATGGAGCGTAATGTTCCTACACTTTTCTCATCTGCTCTTATGCTTATCAGCGCATTTCTCTTTTATCTACTCAGTAAAGAACCAAATGAAGTAAAAAAAGGAAGTCGTCCTTTTTGGTTGGGACTGAGCTTTGTGTTTACTTTTTTGGCGTTTGATGAAAGTGCGAAGATCCATGAAAAACTTGGTGACTTCACTGAACGTTTTGTAGAGGCAAGTGGTTTTTTGCATTATCCTTGGGTGATATCTTATAGTATATTGGTTATCGTTTTGGGACTTTTTTATATGAGATTTTTTTGGCGTATGCCATCAAAAGTATTTTGGTCATTTATAGGTGCAGCAGCTATATTTTTAAGTGGTGCAATAGGGTTTGAACTCTTGGGAGCAAACGAGTCAAGTATTCACAGTACTAGTACACTTTTATATAGTACCTATTATACGATTGAAGAGAGTTTGGAAATGTTTGGGGTTATTTATCTTATATGGATATTGTTAAATCTGTTAAAAGGCAAAACGTTAGTCGTTGATGCAAAGAAAGGCAAAGCCAAGAAGGCAAGATAAGAAAGGAAGATAGGTTTACTTGTCTGACTCCTCTATAAATGCTAGAGTCTCTTTTACCACTGCTTCATCATCAAGTATCTTTCTGTGACCCAAATCTTTAGTGGGTATGAGTGTGGCCCAAGGCCATCTTTTACAGAGAAGTTCGGAGTGTTCTATGCCTATTTCCCTGTCATCCTCATCGTGAAATATCAGCGTGGGTACGTGAAAGTCTGAAGCAAATAGATCGTGCCAGTCTTTTCCATATTTGAGAAAGTTCTCTTTATGGTTTTTCCAGGTGTGGGTACGCATTTTTTCTGCTATCTCTAAAGGTATGTGAAGATGCGTTGCAAAGTTGTCTGCAACACTGACAACATCATGAATGGGGGCTATGAGAACCAGTTTTTTGGTGTTTAGTCCCAGTTTAGATGCCACTGTAACCGCTGCCCCTCCAAAAGAGTGTGCGATGATGCACTCTACTTCTCCAATGTGTTTCATGACAGCCTGTAGACTGTCTGCCCAATCAGATAAATCTGAAAACCCGCCTTTACTGTTACCATGTCTCAGTGCATCATAGGAGATGACTTGATAGTTTGCCCTCAGTAGGGCATCTGCAAAATGACTCATACTCTTTGAAGTGGTTGACCAGCCATGCACTAAAAGTACGATGGGGTTACCTTTATCACCCCATCTGTAGGCTTGCAAAGTAGTATGTTCATTTAATACTATATTGTATTTCTCAGGAGTGGGGAGGGGTTTTTCGTTTGCGTTTTTTCTTTTGGTATTGACTGGATGATGAAATATCTTATGTGCAGATAGTACAGCTAAAGAGGGAAATAAACGACTAACAACTTTAAAGTACCCTCGTATAAATGTAAGTTGAAGCGGATGATGCATACGTTATTCCTTTTTTTCATTATAGTCAAAAATAAGCTATAATGGAACCATGATTAGCGTATAGGAGCGCAGAGATAAATGAATTTTAAACAACTGGACAGAGTTATACTTTCTAAACATGGAGTGACTTTTGATTACCCTTTTGATGACAAGGTACGTGTGTACCGTATAGCAGAAAAGATATTTGCTCTGACCTCAGACGAGAGCCCTGTATCGGTAAATCTCAAATGTGACCCTATCTATGCTTTAGAACTTCGTTCTATTTATGATGGTGTCATAGCAGGATACCATATGAATAAAAAGCATTGGAATACTGTAACCGTTGAGGACTCTGATGTGGATGATGAAAGTGTAAAAGAGTTGATAGATCACTCTTATAACTTAGTGTATGAAAAATTAACAAAAAAGCAAAAAGCAAAATTAGGATAATGAATGAAAAGAATAGTTAGTTGCATAGTTGTATTGGCAATGTTAACGGGCTGTGGAGGTTCTGGAGATATAGAAGAAACTCCAACAGTTGAACCCGTGACAAAACCTATACCTGTTTATAATCAAGCGTATATTGAGAATTATGATGTAGCTGATACGATAGATGAGATAATAACTAATGCAAGAGATGCGTATGTAATGGTTGATCCTTTTGATGATAATGTAGACCAAAATGTTGATACTATAAAATCTTTAAATAATCAGGTGGCTGGTTATATCTCTGCAGGTACCGGAGAAGACTGGAGAGAAGACTTTTCAGCTTTGGAGCCTTACTTAGTAACAAAGGCATGGCCAGAGTGGCCAGGTGAATACTTTGTTAATGAAACTACCACAGGTATTTTAGATGTGATGAAGTTACGCATAGATAAGATGACTGATTGGGGTTTAGACTGGGTAGAGTTTGACAATATGGATTGGCTGGATGAAGAAACACGTAATGAGTATGATCTTCAGGCAACAGTAGCTGAAGCAAAAGCATACATCAATGATTTATGTGACTATACACATGCAAAAGGGTTGAAATGTATGGCTAAAAATACAGTTGATAGCTTTGAAAATTTTGATGGTGTATTGTATGAGTCTTATAATGATGATAAGAACTGGTGGAATGTAGAAGGTACTAAAAGTTTTTTAGCTGCAGGGAAATTAGTCATCATCAATCATTATAATGAAACGGATTGTGATGGGGTGTATGCTGAGTATCAGAAGTATTATAATAGTGAAAATATTTCTTTTATTTGTGAAGATATAGGGTTGCAAAGGTATAAACATTATAATGAATAAAATAAATATTCAAACCTATAAAAGCCCAGTAGGTGAAATACTCTTAGGTTCTTACGATGGTAAACTCTGCCTTGCAGACTGGAAGTATAGAAAGATGCGTACGACGATAGATGCTCGCATACAAAAAGGTTTGAGAGCTGAGTATGTAGAGCAAAGTTCTATAGTGATAGATGATACTATGAGGCAGATGAAAGAATATTTTGCCAATGAGCGTAAAGAGTTTGATATACCTCTTCTTATGGTGGGAACTGAGTTTCAAAAGTCGGTTTGGGAAGGGCTTATGCAAATTCCTTATGGGACAACAGCCTCGTATCTTGAACTCTCTAAAAATATAGGCAATGAAAAAGCAGTACGTGCTGTGGCTTCTGCTAATGGAGCAAATGCTATCTCCATTATGATACCTTGTCATCGTATAATTGGAAGTAACGGAGACTTGGTGGGGTATGCAGGTGGGTTGCCTGTTAAAAAGAGATTATTAGAGATTGAAAACAATTTATTTTCTAAATCAGACTAATTTTATCTTATTCTTGACAATTGTCAATAGGGCTTTGTAGTTTCTTCGTTATATTTCGGTATCTAAAAAATAAGGATATCAAATGAATGATGCAACAAAAACAATAATTAAAGCAACGGCTCCAGTACTTAAAGACAGTGGTGATGCTATCACTACGGAGATGTATAAGGTTTTATTTTCGAAATACCCTGAAACCCAAGAGCTTTTTAAAGATGCAACACCAGATCAGTATAAAAAACTAGCAAATGCAGTCTATGCGTATGCAGCGAATATAGATAAGTTGGAGAACCTTAGTAAAGGTATCGAACAAATGGCATCAGTACATGTAAAAACCAATGTCAAGCCTGAGCACTACCCTATGGTAGGTGATGCACTGCTTCAAGCCATCAAATCGGTACTTGGTGATGCAGCAACTGATGAGGTAATGGCAGCATGGGAAGAAGCGTATGGGTTTTTAGCCAATGTACTAATAGCAAGAGAAAAAGAACTTTACGCCTGTGCATAAATTTATAACTAATTTAATGCCTTTTATCAATACTTAAAACGTACTATAAAGAACTCATGTTATAGTACCGTCATGACAAATACATCTATTAATCACATATTAAAAAAAGTAACTATGTTCTCCTCTTTGGAGGAGAATGAACTTATGGCTCTTGAGGGTATTTCTCAGATCTATGACTATAAAGAGGGTGATAGACTGTTTATGCAGGGAGATGTAAGTGATTCTCTTATGTTACTGATAGATGGAGTAGTGAGTGTATTTAAACATGACGATAAAGGTAATGAGATAGTCATAGGCTATTTTAACCGTTATTCACTTTTAGCAGAAGCAGCAACACTTCGTCATACACCTCTACCATCTTCTGCTAAGTATCAAACAGATGGTAAACTGATTAAAATAAACATAGAAGCGTTCGAAACACTTTTTATGGCACATCCTAATATCTCTTATGCCATTATTCAATCGCTTTTAGAAAAAGTAGATTTGTTACAGCAAAATATTCATCTTAATATTGCGTCAACTTCTAGAGAAAAGGTCTTGCAGTTTTATAAAGAAAACTCTAAGCTCTCCTTAGACTTAAAACAGTACGAGATAGCCACACTCCTAAGTATGACAGCCGAGACATTTTCTCGCAATCTTAAAAAACTTGTAGAGGAAAAGAAACTTATAAAAATATCTACAGGGTATAAGGTTGTGTCGTAAACTATAGTTTTTTACTATATACTTTACATTATGATAAACATGAGGAATGATCATGGAACAATACAATACATTAAAGGCACATTACAAGTTTTCAGATGAAGAAGCAGAAATGTTAAAAAAGCTACAGCCTAGAATGCAGGAGCTTTCAGAGAAATTTGCTGATGAATTTTACGACTATATTTGGGGATTCGGTGCGACAGCACAGTTTCTTAAAAACAAAGAGGTCATCGCTCACCATAGGATAAAGATAAAAGAGTGGTTTATTAACCTTTTTGCTGGAGAGTATGATATGTCATATTTTCGTCATCTTTACAAGATAGGGGAAGTGCATGTAAAGATAGGCTTGCCCACACATTATGTAAACTCTGCTTTTACCTTTGTGCGTACTTTTATCTTACAAAGTATAGAAGATAACTTTGTAGATAAAAAGCAACACCTAAAAGAGATAAAGGCCATCGAAAAGATGATAGATATAAATCTTGATGTCCTCACAAGCTCATATAGAGAAGAAGAATTAAGTAAATTTCTCTCTTTATCAAAAGTGGAGAAAAGTATCTTGACGGGACTTAAAAAGTTTAACTCATACATTAACTTTTTTCTAGCAGGGGCATTGGCACTGGTTGCTTTTTTTGCAGTAGGGCTGTTCGTGTATGACATTTATCTTCTCTTTTTCTCAAATATAGGTATAGAAAAGGGTATTTTAACTGTTCTTGGGTCTTTGCTTGTCTTATGGGCAGCCATAGAACTCATACATGAAGAGATAAACCACTTGCAAGGCAAGGGCTTTGCCATCGGGGCATTTATCATGCTTGCTATGGCAGCACTCATCAGAAAGATACTTATCTACTCGCTCTCTTCAGAAAAGAGTGATGAACTCTTGGTTATCGGTGCAGTTATCGTCAGTCTTGCGGTAGCATATTGGCTAGTCGGTACTAAGAAAAAGATAGGTGGTGCTCATTAATCCATAGATACCGATACACACCTCCTGCACAGTAAAGGACTACAATAGTTCTTGTATTGGGGGCTGTGTATGCAAATTTATGTGAGTATTGCCATATTGATAACACTGTTACTTGTTGCAGTCCTTACTGCACCTTTGGCTAAACGTATGAGCATTCCCTTTAGTGCTTTACTTGTGCTAGAGGGGTTTTTAGGTTCAGAACTTATTGTCGCACTTGGGTTTGATCTTGGGTTGCGTTGGTACCATTTTCATGATCTGGTGTTTTTTATTTTATTGCCCGTACTTATTTTTGAATCTGCTCTAAACATAGATGCGAGGCTCTTAGTTAAAAACCTCATTCCTATTATTATCTTAGCCATTCCTATTATGCTATTAAGTACCGTGATTACGGCGGTGTTGCTCTACTACGGCATAGGACATCCTCTTGGCTTCCCTGTTATCGCGGCATTACTCACAGGTGCTATATTGTCAGCGACTGATCCTGTGGCGGTGCTTGATGTTTTTAATCAGATCAAAGCACCTGAACGCCTAAGTGCCCTAGTTGATGGAGAAAGTCTTTTTAACGATGCCACAGTCATCGTACTGTTTGGACTTTTTATCTCGTTAGCACAGATGGATGCAGGTTCTGTTTCAGGATTTGATGCAGTAGGCGGGTTTCTTTTTGTTTTCTTTGGTGGCATGGTAGTTGGTGCCGTGTTAGGGCTTATTTTTATGCTCTTGTACAGAGTAGGCAGTAACAGTTTTGCCAAATCACTCATAAGCATCATAAGTGCATATAGTGCTTTTCTAGCAGCAGAACATTTCTTACATGTCTCTGGTGTCATGGCAGTGCTTGTAACGGGTTTATTTATCTCGTGGGAACGTTGTAAAAGAGTGGAGGAGTCAGTTTTTGTAGAAAAGTTATGGGAGTTCAACGCGTACATTGCCAACATTCTCATCTTCCTTCTTGTAGGTATCACCATTACCATTGCGATGTTTACAAGCCATTGGTTAGCGATGCTCATTGGTATAGTTGCGGTACTCATCGCTAGGGCGTTAGGTATATTTGTTATCTTACCTTTGGCTTGTAAGTTACCAACAGTAGAACCCATCAGCAGAGGCTATCAGTCTATCATCTTCTGGGGAGGCTTACGGGGTGCTGTGGTTGTGGCACTGGCACTTTCCATACCTCTTGAGTTAGAGTACTGGTACACGGTACAGTCCATCGCTTACGGGGTAGTGTTGTTTACACTTTTTGTGCAAGCACCTACGATAAAGGTGCTTATGAAGTGGGTTGGGGTGAGGTAGTGGTTGTGCACACCTTATTTATATTTTGTAAAAAGCATATTTAGATATCCTGCAAGAATATAGAGAATAATAGTTAAATTTTAGTGACTATTGTCCGTTGATATCTTGTCGTCAAATATTGTAAACTCTTTTCTATGGAAAAACATGAAGAAGAACTTTTAAATCAACTCGCTCAGAAAATTAAAAATCAACGAAATATACTTGGCCTCTCTCAAGAAAAATTGGCTCAGAAATGTAATTTTGACAGAACCTATATCAGCTTACTTGAAAGAGCAAAAAGAAACCCTTCATATTTGAGTTTAAAAAAGCTTTGTTTTGGATTAGAAATTGAGTTAATTGAACTTCTAAAAGAGGATTAAAAAATGACTAGAAATGAAATACTAAATTTAGTGGAAACGACATTTCCTGATTACGGTATCAAAACTGTATCCGCAACAGATGTTAATAAAAGTGCCTATGTACCAAATATGAAACAAAAGGAGATATTTGAATATTTTAATATCGACCCAATGGATAGAAGACAAAATATTCAAATTAAAGAGTTATTTACTAATAGAACTTTAACTATTTCTTACTATGCTACACTGAGAGAAGGGGCAAATAGATCTCCTGAACCTAGAATGGGGCTACAAGATTTAATATCATATCTCGCTACTGGGGATGAAATATTATTTACTCATGACAATCAAAATATTTTTATATATAATTTATCAAGAAGTACAGACTATGAAATTGAAGAGAATATCGATTCTCAAATTGATATTAATTTATTGAGGAATCGAGCAAGTAATATAAATCCTCACCCCAATCAAGTAAGCCAAACAATCACAACTTATCCTAGAAATAATACATTAAAAAATTATGTCAAACGGCGTTCAAATAATTCATGTGAAATGCTAAATTGCAATTATCAAGGTTTTCAGAAATTAAATGGAGAAGCATACATTGAAATTCACCATGTAATACCTTTATCAGAAGGTGGGGAAGATAGTATAGATAATACAGTTGCATTGTGTCCAAACTGTCATAGAGCCATGCATTATGCTGTAAATAAAGAAGAAATGAAGCAGACACTTTTAAACTATTTAAGAAGCCTATAGATTTCTTTTGCTATAGCATTAATGACTGGAACAGCTACAGAGTTTCCAAATTGTTTATAAGCCTGTGTATCACTTACAACAATTTTGAAATTATCTGGAAAACCTTGAAGTCGTCCAGCTTCTCGTGGAGAGAGTTTTCTTGGATTTTTATTTTTTTGTTCTATTAAAATTTCCGACCCATCCTTGTAATATCTAGCACTAATGGTACTTGTGTATTCTGATTCTTCATTGAACATACAATACCCAAATCCATTTCCCTTTTTTTGATGCTCTTTTTTTCGTCGTTGATGGCCTGCCCATAATTTATCTGAGATTGTATATTTGTCATCAACTGATTTTTCTAAAATATCTCCTAACTTTATATTTTTTTCTAAAGGTTTAGGAAAGTCAAATTCTATACTGTGGTCTAAAAATGCAATAATGTAAATCCGCTCCCTATTTTGAGGTACACCAAAATGTTTTGCATTTAAGACTTTTGAAAAAACTCGATATCCTAATTCTTCTAAAGTCTCTTGTACAACTTTAAAGGTATTCCCTTTATCATGGTTTTTAAAGCCTTTTACATTTTCTAGAAAAAGCACTTGTGGTTTATGATGTTTCGCTATTTGAGCAATATCAAAAAATAGTGTTCCACGAGTATCTTCAAATCCTTTTTTTAACCCTGCATTAGAGAAAGGTTGACAAGGAAATCCTGCTAATAAAATATCAAAATTTGGTATCTCTTTTGGGTCTATTTGGGTAATGTCTCCGGATGGAAGATGGCCATAGTTACCAGAATAAGTTTGTTGTGCGAATTTATCAATTTCAGAAGCAAAAACAAAAGAGCTTTTTTCGTTAAAAACCTCTTCAAAGCCTAATCTTATACCACCTACTCCTGCAAAAAGGTCTATAAACTTATAACTATTTTTTATTTTATTCTTTTCTCTGTTATTAAAGTGTAAAGTCATATCTAGTTGCCTAAGGTTTGGATTTTGTATTATCATAATTATACCTTTTTTCAATAACATAATTATAGATAATTTATTTAAATTTTTTTAAAAATCTTTCAAATTGACATGTTTTAAACAAGTTTTGGGTAAAAAATTAAATTTTCTCTAAATTTAGACCTATTTGGTAGATGATTTATTTTCTACAGTAAAAGAGATAAGATTAATTTTATGAGGCTGTTTTATGACAATAGCTAATGTTAGAGATTTATTTATAAATTCTTATCTCATAACTACTCGCTATAAGCTCCCTAACCACACTAACAACCGTCTCCTTCTTATAAGGCTTAGAATAATTATTAATAATCTCACGAGACAACACATTAGCCCCGATATATGAAAACATAGCACGCACAGCGTCATTACCTCGCATGCCTCCCCCACCAGAGTGAGAGGCTAGGGCTACGAACTTTTGGTTGAAGATGGCTCTGAAGTCGTCGCCTATGCGTGAGACCCATGCGATGGCATTGTTGAGTACGGGTGGCATGCTTCCGTTGTATTCTGGAGAGACGATGATGAGGGCGTCAAAGGTTTGTAGGTGTTTGGCTAAGTCTTTTACCTCTTGGGGTATACCTTTTTCATCTTCTAGGATGGAAGTGTACATGGGTAGGTCAAGGGCTATGAGATTAATGATTTCACTTTTGGATTCTAGCTCTGTAACTACTTTTTGGATGTTAAGTGCTAGCTCCATATTTTTGTTTACACTCGCTACTAGTATGGCTATATTTTTCATGTTATATTTTCCTTTATGATTGAAACATAGTAAACCCTGAGTACTTCACGCCTGAGAGTTCAGCCATGTCTTTTTGCCAAGTCGCGAGGTCATTTTTGTTGAACTTTTGTAAGTCATCATGTCCACATGCGCGAGCCATCACTTGCATAAGTTCGGTAGAGGCTACAAAGAAATTATGAAGTTGTTTGGCTGATTTTTCTATGTTAAGATTTTTACGTAATGACTCTTTTTGTGTGGCTATACCTGCTGGGCAGTTATTGGTATTGCACATTCTGGCTCCTACGCAACCTATGGCTTGCATGGCAGAGTTAGACAGTGCAACACCGTCTGCCCCAAGAGCTAAGGCTTTCACAAAGTCTATAGGTACACGTAAGCCACCTGTAATGATGAGTGTTACACGACCAGAAGCTCCTTGCTCATCTAGGTATTTTCTCGCACGTGCCAAAGCAGGGATGGTAGGCACAGAGATGTGGTCTCTAAATATCTCAGGCGCCGCGCCCGTACCACCACCTCTGCCATCTAATATGATATAGTCCGCACTTGCATCTAGGGCAAACTGAATGTCTTCTTCTATGTGGTTCGCAGAAAGTTTAAACCCTATAGGTATACCACCTGTTATCTCTCTCACTCTGTTAGCAAATGCTTTAAAGTCTTCTACGCTTGAGAGGTCAGTAAAAGTAGGAGGTGAGACTGCAGGTTCACCTGCTTTTATGCCTCTTACTTCGGCAATCTTCCCTATGTTTTTACTACCAGGTAGGTGACCTCCCGTACCCGTTTTTGCACCTTGACCACCTTTAAAGTGGAAGGCTTGTACATTTTTTAGTTTCTCTTCATCGTAACCAAACTTTGCGCTTGCTAGTTCATAAAAATAACGGCTGTTTGCTGCTTGTTCTTCTGGCAACATACCACCTTCACCAGAACATATGCCAGTACCTGCTAACTGTGCACCCGTAGCCAATGCTATCTTCGCTTCTTCAGACAAGGCACCAAAACTCATGTCCGATACAAAAAGAGGAATGTCCAGTACCAGTGGTTTTTTAGCATTTGGCCCGATGATGAGTTGTGTGCTAACTACTCTGTCTTCTAGTAGAGGTTTTGTAGCCATCTGAGCAACCATCACTTGTAAATCATCCCAATGAGGTAATGTATAACGAGGCACACCCATAGATGTCATCGTGCCATGGTGTCCGAGTTTAGACAAGCCATTATGGGCTAGTTGATGTATAAACTCTACAGTGGGTTCTTCGATTGTTGATTTTGCTTGTGGTAAACCAGAAGGTTCTGTGCTTATCCCTGGGCCTTCTTTTCCTATGTCATCTGCAGTAAATTGTGTATGCGTACCATCACAATAGGGTCTGTTTGCACTATGTTTACAGGCACAAAGATAAGCTTCGCCGTCTTCATCAGGAACTATCACTTTAGGCGTAAAAGATGTGCCTACATGCGTACCATCACAAAATGGCTGACTCTTAGATCTTCCACAAGTACAGAAATGATACTCCTGACCTTTAGAAAGATTGACTTGAACGGGTTTGTTGTCTGCAATGATAGGATTACTCATCTTTTTTCCTTTAGGTTTTGTCTAATTAGTATTAGAGATAGGTTGTCTTTATGTAGTATCTGCATCATATATCCTTTGGCTATATTAGTGTAATTACTCTAAAGTATAGCAACAAAACAGTAGACGTGTCAAGAGAAATGACAATTATTTAGAGTATTTACACTATAATTAGTGATTATTGGAGTATTGATGTCAAGAAAAGAAGATATATTAGAGACTGCACGTAGACTTTTTAACGAAAGTAACACGCAATCAGTCACGACAAACCACATAGCAAAAGAGATGGGTATAAGCCCAGGGAATTTGCACTACCATTATGCTAACCGTGAGGAGATTATAAGGGTACTGTATGAACAGCTTAGAGATGAAGCAAGTCTGGAAGTTGAGGCATTACCTAAGGATATCAGCACACTAAACGCACACCATACCTTACTTATAGAAGTGCAGTGGAAGTATAGGTTTTTCTTTAGAGAGCTACTTTTTTTGTTTGCCCGTGATGAGAAGCTTAGAGTGATGTACGTAGAAGACAACATCGCACATAGAATTCGCATAAAGAGGGTGATGCAAAACCTTATAGATAACGGCGAAATGCAAGTACCAAACGAAGAAGCTTTAGATCATTTGGTGGATTCCATACTGATGGCATGGCAGTTTTATATCTCCTATATGTATACACTGGGTCAATGTTTAGATGAAAAAGGCATTAAAGAATTTATAGCATACACCAATCAATCTATGCAAGCATATAGAACAGATAAAACAGAAGGACAAAAATGAAAGCACACAACAAAGCCTCAGCGTGGTTTGATGGTTTATATAAAGAGAACAAAGACAAACACGAAAATATACCTTGGGCTAGACAAGCAGTCAACCCACTGTTAAAAACTTACTTAGAAGAGGAAGTCACACATAAGGGTAAGGCTCTGGTCATCGGGTGTGGGCTGGGGGATGATGCTGTAGCCTTAGAAGCGGCGGGGTATGATGTGACAGCCATAGATGTGTCTAAAACTGCATTAGATCTAGCCAAAGAACGTTTCCCTGACTCCCACATAAAGTTTGAAAAGCAAGATATCTTTGACATGCCTGAGGCATACCACGAGCATTTTGACTTTGTGTTTGAAGCGTTTACGGTGCAGTCGTTGCCTGTGGACTTTAGAGAGAAGATGATAAGCGCTGTGGCAAAAACTGTAGCCAAAGATGGTAAACTACTCCTTGTAGCACATAAACGTGAGGCAATGTTTTCTGGCCCTCCATGGCCACTGGAAGTTGAAGAAGTTGCTTTGTTTAAAAAAGAAGGATTGACTGAACTTACACATGAGATACATAAAGAAGCATCCAAGATCTCAAATACAAGATTTAGAATACTCTACACAAAGGAAATACAATCATGAAAACTTTACTACTTACACTACTAGCGACATTAACGATGTACGCAGAAAGCTTTTTTGTACTTACAAATGTTGGCAATTATGACCCCATCGTGGTCAACATGTCCAGTAAAACACAGAAGTACAATGCAGATATCAAGTCTTTAATGCAAAGTATGTCTAAAGAAATAGGAGTTGATACCAAGGGACACCCGTCACGTGTCTTAGTGTTTCTCATCACAGATATCGCTGTAGGCGACACGGTTGCACTCAAGGTGGACTTACAGCTAGGAGAATATGTACTGAGAGAGGGCATGCCTCAAAGCATCTTTGGTATCACCTATGAAGATACCAAGCTTATAGCTCCAGACTTCAAAGATGAAGAAGATGTAGATGACCAGTTGGCTGATGCGGTAGAAGAGATGTTAGAGAAGTTTAAACTTCAGTATGAAGCAGACAACAAAAAACTCTCAAAAGATAAAAAGTCGGTTACACATGAGACATTTGCTACAGATATGGGCTATGAGACTGACTATGCTACAGCACTGGCTAAAGCAAAAAAGGCAGGTAAGCCTTTGATGTTATTTATGACGACCTCTTACTGCCCATGGTGTAGAAAGTTAGAGAACCGCATACTCTCTCAAAATGACATAGATGCTAAAGTACAAGCAAGGTACATCCCCATTACGCTTAACTTAGATACAGACAAATACCCAGAACAGTTTGCCAAAACGCGGTTTACACCCATACTTTACATCGTAAACTCTGAAACTGAAAAGATAGAGCATAAGTTTGTGGGCTACAGTAGTAGAGATGAATTTTTACATTTGTTGAAATAAATTAGATCAAATCATTAAAGGAAAGTACTATGAAACGCTGTGACTGGGCAAATGCAAATGAACGAGAGACTAAGTACCATGATGAAGAGTGGGGTGTACCTGTGCATGATGATAGGTTACTTTTTGAGATGCTTATCTTAGAGTCTGCGCAAGCGGGGCTTAGTTGGAGTACCATACTTGCTAAAAGGGAAGGGTACCTCAAAGCCTTTGATAACTTTGATGTGCAAAAAGTAGCAAAGTACTCAGAAGATAAGATAGAAACACTCTTACAAAACCCAGACATAGTCCGTAACAAACTTCAAAGTAAATGCCACGGTTATCAATGCTCAAATCATCCTGGAGATACAAGAGGAGTATGGTAGTTTAGATGCTTACATCTGGTCATTTGTGGAGGGTAAGAGCATACAAAATTCTTGGGGAAAAACTTCAGAAGTACCTGCAAGTACAGAACTCTCTGCTGCCATGAGTAAAGCCATGAAAAAAAGAGGTTTTAAATTTGTAGGGACTACTATCTGTTATGCCTACATGCAAGCAGTGGGAATGGTCAATGACCATTTGACTTCTTGTTTTAGATATGAGAAATGTTAACATAGCATCAAAAAGTAAGGGAGAGACACATGAAATATAGATACATAGGTAAAACAGGACTACGGGTAAGCCCGATTTGTTTAGGTACGATGACCTTTGGTACACAAGCGAATAAAAAAGAGGCCTTTAAAATTATGGATAAAGCCTATGAAAGAGGGGTAAACTTCTTTGATACGGCTGAGATTTACCCTGTTCCTCCATCTGGCGAGTTGTTTGGACTTACTGAAGAGATAGTTGGCGAATGGATGCAGACAAAACCTAGAGACTCCATCATACTTGCTTCTAAAGTAGCAGGTGCAGCGAATGGTTGGTTTGTACCTCCTGTACGTCATGGTCTCACTGCTATAGACAGGTTTCACATAGAGCGTGCAGTAGAGGGAAGTCTGAAACGTCTTAAAACAGACTACATCGACCTTTACCAAATGCATTGGCCAGATACTGTTGTGCCCATAGTAGAGTCTTTAGAAGCGTTTGATAGGCTCATAGAAAGTGGAAAGGTACGTTACTTGGGTACCTCAAATGACACAGCATATGGTACAACCAAGGCACTGATGAAGAGTGAACAGCATGGGCTAGCACGGTTTGAGTCTATACAGAACAACTTTTCATTACTCAATCGTCGTTTCTTGGATGAACTTTCAACTGTTTGTGAAAAAGAGCAGATATCACTGCTTCCATACTCGCCTTTAGGTGGAGGTGTACTCAGTGGTAAATACAATGGCGGTTTCCATGCCCCTGGACGTTTTACCACGTACATGAATTCGCCAAATGTTAGACAACAGGCTATGGCCACACGTTTTCTAAATGACAAAACATTGGCCTCTGTAGAAAAGTATGTGGCCATCGCTAAGGAAGCAGGGATGCACCCAGTGACTTTGGCTACAGCGTGGTCCAAGCAGTTTGACTTTGTAGCATCTACCATCATAGGAGCAACGACAGCAGAACAGTTAGACCCAACACTTAAAGCAATGGATTTGACTTTAAGTGATGAGGTGTTAAAAGCATGCAACAAGGTACATGAAGAGATACTCTACCCGATGGGTTAAAAGGACATCACTATGATAAAAAAACTAATCACACTATGCTGCTTCACATCTTTGGCTATGGCAGGTGTAGCGCCTGAAAATATCTTAACCCAAAACTGTCTCAACAGTTATCTCAACACATATAAAAGTCAAAAAGACCATAAAGCGTTTGTGTATGCCAGAGAAGCAGATACAGGAAAAGACAGATGTGGTTGGGGTTATGGGCATGCTACGGTACAAGAGGCTAGAAAAGGAGCGATGAAACAGTGTACAGGATTTCATCTAAACGCAGAGTGTATTATCATAGATGTAGATGGGAAGTACCTTGTAAAAGATGGAGACTTTTCACCTATTAGCCAACCAGATAACACCCCTTTAACAAAAGTAGAAAAAGAGAAACTCATAAAGGAAGCTAAAAGTCTCATACGAGGGAATTGTTTACCTTTTTTTAAAGACTATCTGAAAGATAAAGGTCATAAGGTTTTTGGGTATAGCCTTGATACTGATGGTAAGTATGCTTGTGGAAAAACCTATAAGAATGCTACCTTGGTTGCTGCACAAAAAGGAGCCATCCAAGGATGTAAAGACAATAAAAACAAACGAGGTAAAGAGAAACCAAAAAGTCCATGTAAACTCTATGCCAAAGGTAATAAGATACTACTGACTGAGAAAGATTTTGGCATAGATAAACTGCTAAAATCAGATAGAGTATTGAGTGATGAAGCGTTTAATCTAGCACTTAAAAAAGCTAAAACCATGATAAAAGATGGCCCTTGTTTATTTCAAATGAAGTATTATCTGAGAGGTTCTGAGCATCAGGCTTATTTTCTAGGACAAGATAAAGATGGAAAGCAGGTATGTGGAAGATCAGAAGGAGAATTGTCAATCAATGAGGCACTTAGCAAAGCATTAAAAGCTTGTAATGCAAAGATAAGAGAAGAAAATTTGGAAGCAAAATGTACACTGATTGCGAAGGATTTTGATATTGTTGGTGAAGCAAGTTTTTTTGAAAGAGAAGAAAAAACTGAACCTAAAAAGCATAGTGTGAAAAACAAATCTATAAAAAAGAAACTTGATAGTGCAAAAAAAGTTGAATCCAAAGCAATAACAGCACTCTTTGATACAGTGAAAAAAAAGTCTACTGAAAAGAGTAAAACTACTAAAATAGATATGAACAAACCTCTACCCTTACATCAAACACTAAAAATCACAGCAGAGACACTTAACAAAGATCTGCCAACCATGTTAGATGAAGAATTGCGTTTAGACAAAGTGGATGCAACAGAGAACAAAATGTATTTTGACTACACGCTGGTAAATTTTACACCTGCGACTATGTCTGGAGAAAAGCTCAAGTCACTGATGTATGAAGACATAAAAACACAAGTATGTGCAGACAAAGACTCCATTATGTTGTTAAAAAAGGGGATGTTGGTAGATTATGTCTATCGTGGAAAAGAGAAAAAGACCATTACAACTTTTGCCTTTGATGCTAAGGTGTGTGGTGTGCTTACCAATGTAGAACAGATAAAGAAAAATATCTTAAATCTGATAGAAAAGAAATAACATGATGAAAATGCTCATCTTACTCTGTATATCTTGTCATCTTCTATATGCATCAGATATAGCAGATGTAGCAGGCACATGGATAAAACCATGTTCCTACGACCCCATACCTGGCGAAAAGAAACCCAACTACTCAACGGTTATAGCCACGTTGAAAAACAGGCATATAGACATAGAAGTAAATTTCTTTACAGACAGCGCATGTAAGTCACCATGGAAACTCATGCCTACGTTTTTACAGACGGGTTCATACAGTCTGTCATCTAAGAGTAAAAAGAAGCGTATAGGTGGGAAAGAAACATTTGTTCGTCCTATAAACATACACATCACTCACTATGATAATCATGCTAAGTTTAAATCACCTAGCCGCTTTACTGTTTACTTTGACAACTATTTTAAGATATACCTTCAAAAAGGTAAGAGACTACAAGTGTTTGGTAAAGCTGTGTCTGAACCAAAGGCTAGGGTTGCAAAAGAGGTTTACAAACAGGAAAACAATGTAGAGGTATGTGTATTGAGCCTGAAACTGGGTGCTAGTACTTTTTCCTGGTGTTTAGAAAATGTGAGTTTTCCTAAGAGTAAATTTCGAGCATATTGTGAAGCTGCTAAGCCAGAAGAAAATGGAGCCGTGTCTTATACTCGTAGTTGTCCTACTGAGTTGATGTCCAGTAGCTGTTTATATGGATTACAAGAACTCGGACATAATATTAGGCAGTGGTATAGTAAAGAATCCTTACAGTCAAATCCCTATGCAAAAAAAGGATGTGAAGAACTGCTACGAGGTACTTGGGAAAATTAACATATAGACCATGGATGTACGATCTTTTAGAAAATAAGGCACATACTACCGCTGTTAATACTAGTTTTGTATAATGCCACAAAATTTAAAACAAGAGAAGAAAAATGAAACTATACGCTCCATGGGAAAAAGCCTTTAAGAAAGTTTCAACCCCATTTGAACACTTTTTACATGCACAAATGACTACAGGTGTGGTCTTGATGCTCATGACCATACTCGCACTAATACTTGCCAACTCAGCTTTAACAGAAAACTACGCACACTTTTTTCATACGAAGATAGATTTTACTGTAGGGTCTTGGCAACTTTCTCATACTATCCATCACTGGATCAATGATGGACTGATGGCTATCTTTTTCTTCATTATCGGACTTGAGATCAAACGAGAAGTCTTGGTGGGAGAACTTTCAAATATAAAGGTGGCAGTCTTACCCATTTTAGCAGCCATTGGTGGTATGGCTATCCCTGCTTTGATCTATATGAGTATCAACGCTGGTACGGAAGGGGCAGGAGGATGGGGTATACCTATGGCTACGGACATTGCTTTTGCCATTTCTGCTTTAGTGCTTTTAGGCAAACGTGTACCTCCTGCACTCATTACCTTTCTGGTTGCACTTGCCATCGTAGATGACCTTGGTGCTGTTTTAGTGATAGCACTTTTTTATACAGAACAGATACACACCTTACCTCTTATGTTAGCAGGCGGAGCATTCTTGATCATGGTGGCGTTTAACCGTTTTGGTATTCATATGATCTTGCCTTACTTCATCGTGGGGCTTTTGATGTGGTTTTTTATGTTGGAGTCTGGGGTACATGCTACCATTGCAGGGGTTATAGCGGCACTGGCTATACCTTCTAAACCTAAGCGTTTACCTGCTAGCTTTAGACAAGATGCTAAGGTATTACTAGATGAATACGATAGCTATCCTATAGATGAATCACATGGGATGAATGAGAGACAAAAAGCCATACTTTTAAAGCTTGAAGATAACATTAACGACATCGGTACACCTGCTGCTAGGTTGGAGAATGATTTACATCTTCCAGTAGCACTCATCGTTATCCCTCTGTTTGCACTGGCAAATGCGGGGATCACTATAGACTTTAGTTCTATAGGTACAACGATCATGGAGCCAGTATCACTGGGAATCATCGCGGGTCTCATACTTGGAAAAGTGTTAGGTATCTTTGGTG
>Ga0209633_10002180_pt1 | contig 19239 bp, 12 predicted proteins | sample Cruoilmetagenom1_FD_187290 | JGI IMG/M metagenome (GOLD analysis project Ga0209633, IMG submission 187290) | Oil polluted marine microbial communities from Coal Oil Point, Santa Barbara, California, USA - Sample 1 (SPAdes) (version 2) | ecosystem: Environmental > Aquatic > Marine > Oil seeps ... | reverse complement strand
TCCTAAGGATAAATTAACTGCAGCAAATTCATTTCGTCAATCCGCTGCACAAATTGCAACTTTGTTAGGATGGACATTAAGTAGTTTTTTGTATGTTTCATTAGGAATTCTTGCTCTAGTATTGATTAATGCCGTAACATTTATTATTGCAGCCATTACAAAATATTTTATAACAATTCCACAAAAGAAAGTTAAACATGAAGAGGGAATTAATAAAAAGATAATATTTGCAGATTTGAAAGAAGGCCTTAAATATGTATGGGCGAGAGCAGGTTTAAGAAAAACAGTAATTGTTTCTCTCTTTCAGAACTTTTTTGCAATACCCATAACTATTCTTTTACCATTTTATATTAAAGATCATTTGTTATTGGAAAGTAGATGGCTTCCCATATTTATGAGCATTAGTATGGTAGGATCTGTACTCGGTTTAGTTTTTGCTGGAGCATTGAAATTAGCTCCAAACATTAGGAAAAATTTTATTATTATTGGAATATTTATTGACGCTATATTAACGATTTTGCTTGGATTTAACAATGAAACTTATCTTGCAATAATTATTCTAATACTTACAGGTGCAATTGCTGGTTTTATTCAAGTTCATATTCAAACGATTATGCAAGCAAGTACAGCACAAGAAATAAGAGGTAGAGTATTTGGGTTTATAAGCACAATTACAAGTGCACTTATACCTTTAGGAATGGGATTATCAGGATTTATTGGTGACTTAACCAATAAAAATTTTCCATTGATTTATGGATTTTCAGGTGGCGTATTAATCATTCTTTCTGTTTACATGTTTTTTAGTAGTGATATAAAAGAATTTTTAAGTTTTGAAGTAAATTTAGATCAAGATAAATCAAATTCAATTGAAACAATTTCAAAAATAGATACGAGTCAAAAAAAAGATTAAAAGAAGCCTTAAACGAGAAGTAAAAGTTATTAACATTAAAATAAATTAAAGGAGTAGTTATGAGTTGGGATGATAATGATGATAAAACCATCTATAAAGTAGTTCTAAATCATGAAGAACAATATTCTATTTGGCCAGCCGATAGAGAAAATGCCCTTGGTTGGAAAGATGAAGGGAAAGTTGGAACAAAACAAGAGTGTCTAGATCATATTAAGGTAGTTTGGACTGATATGAGACCATTAAGCTTAAGAAAAAAAATGGAAGAACAAGAAAAAAATGATAAGTAATTCCTAATTATTCTGAACTTGAACTATGGTTAATAATAATAAATGGATAATTCGTCCTAATCCGAAAAAAAATGCAAAGTTAAGATTGTTTTGTTTCCCATATGCTGGTAGTTCTTCGGTTGTAACTTATAGGCATTTTGTTGAATCATTACCAGCTTTTGTTGAGGTGTGCCCAGTTGAATTGCCGGGAAGGGGAGCACGAATGTCAGAAAATTTAATAAATGATTTGGAGCATGTTGTAGAACAAATTTCTAATTCTATGAAGGAATATCTAGATATTCCTTTTGCTTTCTTTGGACACAGTATGGGGGCTCTAATTAGTTATGAACTGTCCCATAAGGTTTCTAATAAATATATGAAGAAACCTCAAAAGCTTTATGTCTCTGCTCACAAAGCACCTTTCTCAGAGAAAAATGGCCCTATAATGCACAAATTAAATTCTAATGAATTTACTGCTGAGTTAAGAAAGATGGAAGGGATACCTAAAGAAATGATGGAGCATAAAGAACTTATGGAACTTATGCTCCCAATAATTAGAAATGATTATGCAGTCTGCGAGACTTATAGATTTAAGGAAAGGGAAGTTCTTGATATTCCAATTACTATTTTTGGTGGTTCTGAAGATAAAGATATTTCGGAAGATGATTTGTTGGAATGGGAAAATCTTACAAATTCTAACTTTAGAAAAGTAATGATTAAAGGTGATCATTTTTTTATAATCAAAGAAAAAAAACATTTCACAAAATTATTATCTGAGATTCTTTCAAACGATTTTTCTCACATATTGTAAATTTATGGACTGTTCAATTTGGAAAAATCCACTACAAACTTCTAGTCTAATTGAAAATGAAATCAATTTATGGTTAATAAATTTAAAGTTAGAAAAGGACTCTGTTGAAAAGTTAAAGAAAAATTTAAGTTCAAATGAAATTGATAGGGCAAATAGGTTTCATTTCAAAAAAGATAAAAATTCTTTTATAATTGCAAGAAGTAGTTTAAGAATTATTCTTTCAAAGTATTTACTTATAGCTCCACGTGATATTTTATTTAATTATAATAAATATGGTAAACCCTTCTTAGATGGTCCAATAAAAAAAGATATTAACTTTAATCTCTCACATAGTAAAGATTTTGCTTTAATTGGTCTAACAAAATATGGTAAAATTGGTGTAGATATTGAGTACATAAATTGTGATCTAAAAATAAAAGAAATAGTAAATAATTATTTTTCAGAAAATGAGATTGTGGAACTTTTTAACTTACCTATTGAAAAGCAAAATAATGGATTCTTCAGTTGCTGGACGAGAAAAGAAGCATATATAAAAGCAAAAGGAAAAGGATTGTCAATTCCTTTGACTAGTTTTGACGTAACTCTAGAACAAGATTCACCAAGAATTGCTAGAATTGAAAATGAAAATGAAAATAATCTAGAGAATTGGAAGTTGTATAACCAAAAAATAGATAATAATTATTGTGCGGCAATAGCAAACTATGGTGAAATGAAAAATATTGAAAGATATTATGTTAAAAATGCTTCAAAATTGTAAAGAAATTTAAATTGAGTTTCATTACTTAGTAAATTCTACTTGACCATTTTAATCCCCCAACAATTTTTAATTTTTTGACTATATCTTTGACTAATTACAAATGGAGTACCAACATTATTTAAGAAAATATTATAACGATAACTATTACTTGATTCTACTTTTTCAACATGATCCAAGTTGATTATAGTTTGTCTATGAATTCTAATGAATTTATTGTTAGGTAAAAATCCTTCCCAGAAATTAAGTGTTTTATGTAAAGTTATAATTTTTTTACTTGTTGTGTAAATTTGAGAATAATCTTTTAAGCTTTTTATATAAATAAAATCTTTAATTGCGTAAAATCCTGGACTTTCTTTATCGTCTAAAAAAAGATAGTCATTAAAATTAGCAGACTGTTTAGTTATTTCTAAGTCTATGGCATCTTTTTTAGATAATTCATTTTGATTTGAAATCAAATTATTTAGTAAAATTCTTTTTCTTTTTGTCACTTGTGTCTGAATAATATTTGGTAATTTATTTATTGAACTCAATGTAATAAAATCGTCTACACCGATATCCATATATTCTCTTATCTCATGATTTTCTAAATTCTTAGCAATAATTATTACAATAGGTAAATTATACTTATCCATTGCAAAAATTTCTTCATATATAAATATTGCATTCATATCAGAAAGATTTTTATCAAGAAGAAGAATATCAGGTTGGTGAAATTTAAATAGCTCTAATGCATTTCTTCCATTTAGGGAACTAAAAATTTCATAGTGATCATTATTATGCAAAAAACAAACATTTGTGAACCAATTCGGATTTGAACTTACAGCGAGGATTCGTGTTTTAATTGAAATCATATTATAAATTAGTCATTTAATCTTATTTCATTTCAATTTGAATTTAATTACTTAGAATAACGTTTCTTGTGATCTAAATCACATAATGATTAAAAAAATAGCAATTTGTTTTTTGCTTACTTCAATTAAAAATATGAATCAATTTAAATTTATCATTTTGATTAAATTTGTGCTTTAATTGTGACAAAAGTCACAGAGTATTATTAAATTTAGATATAACTTAAACTATTAATTAAGGTAATTTCAAATCAAAAGGAAATAATTATGAAAAACCATCTTCTTACCATTTTTTTTACTTTAGTATTTCTCTCAGCAAACAATGTACAAGGTCAATTTGAGTTACCACAAGAAACTTTTGGAGCTTTTGTAACTTGGGGTACTGTTTGGGGAGATTATAATAATGATGGATATACAGATTTATATTTGTCTAATGGATTAGCAGGTTATGCCTGGGAAGGATTTTTATATAAAAATAATGGAGATGGAACATTTAATAAAATCATATCTTCTGATGATATTGTTTCAGAGACATATACTTCTGGGGGTTCCTCTTGGGGCGATTTTGATAATGATGGATATTTAGATTTATATATAGCGAATGTTTATCCAGGTTCTGGTACATCACCTTCACCAAACAGTTTACATACAAATGATGGGGATGGGACTTTTACGAAAGCCACAACTACTTCACATGGTGATATAGTTAAAACACAAACTACAGGTACTGGTACATTAACTTGGTTAGATTATAATAATGATGGATTGTTAGATGCTGCAACAAGTAATGGTAGGGTTTTCCCGGAAACTGCATCTAATAATTTTCTATATATGAATAATGGAAGTCCAGCTTTTGATTTTTCTGAAGTCAGTAATGTTTTTACAACTTCAGGGGTTACTTTAAGAGCAGGAATTACATCTGCAGATTTTGATGAAGATGGTGATGTTGATGTTTTTGTTGCTTCAGGAAATGAATTCAATAACAATTTATTATATAAAAATACTGGATCTCCTAATTATAATTTCACTTCAAATACTGTAATTAGTAGCGTTCCAGCACAAAGTGGCTCTTGGGGTGATTATGATAACGATGGAGATTTAGATTTATATATTGCAAACGGCGGATTTGACGGAGGTGCAGCAGCAACAAATAGTTTGTTTAGAAATAATAGCGGTACTTTAACTGAAATTACTTCTGGCGTTGGTCCAATAATTACTGATACTGATTTTTCTTATACTACTGCATTTGGGGATTATGATAATGATGGGGATTTAGATTTGTTTGTTGGTAATGATGGAGACTATGATAATGGTTATAGAGTTAGATTATATGATAATAACGGAAGTGGAGTTTTTACTTCAAATACTACAACAAATGTAACTATTAATAATGATTTTATTAGAAGTGCTGCCTGGGCGGATTTTGACAATGATGGAGACATTGATTTAATGCTTGGAAGAGAAGGAAATAATAGATTATATGAAAATAATGGGAACTCTAATAATTGGGCAGAATTAAAACTTATTGGTGATGGTTTAACTACAAATAGCAATGCAATTGGATCCTTAGTTAAACTAAATACAACTATCAATTCATCAAATTATACTCAAGTTAGAGATGTCACATCTCAATCTGGTAGTGGTAGCCATAATGATTTACGTGTACATTTTGGTTTGGGAGATGCAAATGACATAGAAACATTAACTATAAAATGGCTTGGATCTGGAGCTACATCAACATACTCTGACTTACCAAGCAATAAAATAATGCATGCAAAACAAGGAGCTCTAAATGTAAGCTCAAATATTATTAAAGCACAAAACTTTATGTATTTATTTGGTAATACGGGTGGTTCAATTGAATTTACAACTGCAGATGCTGATGGTGGCTCTCTTACAATGTTAAGGACAGATTCGGATCCAGGTGGTACATTTGGAGGAATTACTTCTGCAACAACTCCAGGCGGATCAACAATCACAGCAAGTGCAGTTTATCCAGATAAATTCTGGACTGTGACACCTACAAGTTTAACGGGATTTACATCTACTGTTTATTTTGATGCTTCAAGTTTAACTGGCTCACCTGATCTGGATGATGTTATTCTTATGAAAAGAGCAAATAACAGTTCTGATTGGGTAGCCCTAAACACAAACAGAATTGGAAATACACTATATTCTAGTGGAATTACTTCTTTCTCAGAATTTGCAATTGGATATGAAGAATCTGGTGTTTTAGTTGAAACAAAAATATTCATAGAAGGAGCTTATGATACTAATCTTAACGAAATGACAACAACTCTTAATCCTACGGATATACCATTAACATCGCCATATAGTGAAGATGAGAGAACAGTTTCAAGCGTTCCAGCAAATGTTGTTGATTGGGTTCTTGTTCAATTAAGATTAACTGATTCTGGTGTAGCTGAAGCTTCTACAAGCGCATTCTTACACAAAGATGGTAGAATTGTTGCAGATGATGGTACAACTGGTCAAATAGAGTTAGATGCTCCGGCAGGAAGTTATTACATAGTTGTTAAACACAGAAACCATTTAAGTGTAATGAGTGCTGGTACGGAATTACTTAATAGTTCAACAACAACACTTTATGATTTTACAACAGGAAGTGAACAATTTTTTGGGACAAATGGAGCAAAACAAATTGATAATTAGTTTGAATTTAATCAAATAATTGTATTGATCATAATTAAAATATTTTTAATAATAATGGGAGTAAAAAAATGGCAAAAGGTTACAAACGTAAAATAATTATAAGTTTTATAACAGCAATATTTTTTATTGCACCGCAAAGTTTCTTTGCACAAACAGAAACCAACGTGACAAAACTTTTACAATTTGCTGCTGATAAAAAGGCAGAGATGGAAGTAAAAAGAGCAGAAGCAAGAGCATTAGCAAACCTTAAAGGACTTACAATAAGAAATGAAGATGAAAATGGTAAAATTATTGATCTGCAATTTCTAAAAAATGGTATTCCTCAGTATTATGAAACACATAATTTGGGTGCAGCAAAAACAACACGTGCGGATAAACTTTGGGATGCTCCATTTAGTGTTAATGGTAGTGGTTACTCGCAGCTTGGTGAATGGGATGGTGGAGCTGTAAGAGGAACTCATCAAGAATTAACTGGCAGAGTAACACAAGTTGATGGTGCTACAAATATTAGTGATCATTCAACTCATGTTGCTGGTACTTTGATTGCCTCAGGAGTTGATGCTGATGCTAAAGGGATGGCATATGGTGGAACACTAAAGGCTTGGGAATGGACAGATGATGAAACTGAAATGGCAACTGCCGCAGCAAATGGTTTAGAAATTTCTAACCATTCTTATGGTTTTATTAGAGGATGGCGTTTTGCAACACCTGGAGCTAAGGGAGTTGGAAATTATTGGTATGGTGCAAAAGAAATTTCCACTGATGAAGATATTTGGTTTGGATTTTATGATTCTGAAACAGTGACTATTGATCAAATAGCATATGATGCCCCAAACTATTTAATCATTAAATCTGCTGGAAATGATCGAGGTGAAGCTGCATCATATTTAAATAGACCAAACTATTGGTATGATTCGGCCACTGATGATTGGGTTGTTGTACCTTCTGGTTCAGAGCCTGAAGCAGATGGTGGTACAGCTGGTTATGATTGTATTGGTATAAAAGGAGTAGCTAAAAATATATTAACAGTAGGTGCTGTTGAAGAAGTTGCAAATTATACTGGGTCAGGATCTGTTATTATGAGTAGCTTTAGTGGATGGGGACCTACTGACGATGGTAGAATTAAACCGGATGTTGTGGGTAAAGGAGTGAGCTTAAAATCAAGTGGCGGTGGAAGTGATACTGAATATCTGACTTATAGCGGTACATCTATGGCATCTCCAAATGTATCTGGTACTTTAGCACTTTTACAAGAATATTATCAAAGTACACATAACGCAGAAGTTATGAGATCAGCAACATTAAAAGCATTGGTAATTCATTCAGCAGATGAAGCTGGTCTTAATGATGGACCAGATTATGAATTTGGATGGGGTTTAGTAAACGCTGAAAAAGCTGCTCAAATAATAGATGAAGATATAACTATAAATAATGCGATAGACCAACAAGTCTTAAATGATGGCAATACATTTACAAGAAATGTTACAGTTGATGGAAGTGAACCATTAGTAGTAACAATTGTATGGACAGACCTTCCAGGAACTCCAGTTGCTTATAGTTTAGATCCTACAAATTCAATGTTAGTCAATGACTTAGATCTAAAGATAACAAATGGTGGTACAACATATTATCCTTGGAAATTAGATGGAGCAAATCCAAGTGCAGCCGCTACAAATAATAGTGCAAATCATATAGATAATGTTGAAAAAATTGAAATTGCTGCTCCAACAGCTGGAACATATATTATTGAAGTAAGTCATTCAGGTTCTTTAACAAAATCATTATCTAAAACAAATGCTGTTGATCAAGCATTCTCATTAGTAGTTAGTGGAGATAATACTCCGTTACCTGTTGAGTTAACAACTTTTGCTGTAAATGTTGTAAGTGATAATCAAATAAAACTTAATTGGGAAACTGCTACAGAAATTAATAATTATGGATTTAATATCGAAAGAAGTTCTGCGGAAGGAAATTGGAGCAAAATTGGATTTGTAGAAGGACACGGAAATAGTAACTCACCAAAATTATATACTTATGTAGATAACAATGCAGTTGGTAGTAACAAGTTTACTTATAGACTAAAACAAGTTGATATAGATGGAACTTTTGAATATTCAAGTGAAGTTGAAATTGAGATAATTCCGGAGACTTATACTTTAGAACAAAACTATCCAAATCCGTTTAACCCAACAACAAGTATTAGATTTAGCCTTCCAGAAGCAATTGATACAAAAATTGTTGTTTACGATGTACTTGGGAAAGTAGTTGCAACACTTGTTAACGAAAAATTAGATGCCGGATATCATAGTGTTGATTTTACTTCAAAAGATTTAGTAAGTGGTTTGTACATTTATTCAATTGAAACTGCAAACTTTACTAATGTTAAAAAAATGTTATTGTTAAAATAAAATACATGATACTCAAAAGGAAGTCTAATTGTTAGACTTCCTTTCTTTGGGGTTGAATCTACCTAGTTTAATCAAAATATTTATATTTTGAATTTCATTTAATAATTGATAACTTTTAATTTCATTTCAAAAAAGTAAAATTACAATTATTAATTAACATGAGGCAATTTTATGATAAAAAAAGTTCTATACTCTTTTATTATTCTAAATTTTATTTTTATGTCAAGTATGTTTTCTCAAGCAATAGTGAAAAAAGCTGTTGGTTTTAGAGTAACTAAACCTTTGAGAGATATCCAAGGAATTCCCGTTGGTTCTGTTGATAGGTCATGGAAAGTAATACCAAACAAATTTGATTTTATGAGAGGGAATGGTGAAAAAATAAATCCAACTTTATTAGAACAAGATCAGGCCGTACAAAGTTTAAATGGCGTTTTATCAGTATCAGAAGTAAATGAAAATTGGGAAGGTGTTTCTAGTAACGATAATTTAGTTCCTCCTGACACTCTACAGGTAGCTCCACCTGATACTCAGGGAGATGTAGGACTCGATCATTATTTTCAGATGGTAAATCTATCATTTCAAATTTGGGACAAACAAGGAAATTCACTTTATGGTCCTTTTGATAATAGTACAATTTGGGATGGCTTTACGGGAGACTGGTCAGGAACAAATGATGGTGACCCTATTGTTTTATATGATCAAGAAGCTGATAGATGGTTGGTTTCTCAATTTTCCCTACCTCATTCAAGTGGTCCTGGTGGCATAAAATTAGATCCACCATACTATGAACTAATTGCAATTTCAAAAACTTCTGATCCAACAGGTGAATGGTATCAATATGCTTTCCAATTTGATGACTATATGCCAGATTATCCTAAATTAGGAATATGGCCAGACGGATATTATATGGCTACTAATGGATTTGATCAAGGACTTTTTTTTGCAAGTGCAGGTGCTACAGTTTTCGAAAGAGAAAAAATGTTAATTGGTGATCCAAATGCTAGAATGATTTATTTCCCTGTTGAAAACGAAACTAATGGTTCGGAAGCTGGAAGTATGTTGCCTAGTGATTGGGATGGTGCCATTCCACCTCCAGTCAATGCTCCAAATTATTTTACATATTATCAAGATGATTCCGAATCTGGTGTAAATGATGATAGATTAAGATTTTGGGAATTTCATGCTGACTGGACAACTCCTGCTAATTCTACTTTTACTTTTGTAAATACATTAAATACTGATGCTTTTGATTCAAATGTTGGGAAAATTCCACAACCTGGAACTACTACAGAGTTAGATAATCTTGCTGATAGATTAATGTTTAGATTACAATACAGAAATTTTGGCAATTATCAAGCAATGGTTACAAATCATACAGTAAATGTTTCAGGACATGCTGCTGTAAGATGGTACGAAATGCGAAATACAGGTTCTGGTTGGGCAATTTATCAACAGGGTACTTATTCTCCCGATTCTGAGAATCGTTGGATGGGAAGTATTGCCCTTGATGGAGCTGGAAACATTGGTCTTGAATATTCTGTTGGAAGTTCTTCAACTTACCCAGCTTTAAGATATACTGGAAGATTTCGAGATGATCCTTTAGGAACTATGACAATTACAGAAGGATCCATTATTGAAGGTGGTGGTTCACAAACAGATCCAAGTCGTTGGGGTGATTACAGTATGATGAGTATTGATCCCAGTGATGATGCTACTTTTTGGGCAACAAATGAATATTATCAAACATCAGGTGCTTATGATTGGAATACTCGAATAGCTTCAATTTCTTTTGGTTCCCCATCTGTTCTTGTTGATGTTAAGGTAATGATTGAAGGAGCTTATGCTGGATCATCAAATATGAATACAACATTATTAACAAATAATTTTATTCCAACAACTTCTCCATATGCTGATGATAGAACAGTTTCATCAATCCCAGCTAATGTTGTAGATTGGGTTTTGGTTGAATTAAGAAAAACAAATGATGGAGTTGCTGAGGTTTCTAGAAGTGCGTTCTTAAGCACAGATGGATCAATAGTTGATGATGATGGAACTAGTAAAGTTAGTTTAGATGTATCAGCTGATAATTACTTTATAGTTATTGACCACAGAAATCATTTACCAATTATGAGTTCAGCTGTTGTTGCTCTTCCTAATGCTACAACATATGACTTTACAACTGGAAGTGATAGGTATTGGGGGACAGATGGTGCTAAACAATTAGAATAATTTTACTTCTTAAGTAATAAAATTTATTGAACCTCGAAAAGTTAGATTCCGTCATTTAACTTTCGGGGTTTTATTTTTTATAGAAAGTTTTACCGAATAAATTAATTAGTTCGCTATAATTATATGCAATATTAAATTTCAAAATTATTTTATAATACTCCTTAATGAAATATCTCTTAACATATCTATTTTTTATAGTTTCATCTTTTCATTTGTTTTCTCAAAATTATGTGGCAGATTTTGCTTTATATGATCCTTCATACGAAAACGATGGAGTTTGGGAAGAAGAAGTGACAGCACTTAAAGCAATGTTCTTTACTTATGGGTGGACTTATAAAGTTATTGATCATATTAGTATTCATAGTGGTGAATTAGGAAGTGGAAATACTAAAAATTATAAAGCACTAATAATGCCTGGTGGATGGGCATTAAACAGAGAAATTGCAATTACATCAATCGGTGAAGATAACATTCGTAGTTTTATTAGTAGTGGTGGAAATTATATTGGATTTTGTGCCGGTTCATTTTATGGAGCAAATATTACTGATTGGGCACAAACTGCAAATGGTGAAAATGGAAATTACAATATTGAAAGTGACTATCTAGAATATGATTACAGTCTAAATTTATTTGATGGATTTGCAAAAGGTCCTTTTGGATGGACTCCTTGGGAAGATGGAGACACAGCTAGTTTTCAGATTGCAAATATAAACAGAAGTAATAATGTTATGCAAATAATAGAGATGCCAGACACAACAAGATTTTTTTATTACGGCGGACCTTTTTTTACAAATATTACTACAACTCCAGTTAATTACGAAATTTGGGCAACTGCTGTTGCTCCTGAGGACATAAATCTTGAAGCTAAAATAGGGGAGAATGAGCCAACAATTGTGAAATATACATATGGTAGTGGGAATGTGATTTTATTTTCATACCATCCTGAAGTTCTAATAAATAGTAATGTAGATAATGTTGAGTTATCTCAATTTATAGATGAGACACAAATGAATTGGGATGTTGGAATTCAGACTCCGGAAGAAATAAATTTAAATAGTTGGAATATAGTACATGCTGCGTTGCAAATTGCAAATAATGAACAAGTTACAAAGATTGACTCATTACCTGTATTACTTTCAGTGAAAATATTCCTCGAAAGGGCATATGATTTAACAAATAATTTAATGAGTTTAGAAAATAATTTTGAAATACCCTTAACATCACCATTTCTTGAGGACAAAAGAAGTGTTACATCAATTCCACCTAATGTTGTCGATTGGGTTCTTCTTGAATTAAGAAAAATTTCCAGTGGGGGTACTTTATTTTCAAAAAGTATTTTTTTAAATCAAAATGGAAATATAGTAAATGATGAAGGATTAGACATGGTACAATTAAATATTCGAAAGGGAGATTATTATATTCTAATTAAGCATCGAAATCATTTATCAATTATGAGTTCTAACAAAAATCGCTTAGATAATGATTCTACAGCATATTATGACTTTACGACAGGAAGTGATAAATATTGGGGTGGAGCTGCTGGTGCTATACAGTTAGAGTAGAATAATATTCATATAAAAATCAGTATCTAAATTTAATACAAAAATAGTAAACTCGTTATCCTTTAGTTAATATTACTCGTTAAATTTGTGAATCCTGAACTTACTAGTGTATAACCAGGGAATATATGTTCATTAGATGTTAGTAGGTTTTCGAAAAGATTATAAGAATCAATGTCATATTTATAACTTTCAATAAATTTCTGATTCCTATAATATTCAATAAAAGTATTATCAGATTCAATAAGATTTATTATAAATCGATTTTCCCCAATTTCAATAATTATTTTTCCATTAAACCAATTAATACTATTTTCATAATCATATATAAAATGCAAATTTTCAGTTTTAATATTTACTTCATATTGTAAATCAGAATTTATACCATCATATATTCCAATCCAATGTCTTTTATACAGACTTTTAGAACTAATAAATAATTTTGATTTGTTTACTGGAAGTAAGAAAGAAGAAATATTATAAATTATTTCATCTCCATATTGATTATTGTTTGAAAAACCAAAAGAAGTATTAACATTAAAATTACTTTTTGTTGTATCAGATAATTGTGGCTCAAGTACATGAATACCAGTTATATCTAAAAATGTTAACTTACTAAGATAATTGGCATTGTAAGAATCAGTATCTCCAAAGGGGCTTTTTGTTATATCACCATCCCAGAAAAAACTATTCTCTGAATGATGAACTGTTGCGTTACTATTATTTTTAATCAAATAGTAATTCTCTTTAGGTGTAACAGTTTGCTTAATAACTGTTTCAGATAGGATTGTAACTGTCTGCTCTAATAATGCTAAGACTTTTTCTTTCGCTTCAGTTTTACTTAACTGATATACATATTCACTTATGTTCGGCTCTGTTATATCTGTAGTACAGGATGTTAACAATAAAACTATAATATATACGTATATCCTATGTTTTAATAAAATAAAACTCACCTCAAACCCCATTCCTAAAATTTACATTTCAGATAGATTAATAAAATAACTTTTCTATCTATATAATCAAGAGAAAAAAAATGACCACAATACTTCTAATTGGAATTACTAAACTTTGAACTTCACCAAAATTTAAATTAGGTGAAGTTCAAAAAAATGTTTGAGTTTATCTTAAAGTGGAATTGGTGCTGGGAACTGAAAATTTACTCCCATTTGCCAATTTTCTATAGAAGGTAGGTTATAAATTTCATAATAATTAGGTATATAATGGTCGAATTCTCTAATTAAGTTATTATCGTTGTCATAAACCTTACCTTTGCCAACACGAGAATTATTAAATGTAATAACAACTTTATAATCTGCTTTAATAATAATTGAATGATCTGGTGCAGGGTCAGGATTTGATGGTTCGTCAGGATTAAAGAATGCAATCGCATCACCTAATAAAGTAAAATCATTATTCGCACCGCTATAAAATAGTTTTAAATCTTCAAAATCAAGCCAAACATTGTACTGGATTTCTGTTTCTTCATCATTGTAGAGCCCAAACCAGCGTCTTTCATATTTCCCAAATAATCCAATTTTTGCTGGATTACCATCCAATTGAGAAATATCTCCTTCAAAATCGTACCAAACTTCATCACCAAAAGGTTGACCTTCAACAAAACCAAACGCTGCGTGAGATCTTAGATATATTCTAATTCTATCAGCATCTTGAGGAGCTTCAACAGTTTCATCGGAAGTATTCCTAAATTGAATTTTTCCTAAATAATCTGCATTATATGCACCTTCAATACCAAATGGGTTTGATCGAATATCACCTCTCCAAACATGCCATCCATCAAGGAAACCATCATAAAAGCTACCTTCGTCATTAACCTTGTTAAGGTTTGTCGATTCTTGCATTGTACTGTATCCAGCTAATATATTTGTTGTTTGATCCAAAACATTTGCTACTATTTCTTCAGTTTGTTGAATAACTTCATTTTGTGATGGATTGTATGATAATAAATTTTCATCTGCTGGTTCTGAAGAAGATTGACAGCTTGAAAGGTAAAAACCAATTGTGAAAATAAACACAAACAAAAACTTTCTTCTCATGGGGCACTCCTTTATTAGATTTTTGATTTTATTAAATTTATGATAAAAGCTTTAGTAATAATATATGTTCAAAAGTTAAACTATTAATATCAAAAATACAATTATTGCTTTATTAATTAATTATTATGATTCAATATTAACTAGTCTAATAGTGCAATACTATACTAATAATGCAGTTAGCTAAATTATTTGGAGAATATATTATCTCAACAATTAATATAATTGTTTTATTAACATTTTAATGTGCTGTATATCACATAACCCATAATTTATAATTATAAATTGATCCAACTATTTAAATGGAAATACAGTTTATAAAATTCATAATAATTGTATTCTTTTGAATTTATAATTTTTCCATTTCTAATCATACCTTAACCCAAAATCAGACTTTACATCTATTATCTGTGATTTATGTCAATAATGAATTACAAACATGCTATTAATTGGCATTCAATTAAAATTAATTTGAAAGAAAAATTCATTGAAAAAAATATATATAAAGGTTATTGTACTAATAATCTTACTTCCTATAATAACGTTACTATCTCAGAATAATAATACAATACCTAAACAAGGCGGAATCTGTTTTAGAGTTGATGATAATGGACTAATAGATCAGTTCGATGACTATTCTGAAGTATTTAACAGATATGGACAAAAGTTCACATTTGCAATGAATCTTGGTTTTAACGAATTTGATACTCAAGAATATGTAGATAGTATTGTTAGTTATCAGAATATGGGTCATGAATTAATGGATCATACTCCTGATCATAGAACTAATTATTTTAGCACAAAATTTGATTCAAATAATTATTCAACTGAAATTGGTGTTGATCATATAATTGGAAATAAAATTTGTTTAGCACATGAAAATCCAGATCTTCAATTATTTGCAAATACAAGTACGGCTTCAATAAAAAATAATGAAATTGAATTTTCAAGTTCAGATTTTAATGATATTGTTAAGTATAGGGAAAGATATATATATATTGTTGAACTTGATTCACTGTTTTTAGTTGAAAATTATCATAGTAAAAAAGCGAAAATTACTGATATTTGGGATGAAGAAATAAATATAAATAATCAAAATGGAATTACATATTATACATTTTTTCAAGAAAATATAAATTTGACACCAGATGCAATTGTATTATTAGCAAATGAAACTAAAAAACTGGCATTACTTTATGGACTCACTCCACCCAAAACCTTTATTCAACCAGGAGGTAATTTTGTAGATTTCCATTCAAATGAAATTAGTGCTCCAATGGGAAGTCTCGGTTACACTTCTGGAGCAACATACCCAAGTTCTGCAGAAAAGGTTTATAACGAATACAATCCAGATGGAGAACGTCAGTTTGCAATGCAATGGGGCGATTTTGTTGAAACTGATCAAAACCTTGACGAAATTAAGAATATTATTGCTGATGGAGTTGCAAAAAATAAGATGTTATTAGGAAATAGTCATTGGTATTCAGATTCACAAAATGAATGGGACAATTTTTTAGAAAAAAATGATTCATTACTTAGTTGGGCAACATCAAACTCGATTCCAATAAAAACATATGTTGAGTGGTCTGATATTTTATATTCTCAAACACCAGATCCATACTATAATATAATTCCACAACTAAATGTGGATAAAGATGAAAATGGAATTCCAGATGGTTATACAAATATTAATAATCCTGGAGATTATCAGGGATCTTTTTTTATTGACCCAAATTCTCCAGGCCCGGGAGAAAATTACTATTCAATTGAAACAGATGAGGCTTGGAATAACAAAATAACATATATATTAGGGTTAGGGGGTTTTGAAAAAGGAGAAAATGATTTTTCAATTTGGACAAAAGGTGCTCCCGGAGATTCAGTTGAGGTTATAATCTCTGAACCATGGCCAAGTAATGTAGAAACATCATTTAAATTTCCAGCAGAATCTTTAGATTGGGAAAAACAAAGTTTGGGAGCACAGGGTAAAAGTTTTACTGTAAATGAAAATCAATCTGTTTTGGATGTTGATATTTATTGTTCAGACTATGTGTCTGGAACAGTAAAAATTGCTGGTATGTCCCTTAGTAAAAAAGTAGAAATAAAAGATTTAGAGCTTAACGTACTAAGTCCAATTCCATCACTTGCTGGTGATTCAATTTTAGTTGAAGTTGTGGCTTTAGATGAATTTGGTAATCCTCATGATAATTATTTTGATTATTTCTTTGAAACTTCTGATAACTCATCGGCAACAATTTTACCTTCTCAAAATCGTTCGTTTAATGGAAATGAAAGGGACACCATAATTGTAATAGATACAGTTGCGGGAAGTTTCAATTTAGCTGCAAAATTAGTATTAGATACATTGGTAACAAGTGATGTAGAACTATTTGTTAAACACAGATCAGTTAAATATTTAAGTGTAATCTCAAACTCAGATAGTACCACAGTCGGTGACACAAGAATGTTACAAATTGAATTAAAAGATACCTTCATGGATATTATCCCCGATTCTCTAGTTACTTTTGAAGCCTTAAATGGGAATGGAAAATTCAGTAATGGATTACAAAATATTACTAAACTAACTGATACTAGCGGCGTAGCAGAAGCTTTATATACTGCTAGTACATCTACAAATATTTTGGCTGATACAATTAAAGTCCAATATAACAATACTGTAAATGATACAATAATATTACCTCTAACTTCAGAGCAAATCAGTCAATTTGAGCTTGCTACAATTAGTTCACTTCCAGCATTTGAAGGAGATAGCATTTTGGTTGAGATAACCGCAAAAGATTCATTTGGAAATGAAGTTATTTCATCTGCTCAATATGAAATGTCAGTTGATAGTAGTACAACCGCTCAATTTTTACCATCAAATATTTATTCTTTTAGCAATAGCTCAAAAGATACATTGATTGTTTCAGATTCAATTGCAGGAATTTTTAATATAATTGCACAACTTCAATCGGATACATTAGTTGTTGATTCAACACTAATAGATATAATTTATTCACCAAAAGAATTAAGTTTAAGACTAATGCTAGAAGGGTCATATTCAACATCATCTCAAATGAATACGGATATAAATTTATTTTTACCACTCGAACAACCTTATAATATTGTTCCTTGGAACTACAACGGAAATGAAATAGCTGAAAATATTTCAGAAGATATTGTTGACTGGGTTTTAATTACATTAAGAGGAGATATTGATCCAAATAATCCAGATCTAAATTCTGCATACGATGTTGTAACAAAAGCTGCTCTTTTAACTAAGGATGGATATGCTGTGGGATTAAATGGATTAGATCCAATTAGTTTTAGTGTAAAATCGGGAGATTATTATATAGTAGTTCAGCACAGAAATCATTTAGAAATTATGAGCAAAGAAACTATTGAACTTTATTAATTAGTTCCAATTTAATGGAGCTATTACAACAACAAATTCACCTTTAATGGTTTTGGTTTGGAGGTTTTCTAAAATATCACTTGGTAAACCTCTCCAACTTTCTTCAAACATTTTTGTTAATTCACGATGAACTACAACAAATCTGTTTGGCATATATTCGTTCAATTCATTTAGAAGTTTTTCAATCCTATAAACAGATTCATACAGAACAATAGATCTAGGTTCTTCAGCTAATCCTTTAAGTTTTTTTTGTCTTCCTTTCTTTTGGGGAAGGAAACCTTCGTAAACAAAAGCATCCGTTGGTAAACCGGAAATACTTAAAGCAAGAATTGCTGCATTTGGACCGGGAATTCCAATTACTTCTATTTCCTTCTTTATTGCTTCATTGACTAAACGAACTCCAGGATCTGAAATTGTTGGTGTTCCTGCATCAGAAACTAATGCACAAGATTCACCTTTTTGGATTCTCTTTATTACAATATGAAGTTTTCCTTTTTCTGATTGAGCATTTAAAGAGAATAATTCATTTGAAAAATCAAATTTATTAAGAATGATTTTTGTAACTCTTGTATCTTCACAAGCTATAAAATCTACATCCTTTAATGTATTAATTGCTCTAAAAGTAATATCTTCTAAATTTCCAATTGGCGTTGCGACTATATGAAGTTTACCTTTTTCCATAAACCAATTTATAATTTATAAATATCAATCACGAATATTTTATTGAGAATTCAGAGTATTGTTTGTCTTTTAGAAATGAGCGAGAGCGATTTAGAAAGAACTTGCAAGCTCACCAAAGTAAATCTTTTTACTTAAAGGATCTCTCATATTCTTTCAAGATGACAAGTAAATAGTCAAGTCATGCAGAATTCATTTTAACATCTAGGTTTCGGATCAAGTCTAGAAGGACAACATAGTGAGTTTATTTAAAACGATTACGGCTCCAATAGGAGCCGTATCATGCAAGTAGTGTGAAAAATATTATTTGTTATAAAATGCATAAAAAGTTAATCTATTTTTACAACTTTTCAAATCAAAATAATCGTTACAAAATGTTGATTTTAAATAAAAATGATTATATGTTATAGGTAGTGTAACAATTAAAATAAGTATGTCCGCATCAAATAAATTATCAACGGCTGTAAAGGCATTATATTATTTAGCAGAATCGCATCCAGAACCCAAAAACAGTGCCGAAATTGCTGATAGTCAGCTTTCCAGTGGAAACACAAACCTATTAACCGGCATTCCTATCGCACAAAAAGATATTTTCTGTACCCAAAATATCAAAACCACGTGTGGCTCAAAAATGCTG
>Ga0209633_10002178_pt1 | contig 19248 bp, 21 predicted proteins | sample Cruoilmetagenom1_FD_187290 | JGI IMG/M metagenome (GOLD analysis project Ga0209633, IMG submission 187290) | Oil polluted marine microbial communities from Coal Oil Point, Santa Barbara, California, USA - Sample 1 (SPAdes) (version 2) | ecosystem: Environmental > Aquatic > Marine > Oil seeps ... | reverse complement strand
AAAGAAAAGCCGCTCCCGAAATTCGGGACACGGCGCGGAGTTTTGGGGGGAAAGAGTCGTCACGGCAACGGATTGGCTCAGGTATCACCCGACCCCGCGAGCACCGCCCGCCTCCATGGCCGCAAATCGAATATCGCGCACGACCGCTAGACTGCGCATTGATCTGCATCAAGTCAGGATTATTTTGCATTGCAAGTTGGCATGTCGGAAAAGGCTCATTTTGTACATGGCTGGGCACGCACAACCAGACATGCGGCCGATGCCGGTAAAGGGCTGCCGGGGCCAACCTCTTATGCGTAGGCATTCGGGTTACAGATCTTTTCCAACTAAAAATATGTTATGTTTCAATAAGTTATGCGCATTGATTTTCTCGGAAATCTTTAATCTTTACATTGTATACACAATGTAATTACATACTATGAGAGGCACGTCGAACTGTGGAGAGAAAACCATGCCTGCACTAACGCGCCGCAAAGAGGCTGTCTCGTCCAAGGAGACGATAAATCTGCGCGCTTCTGCCGACCAAAAGGCGATGATCGATCGCGCGGCGTCGTGCTTGGGTAAGACACGGACGGAGTTCATGCTCGACAGCGCACGAGAGGCGGCGGAGAACACCCTTTTGGATCAGAGATTGTTCCTATTGGATGAGTCTCATTACGCAGAGTTTGCCGCGTGCCTCGATGCACCGGTTGAGCCGGCCGAGGCTCTTAAGAAGGTCCTATCCACCCCATCTCCTTGGGAGCGGTGACGCTCACACCTCCTCGGCCACTACGCGCCGACCACGACCTGTCGCGATTCGATAGTGGCCGGCCGGTTCTCGATGATTGGCTGAGACAACGAGCGGCAAAGAACGAAAATTCAGGTGCCTCGCGGACCTATGTCGTCTGTGAGGACGCCCATGTCGTCGGCTACTATTGCTTGGCGACCGGTGCGGTCGCGGCCAAGCAGGCACCTGGCAAGGTTCGGCGCAACATGCCCGATTCAATCCCTGTGATGATCGTCGGCCGACTTGCCGTTGACGCGCGCCTGCAAGGACAGGGCATCGGCAAGGGACTACTCAAGAACGCGATCCTCCGGACACTGAAAGCCGCCGAGATCGCCGGAATGCGCGCCATTCTTGTTCATGCTCTTGATGACGACGCAGCCAACTTTTATCGAAAGAATGGATTTCTGGATTCACCCATAGATCCATCGGTGTTGATGTTGCCGCTAGATGTCGCCAGAGGCGCCCTAGCTCTATAGGAAGATTGCAAACTGGTGCGCCCGGCAGGACTCGAACCTGCGACCCCTGGTTTAGGAAAAACGTGGTTCATTCTACATCCTCGGTTTTCTGCAGCATTCCACCGCGCTCCGGCGCGAACGTTGCCGGAACCCGACGCCTAGTGACGCCCTTCGTGTGTACATTCTGTGTACTCAATCGAAGGCCCTCCGTGCCTTGGCCAAGTGGTCGGGATGGTGGTGCCCGTACAACTCCGTAGTGCGCTCATGGCTGTGGCCCAAGTAACCGCCGATCTCCCATAACGGTACCCCACGTTGCGCCATCCACGTGCCCGCCGTGTGCCGGAGCACATGCGGCGAGACAGTGGCCCGCCAGATCGGCTTGCCTTTGCCATCGGTCCCATCATGTCGGCGAAAGCCGGCATCGATGGCGGCGCGGGCAAAGCTCTTCTTGATATTGGCGATCGGCAGGCCATGGCGGTTGACCACGTAGCCGAGATCGCCGCCGCGCAGCCGCGCCAAGCACAGAAAGGTCAGGAGGCGGCGCGGGATCGGAATAATCGGTCGGCCCTTATTCGTGCGCTTTCGGCCCGGCTGATTGAAGTCGATCCGGCCCCTTTCAAGGTCTATCTGAGGCCAACGCAGGGACAAGATCGCCTCCCTCCGAGCGCCGGTGTAGAGGCCGATCAAGACGAACAGAGGCAAGTAAAGCCGGCTGCGTTCAACCCGCCGAGCCTGATTCAGCAGGGCCGCCGCTTCCTTCCGGCTGAGCCAGCGCGTGCGCGGCGCGGGCGGCGGTGGCAAGTGAACCACTGGCGCATGCGTCAAGCGCCCCTCGCCTATGGCATAGTTGAGGGCGGCACGCAGCGTGGCCAGTTCAATGCGGACAGTGCTGTCCGACTTGCCGCGCGCCCTGCCATAGGCACGGCAGGTTTCCTTGGTGACATGCGACACCGTGTTCTCGGCAAAGAATGTGAGCAAGGCGTCGATGGCGTAGGCGATCCGCTCCGGCGCCGCTGTCTCCGGCGCATGCTCTTCGCCGTAGAAGGCTAGGGCCTCGGCTACCGAGAAGCGAGCCGGATCACGCGGTCCTTGCCGCCGCCCCCGGACCCGGAGGAACTCCGCGAAGATGTCTTGAGCCGATTCGATATCCGCCGTGCCTGTGCTGCGCTGCTTTGTGCGTCCGTCCTCGGTCCATCGGATATAGAAACACCCGCGGTGCCCGAGAAGCACGAGTCTTGGGCCTTTTCCTCGCCTCGCCATGGTTCCACTCCATCATTAAACCAGTCGATTAGATCGCGTCCCCGATAGTGGATCTTGCCGGCAACCCGCTTGTAGCCGACCCGGCCTTGGACCCGTTCCGTGCGCAGGGAGCGCTCCTTGATACCCAGCACCGCCGCCCCCTCGACTTCGGTGTAGAGCTTGTGAGGATCAATCCTGCTCATGGCCGCACCCCTGCCGCCGGCGTGGCGGGCGGGCGCAAGTCGTCGCCGCCCTCAATCCGGTTCCAGCCCTCGATCTCGCGCACCTCGTTGGGTGCCAGGATGCCGGTGGCCACCGCGATCTGATGTGACTTCCACCGCGTCTCGGGATCGCCACGCAGGAAGCCTGCCAGATCCAGCTCAAGCTCATGATCCACGCGGTCAAACTCAGAGAATACCGAGCGTGCGATTTCGCTTTCGATCTTCCGTATCCAGGGCGTGAGGGTGTGCTGGGCGAACCAGCGGCCCGCCGTTTCGCTATTGGTGAACGTGCCGTGAGACAGGTCGCCGATTATCGGCGGCGGCACGTTGTAGAGGCGCGCGAGTTCTTCCGTCGTGAACCGGCGGGAGGCAAGCAACTCAGCATCTTCCGGCGACATGCTAACCGGCTTCCACTTCAACCCCTGGTCAAGAACCATGGCCTTGGCCGCGTTGCTGGAGCCGGAAAAGGCCTCGGCAAAACCCTTTTTGAGGTGCTCGAACTGATCTTGCGGCAGTGTGCCGTCGAGTTCGAGAACGCCGGACGGATTGACCCCGTTCCGGTATAGAGCGCCGGCGAATTCCTGCACCCCAAGGCCAGCCTGCACCACGGCTGCGGCGCGATGCAAGCGGGAGCGCCCGAGCAGACCATCATCGGATCGGTCGCGAAGATGCAGAACTTCACCTTGGAGTAAGCGCCGAGGTCGGCCGGTGCCGCCACCAATCGCCGTGATCTCCGTCACGTCGTACACCAGGCGCCCGCTGCGCAGGAGTTGAACAGATACATGTTCCCAAGGAATCGGCACCAGCTCGACTACGGTGCCGCGTGTGTCGGTGACGATCTCGGCCAGGCCATTGCCCTGCAACAGGGTGGACGCGGCCAGCCATTCCAGAAAATCGGGCCACGTCTGATGGGTATTCGGCCCGGTGCGGATCAAGGCCATGAGCGGGTGTGCATCGGCGATCTCGCGCCCGCCATCTGCCCGGCGGTAAACCCAAGCAGGCAAGCTGGCGATCGCAGTGCTAATCGCCGACGTGCAGGCGAGTACCGTGGAGAGGTTCTCCGCCATGCGCGCGGTGACGGCGCCGCCGGTGGACGACAGCGCCGACAAGGCTTGCCAGGACGGGTCCTCGGCCCGTTGCTCCGCCGGCCGTGCCCACGGCCACCTCATCGCACCGTTTCCATATACAGCCGCGCCAGCGCCAGGCGGGGTGGCACCCGACTGCGCGCCGCCACGGTGGTCTCGGCATAGGCCGGCCAGGCCGAGACAACGCTGACTTCTTTTAGGTCCACCTGGCGCAACTCGCGCCGCCGGCCCTGCCAGCGCTCGCCGCCCTTCGGCACAGTGAAGCCGAAGCTCATGCCGCCCAGGTCGCCCCTCTCGGCCAGGGCGAGCACGTCTCGCCCGGCTTGCGTGTCTGGCACATCGAGCGAAAAAGCGAGACCCTTGGCATCCTCGCGCAGATTCAGGGTGCCGCTTTTGGTGCGGGCCAAAAGTCGGGCCGGATCGTGGTCGGCCAGGGCCAGGATGTCCTGACCCCGGCCCAGGGATGCGGCGAAGGCGCCCGGCGCAATGACCTCGGTGAAATCAGCAATCCGCGCTTCCACCCCGAAGACGGCGGCATGACCCTCCAGGCGGCGGCCGGCGACCCGAACTTCGGTCACCTGCCGCCGCTCCAGGGTAATGGCCCCGGTCACGGGACGGTAACCCCTGTGACCGAAACGAAGGCCGCCGGGTGCCGAACGGCCATGTCAACGGTTGCCATCGCTCGGATGCTGACGTTTCCTTTTGAGTACGCCGTCGACTCGTAGGGGTTGACCAAGATGTCGAGCTGCGACCAGAGGCCGATTAGCAGCTCCGACCAGTCCCCGTAAATCAGGCCATGCTCGTCCGTGCCAACGCCCAGGTTCGTGGGAACCTGATTGGAAAAGGCGGTTGGCTCGTTGTTGAAGATGACCGGAACGCCGATCGGTAACCCGGTCGTATCCAAAGTCTTCATTGCGGTCTTGCGCACGCCGAAGGACGTTAGAATCGATCGTGATGCGTCCACGTTCGCAATGGCGGCCAGGGCGATCGCCTCCGCCACTGAGTCGTGCAGGGAGGACGCATAAGCATACGTCTGAATCCCCGTCGTGCTCAGAACCCCGTCGGGCTCGTTCGTGCCGCCGCCCTGGATCGCGGCTGAATCGACGGCGAGGCCGATATCCCTCGCCAACAGCCGACGAAACAGCATTTCGACATCGGGGGAAGACTGTAGCAACATGTTCCGGGAATATTCGGATAACACGCCGGCATGCTTCGGGCTAAGGGTGACCTTGTCGAATGTGGCGTCGCCCGTTGACAACGCCGCGTTCTCCGCAACCCACCCGATGACCGGGCTGCCCGTCTCGCGGGGGATATCGACGTTCCCGGTAAGGCCGCTCAATGTCGCCGCTCCCATCCGGGCGACGACGGGCGTCTTGGTCAGGGCATTAATGAACATCTCGGGATGGTGCTCGGTGTCGATGATGTTCGCACCCGATCCGCCGCTGGTCACGACACGTTTCTCGAAAATTTCGGTCGGGATATAGATGCCGTCGGCCGCCTTTCCGGCTCGCTTGGCCAGGTCCGTCTGCACCTCTCGCTCGAATCCCCAATCGACCGGTAGGCCAGCCGCGCCAGCGGCGGCCCTGAGGGCAGAAAAGTTCTGCCGGATTTCACTCGCCAAGTGTGTGTCGCCGCTGCCGGCGATGGTCGTGCCGTTCATGCGCCGCTCGGCCCCGTCGATGAACTCCTGGCGCTCGATCTTCTGCTCGATGCCATCAAGCTCGGCCTTCAGGGTATCGAAGCGCTTGGCCTGGTCGTCGCTGAGGTCGCCGCCATCGCCTTCCGGGTTCTCGGTGATCTTGCGCATGTCGGCGACATGCCGGCCGCGCTGTTCAAGCAGGTCTTTGATCTTCATGAAAAAATCTCCTTCTAAGGGTCACTCGGACCCATGGGCTCCGTCGTCATCCGACGATGGTTTGAGTTAAGTGCGGGCTTGCGACCTTTCCCGTACCCAATGAGCACCGTCGCAAGGTCCGGTGCATCCAACCCCCGGCTGGGAGGCCACTTGGTGTGCTCGGCCGGCCCGCGCGGCCGCAGGAGCGCCGGGGGTGGGAGAAATTGCAGTTCATGTCGGTATGCCAATTCCCAGACCGATCTCCTGGGTGTGTTTTTCTATCACTTGCGCCTTGTCGATCTCATCGCGCAGGACCGCCCGGCCCGGCCAATTGTTAATGGCATCCAGCAACAGGCTCATTTCGTCGGTGTTGAGGCGGCGGGCGAGGACTCCGGCCAATTCCTTGGCACGGGCTATGTTGGCTTGTTCCCGGCGTTGCCGCTCTTCCTCGCACCTTTGACTTTCACGTTCCCTCGCGCGCGCAGTGCGCGGCGATATTGCTTGCTTGCGCTGCCGCCGCCGGGCGCGCGCCACCTTCCCTTTCGTATCGGCCTTCGCCTCTTGGATCATCATCTTGATGCGTACGGGTTCCGCCCGACCGGTTTTTTCGATTTCCTCGATGACCCTTTCCCGCACCGCCGCCGGCGTGCTCGGCGCCGATAGCAGGAAGATGGATTTCTGTGATAAATGCGAAACCGTTTCGCATTTGTCAGCCGCAAGGGATGTGACCCACCTCGCGGCGTTCATGAACAATTGAGCGCTGCGCACGCTAAGGGTGAACTCATGGTCCAGCCAGCGCTCGAACTTGCCGTGCTCGAGCTTGTCCTTGACCTTCAACAGATCCTTGCCGGTTTCGATGAAGTCGTCTCGCTGGCGGTTTAGCCGCTCTCGGATGCGCACTGTCGCCTCGCGGATGCACGCGATGTCAGCCTTTGGCAACCCCCCTAAGGGAAACGACCGGGGCTTGCACTTGACACCCATGGTGGCGATGGCGCGGGTCATCGTTTTTTCGTTATCCCCTCGTGGTTCGCCCGGTGTTCGGCAAGGCGATCAAGCCCATTGCGGATTGCCAGCGACAGGTTGACAACAATTACGCCGACGGCGTTTTCGCGCGCGGTCAGCATCTTCTGGTAGAGCGCCTTCGCCTCGGCGGTTGCTTTACCATCCTCATGAAAGAGGCGTACGTGCTCACCGAAATGGATGAACAACGGATTGCCGCCGCGCCGCCAGCCCTCGATCCGCCCAACAAACGACAAACCGCTCTCGGAAATTCCGCCGGTTGCGAAGGGATCGGCAACAGACCCGGTGGATTTCAATTGCCGAAGAAACACGAACTCCCGCTCGGCGATTTCATAAACCGCGTCGTAATCCATCGCCTGGCCGGGCGTATATATCTCAGGATGACGGCGAAGCCGTGCGTGCAGTCCATAATCATTCCGCCAAGGCAGAGCGCTGATTTCGCCGCGCGGTAGCTTGCGCCACAGATTGTTTAGTCCGCTTGGCGCTTCTCCGTCATCTGACCCGAATTCAAGAATCATCGCTTCCGCGACCTGCGCCGCCGCCATGAGCGGCACCACGCTCGCGCGGAAAGCACCGATGACCGCAACCCGCTTGAGGGTGCGGATATCGCACACATCATCGTCGCCGCGCGGCAACAAACCCGCCTGCGCGACGTGCTGAACGGCGCTCTTCGTGAGTCCCCCGGCAACCGCGAGATCATCGAAGGAAAACGTGTCGCCGGTACGGCGTGGGCGGCCCATGCGTTTCATAGATTCTTTTTGCATCGTTTCGATTCAAAAGTCAAGAGAAAGGCCCCGCCGGGTGAGGGCAGGGCCAGTGTGAAGAATTAGGGCCGCGACGCCGACGGGTGTGGGCTAGCTAGCCTTCCTAAGTAAGTTTTCCGCCTGCGATTTGTCGAGCTCACGGCGGAGGGCATTTATTTCGACTTCAAAGATGTGCCGCTGTATGTGTACCAGCACGTTGTCAACGTCGCCGGTCATATCATCCGGCAGATTACCGAATCGGTCGCCATAGACACGGCGGAGCAGATCGCGGGCGAAGGAGAGAAGTACGCAGCAATCGATTAAATTATCCGGCCGCGACGCAGATAGCTGATCCATAATAGTGACGTTCCGATCAAATTCTTCCTGGTCGTCGTCTCTTTCGTCGTAATTGCTTTTGCTGACGAAATCCCAATAGGTTTTATTGTACTTGCTGAAAAGTCTTTCAATATTGGACATGCTTCGCTCCCTCCAAAAGGTTGCCCGTTGGGGGAGCGGTGGCGTTGTGATATTGGGTTGGTAGCCATCGGCCAGCCCCTCATATGGGCGGTTGGTGGTCAGGCTGGCGGGGGTGTTCTAGCACTTCCGCCGGCCGCTTTCGTGCGCACGCGCACGGCCATCAACATGCGCTTGGCCGACGCTCAGGTCAAGGCCGCCGGGCGCAGCCCATTGTTTCACGTGAGACGTTTCATCGGCTCGGCGCACGGCGCGCCTAACATCCCGGTCGGTGACACCAGTCTTTTCCGCTGCGTCGGCGGCGAATGTGCTAACGGACAAATTGTCCGTTGTTATGTCCTTGAGCGGGCAAGAGAACTGACAAACCTCTGCCCAGCGGTGGGAAGAGGTTGAGGCGCTTGACGGTTATATGAAAATTCCTAGCGCGGTTGCCACTCAAGACCGATCACCATGGAATGCGGGTCTACGCGCTGGGCTTATTGTCTCCGCGACGAGACGCTGTGAGTTGCATCGCAGTTTGACCGACTGTATCAGCAATGATCCTTGCCGCTTCGTGGATGTGCGGCCAATCATCCTGGGGATGGTTCTCGGCATGTGCATCAATTCGTTGATGGACTCGAGACGTGAATTCGTTGATCCAACGCCCCGGGTCAGAATGTTCCGTGGCTAATTCGCAAAGCAGCTCCATCGAAAGTGCTTGTGTAAATACTGTTTGAGCTAACAGATCGCGCTCGCCATCGGTTAGGTCGTTCATTTTTTTCCTCCATCATTAATTCGACTAGACACTCAATACCATCGGCCGGCTGAAGTCATATTCGCGCGGTCCCGGCTGTCGGGCGTGCAGACCGATGGCCATGATCAGCGCGACCATGCCGTCGATGCGGTCGATGGCTCGGTTCTTCGCCGGTTTGCGGTTGCCGGCCGGGTCGGTCTCGAAGACCAGGTTGCTGGCCATCCAGCGCAGCACTGGGTGGCCGCCGTGGTTGAGATGGCCGTTCAGCATGGCGGCCTCGAAGGCGCGCACTGCCGGCGCCATGTCCTTGTAGCCTTGCCCGTGAGGTTCTAGCGGTAGGACAATGCCGTCTTCGGCCAGGATCCGCTGCAGCTCGGGCATGCCCCACCGATCATAGGCGATTCCTCGCAGATCGTAGGTCGCCGCGATCTGCGCCAAGTGCGCGGCGACAAAGCGCTTGTTCACGGCCGCGCCGGGTGTCGGCGTGATCAGCCCGGCGTCGATCCAGGCGCGGTACGGCACGCGGTCGGTTTGTTCCTTCTCGGCCAGGCCTTCGCTCGGCAACCAGCAGTGGGCGCGCACGGCGCCGCCGGCGTCGGGGAAGTAGAGGACGCAACTTGTGATGTCGCGGGTCGCCGACAGGTCGAGGCCGGCCCAGCAGGGTTGGCCCTCAAGTGCCTCGGCGTCGATCGCGCCGCCGCAGGCCTCCCACTCGATGGGCAGGATCGCCTTGGGCGACGCATCGACGCGTTGGTTTAGGTAAAGGTTTCTAAATGCCAACTCGAAGGTCGGCATGCGCTGCGCCCTGACCGCCTCCTGGCGCATCTCGGGCAGCGAGCGGATCACCCCCAGGCCGGGATTGGCGAGGCGCCAGCTTTCCTCTTTCCACGGATCAGTGCCGTCCGGGACCGCGTGGAGCTGCGAGTAGAACGTCGGATCATCGATCTCCCCGGCGCGCACCCGCTCGCCATAGTCGATCAATTCGGATAGGACGTTGCTCGGGTTCGGCGACTGCGTGCTGATCAGCACAAACAAGGTCTCGGGCCGCTTGCCGAGGGCGGTGCGCAGTACCTCGTACAATTCTCTCCTTTTCCATTGCGCCAGCTCGTCGCCGGCGACGAACGAGGGCGCCAGGCCATGCGCCGCCGGCGCGTCAGATGCCAGGGCGCGGTAAAGGGAGCCGGTGGCCATATCCTCGATCACCTTGCCGAACCGCTTGACGTTGAGACGCGCCTGGAGCCAGCCGACGCGCACGATCCACGCCTCCAACTCGGCGAAGATTAGGGCAGCCTGCTCGCGGGTCGCCGCGGCGCTGTAGACCTCGGCGCGCGGCACCGCCTCGGGGCCGACCAGGTGCGCCAGGCACAGGCCGGCGATCAGCACCGTCTTGCCGTTGCCGCGCCCGGCCGACAGCACCGCCGTACTGACCAGGCGGTGACCGTCCTGGTCTTCGGCATAGACCGCCTCGATCCATTCTTTCTGGAAATCCAACAGCCTGAGCGGCTCGCCGGCGCCATAGCCCTTGGTGCAGGGCAAGCTTTCAAGGAACACGATCACGCGCGCAGCGCGCGACAGACCCTTGCGCTCCCACGGGTGCTTGCGTTTGCGTATCTTGCCCGGCTTGTTCTCGGCCTTCTTTCTGCGGGCCGATCCCGGCCCTCTAAGCCCCATGTTCCGCCCCCACATCTAAACGAGGCAACGAAAGTCGGGGATGCATCCACTGAGCCAGGGACATATCCCAGGGTTGTGTCACAACAAAATCAACATTTTGTAGTTGAGACACAACTAACTCAAGATGTGCCTTGCCAGCCGGTCTTGCGTTCTCAGCCCTGAGAGATTTTCGGGGATACATCCGGCGCCTACCGTGGATATATCCCGTGCCACGGATGCTCTTGATCGAACGGCTGGCCATCCGCATCGCATCCTTTGACCGGCACACGAGCCTGCCCGTGAACCTCAACGTGTGAAGTCTTCCGCGTGTGGCATGGTGCGCATGCGGAAGCCAAGTTGTCCCAGGCCCAGGGGTCGCCTCCATCATTGATTGCCCGGCAGTGATCGACCTGTGTCGCTGGCACAACGCGTCCCGGCGGGCAATATTGGCAGAGCGGGTCACGCGCCAGCTTCGCTTTGCGAAGGCGCTGCCATTGCGCCGTGTTGTAGGGCCAGCTTGCCATCGCCCTTACCCTGTTGCCCGCATTCGGCCGCCATCGCGTCTAGCTCGTCGGCCATCTTCCGCAAGGTTGCCGCCCGGTGGCGGAGCTGCGCCGCCAGCCTGTTTCGCTGTTTCGTCTCGGTCATCGCTCTTACCTCCACTGCGCATAGGCCAAGTGTTTTCGAGGAAATCGCACAGCCGCTCGCCGTGCAGACCGGTGGCCCTGGCCGTGTTGATCGCCTTGAGGATTGCCTGCTCTCCCTTCTCGCGGCGCCATCGGTCAATGTCAGTCTGGGCTAGGCCGTCGGCCCCGTATCCCCACCGCTTGGCGTACTGCCCGGCCATGGTCAGCCAGTCGGCATGTGCACCCCAGTCGGCTTCCACTTCCCTTTGCCGAGCCACTTTGGCTGGCCCGCTACCAACGGGATTCAGAGAACGGTGGGATAACCACTTAGTGTCCCGCTCATGGGACGGGGGCGTCCCGCTCACGGGACGGGGGCGTCGCGCGATGTCATCGGTGATCTTGGTCCCGATGGTGAAGGCTGTCGCGATCTGAGCGCGGTTGCGGGCGAACCGGGCGGACCTCTCGATAATCCCGGCATCCACCAAGCGCTTGATCGATCGCCCGACGGAGCCGCGGCCCATGCCGCAGCCATCGGCGATTGTCTGATAGTGCCGCACGCACTCCCCGGTGCGGCGGTCGATAGCGCTCATGATGTAGGCGACCACCGCAACGTCCTGGGGCTGGCAGGCGCCGCTCTGGCAGGCGGCCAAGGTCGCCTCGATTGCGGCCATTTTCGGCACCAACCGGACAACGACCTCACCGCCGCCAGGGGTGGCGCGGCACGGATCGGGAACGCGATTCTGTGCACATTCTGTGCACTTGCCGCTATCCGATTTGCCAGAATGAGCGCGTAACTTATTGGGAAATCTGGTGCGCCCGGCAGGACTCGAACCTGCGACCCCTGGTTTAGGAAACCAGTGCTCTATCCGGCTGAGCTACGGGCGCGCCGGGGGACGGCATATTTTATACACGGGTGGGCGCGGGCGGCCCAGAGGGAAGAGGAGAAGGCGGGGCCGCCGCGCCTAGCGGCCGAAGAGGGCGTCGAGGGGGTAGGCGTAGTAGACGTTGAGAACCTCGGTGCCCGGATTTTCTTCGCCGATGCTGGCATTGGAGATATGGCTGAAGGCCACCCCGATACGCGAACGATTGTCGAAGCGATAAGCCAACTCGAGTTGTGAGCGGAACTCGACCGTGTGGCCCAAATCCTTGCCGTCGCCCTCGGTATAGGCACCGACACCGAAGCTGGGGGTCAGCACGATGCGCCGGCCTAGATTGATGTCCGCCAGCAGGCCGCCAACACCGTAGACGGCGCCGTCACTGGTGCCTTCGACACCGATCCAGGGTTTGATGATCCACAAGCCCTTGCCGTGCCGGTACTCCAGACGGAAGTCGATCGCCTGATTATCGTCCTGCACCAGATCGTAGGCGCCGATGCCGCCGACCAGATAGGACGGGTCGTCTTCGCCCGCACGCGCACCCGGTGTTGCCAATCCAAGCGCCGCCACAAAACCGCTGAGTGCGAAGCCCAGCGCGATGGCCAAACGATATACCTGCACGATTTTCCCCCGGAGATTATCCCGCGTGCCCAGCATCATAGAGAATCGCCGGCAACACGCAATGGGCCGCGCGCAACGGTCTGATTGCGCGAACCCGTCAGGCATATGCCTTGAAGCGCTGGGTTGCTGCGACCAGGGCGCGGCGGATGCCCGGCTCCATGGCCGAATGGCCGGCATCGGGCACAATCACGTATTCGGCCTCGGGCCAGGCGCGGCGCAAATCCTCGGCGGTGCGAATCGGGCAGACCATATCGTAGCGGCCCTGCACGATAACGCCGGGAATGCGGCGGATGCGATCCACGCCGCGCAGCAACGCCCCCTGGTCCAGGAAGATGTCATTGACGAAATAGTGCGCCTCGATGCGTGCTAGACCCAGCGCCATGGTATCGCGGCCGAAATCGGCCACCGTCTCCGGGCTTGGCAGCAAGGTCGAGCAGGCGCCCTCGAATGTGCTCCAGCTGCGCGCCGCCGGCATATGCACGGCCGGATCCGGATCGATCAAGCGCCGATGATAGGCCCGCAGCAGATCGCCCCACTCATCCTCCGGCACACCGTCGGCGAAGCGTTGCCAGGTCTCGGGGAAGACCCAGCGCATGCCGTAGAGAAACCAGTCGATCTCTTCCCGGCGGCAGAGAAAAATACCGCGCAAGATCAGGCCGGTGACCCGCTCGGGGTGCGCCTCGGCATAGGCCAGCGCCAGGGTCGACCCCCAGGAGCCGCCAAAGACCAGCCAACGCCCGATGCCCAGGTATTCACGCAGCGCCTCGGCATCGGCAATCAAATGCGGTGTTGTATTGGCCGAAAGCTCACCGAGCGGTGTCGAGCGGCCAGCACCGCGTTGATCGAAGATAACGATGCGATAATGCGCCGGGTCGAAGAACCGCCGATGCGCGGCCGAGGCCCCGGCACCCGGACCCCCATGCAGGAACAGCACCGGTTGACCATCCGGATTTCCGGATTGTTCCCAATACAGGCTATGCGGTGCCTCGCGCGGCAACATGCCGTCGGCAAAGGCTTCGATGGGCGGAAAAAGATCGGGCGGTGATTTGGCGTGCTCGGACACAGGGGGCGCGCGGCTTTCTTTCGTGGCATCTGGCTTTCGTGACATCCAGCGCTGGATAGTCAGCGCGATCCGCCCTATATCGCATTGACGACGGCGCTTGCCAATGGCCTGGCGGCGGCGCCAACTGATGTCCGGGATGGCGATGTATTCAAGCATCCGACGGGTTTTTCTTTGTCTAGCGCTGGTCTGGGCGCCGCGTATCGCGACCGCCGAGGTGGTACCGGATGCCGTTGCCGGCCTGGCCGGCTCCGAAATCGCCCGCATCACCGAAATCGTCGACGGCGATACGGCGGTCTTGGCCGATGGCCGGCAGGTCCGCCTGGTCGGCATACAAGCGCCGAAGTTGCCCCTGGGCCGTACAGGTTTCGAGGCCTGGCCGCTGGCGGAAGAGGCGAAGGCGGCGCTCTCGACCTTAAGCCTCGGCCGCGAGGTCCGCCTGGCCTATGGCGGCCGCCGTGGGGATCGGCACGGCCGCGTGCTCGCCCACCTTATCGATGAGTCCTCTCGCGGCTGGGTGCAGGGCGCCCTGCTCGAGGAGGGCATGGCCCGGGTCTACAGCTTCCAGGACAACCGGGCGCTGGTCCCCGAGATGCTGGTACGCGAAGCGGCGGCAAGAGACAGTCACCGTGGCATCTGGGCGGATCCCTTCTACGCCGTCCGCACGCCCGAAGAGGCGGATCGCTATCTCGGCCGCTTCGAGTTGATCCAGGGGCGGGTGCGCGATGTCGCCAGTGTGCGTGGCCGCGTCTATCTCAACTTTGGGGCCGATTGGCGCAGCGACTTTACCGCCAGCTTGGCCTCGAAAGTTCGCCGCCTGTTCGAGTCCGAGCAAATCGATCCGCTATCCTATCGTGGCCGTATCGTGCGCGTGCGCGGTTGGCTAAAATCCCGGAACGGACCGATGGTGGACATAACCCATCCCGAACAGATCGAGGTTATTGCCGAATGATGTTGCGCCCCGTTCATATCTTCGCCGCCCTTATTGCTCTTGTCGCGCCGGGCCTGCTTGCCGGCTGCACGACCGCACCGGCGACGGGCCGAACTTTCTTCTCCGGCGGTATGTCGGCCGAGGATGAGGCGCGCCTGGGCCTACAAGAACACCAAAAGATCGTCCCGCAATTCGGCGGCGTCTATGAGAACGCGGAGCTTGGCGCTTATATCGCGAGCATCGGCAATCTTCTGGCCCGGACCTCGGAGATTCCAAACCAGAAATTCACCTTCACCGTCCTCGACAGTCCCATCGTCAACGCCTTTGCCCTGCCCGGCGGCTATGTCTATGTGACCCGTGGCCTGCTGGCCCTGGCCGAAAGCGAGGCCGAGGTCGCCGGCGTCCTGGCGCACGAAATTGGGCACGTCGCGGCCCGCCACAGCGCCGAACGCTATGGCCAGAACGTGGCCGCGAAGATTGCCGGCGTCGGGCTTGGCGTGTTGTTCGGCAACAAGGCCGTTTCGGATACTTTCACCGCCGCCAGCTCCGTCGCCTTGCGCAGCTTCTCGCGCGAGCAGGAATATGAGTCGGATCTGCTGGGCGTGCGCTATCTCAGCCGCGCCGGTTTCGATACCAATGCCATGGCCGGGTTTCTCTCACGGCTGCAAGCAGACAGCCGCCTACAAGCCGAACTGGCGGGTCAACCGGGCCGTGTGGACGAATTCAACATCATGCAGACGCACCCACGCACCGCCGACCGCATCCAGCGGGCCATCGCCCAAGCGGGTGCGGCGCCCGTTAAGGATCCGATCATCGGCCGCGGCGTCTTTCTGGGCAAAATCGACGGCATGCTCTACGGCGATAATCCCGACCAAGGATTAATCCGTGGCCGCAAATTCCTGCACCCGAATTTGCGTTTCGCCTTCACGGTCCCCGAAGGCTTCCGTCTGGCGAACAGCAGCCAACGCGTGGTCGCCAGCGGCCCGGAGGGCGCCGGCATCCTCTTCGATCAGGTCAGCCAACCGGGCGGTGGCACCATGTCTGCCTACCTGACCCAGGTGTGGGCCAAGGGGGTGACGGTGCAAGGCGTCGAGGCGATTACCATCAACGGCATGGTGGCAGCGACCGGACAGGTCTCGGTCAACGGGCGCAGTGGCCCGCGCGATCTGCGCTTGATTGCCATTCGCTACGACGACAAAACGGTCTATCGCATGCTTTTTGTGACCCCGCCGAAGCTGACCGAGTCTTTGTCCCGGCCCTTGCGCGGGACCACCTACAGCTTCCGCAAGCTCAGCGCCGCCGAAGCGGCGGCCGTGAAACCCTGGCGCCTGGTGCTACACAAGGTGCGTTCGGGAGAAACGGCGAGCAAGTTGGCCAAGCGCATGCCCTTTCCGGACTTCCAACTGAAGCGGTTCCTGGTCCTCAACGGCCTGGCGGAAAACAACCCGCTGCCGGTGGGGCGCAAGGTGAAGCTCGTGGTCGAGTAGGCGGTACGCTTACGCCTCGATGCGGTCAACAAGGGCACCGTCGGGAGTCAGGCAAGCGGCCATAAGGCTGCCGCCAAAGCCGCAACCGGCATCAAGGGTTACCGTGTAGTCCGTGAGCTTGAAGCCCGCGTGGCTGGGATCGAAGCCGCGACAGATACGGCGAAAAGCGCCGTACGGGGTGGTAATGTCGTGGAAGCGGCCGCTATTCCACCAGAAGCTATCGCTCTGTGCTTCCAGCGGCCGGGTCGGGTCCAGGCCGGTGTTGACGAAAAGCAGCGTCCCGTCGTCGGTATAAGCCGCCCGGCGCAACGAGCCCATGAGCTGATAGTGGCCGGGCACCGCCTGTACCGCTTGACGCAAGCGCCCGGTCCAGCGGGTCAGCGCCACCGTGCCCGCCGCGGCCTCGCGCAACGCCTCGTCCGGGGAAATCGCGTACGATTGCAGGGTCGCGCCCACACCTTGCTCGATCATCCAATCGAGCACACCGCGCGCATCGGCGGCGAATTGTAGCTGCAAGAGCTTTTGCCACATCTCCTCCTGCCCGCCGCGCAGATAGATCACGTCCTCCACATCGCTGTGGGGTCGGGCCAAAACGGCAATGCGGAAGTCGAGCAGGGAATCGACGGTTTCGCGGCTGGCCGGGCCGCGGCCGATCATATTTCCAAGGTAAACGATGCGATCGCAGGTTTGCAGACGGGGCCATAACGCGGCATGCAAACGGTCAAGCCGACCGACGTCGGCATGCACCGCACCGATCGCCCAAACCCGGCGCGCGCCACGCAATACCGCAAATTTTTGCCGATCGGTCATGTCGCCGTCACGCCGTGACGCGAAACGCGCGAAGCCCCGTTACCTGCCCCACACTACCTGCCCCGCTACCGGCAAAAAAATTACGCCGCGGTCAGTAGCTCTTCGAGCTTGTTGGCCGCTGCCGTCTCGTCGATCTTCTCCACGGCGGCCAGTTCGCGTGCCAGCCGGTCGAGAGCGGCTTGATACATCTGCCGCTCGCTGTACGACTGATCCGGCTGATCGGAATTGCGATGCAGATCGCGGACCACCTCGGCAATAGAAACCGGGTCGCCGGAGTTGATCTGGGCCTCGTACTCCTGCGCCCGCCGGCTCCACATGGTCCGCTTCACCCGGCTGCGCCCTTTTAGGGTGGCCAGGGCGGTATCCATCATCTTGCGGCTGGAGAGCTTGCGCAGGCCTGAATCTTCGGCCTTCTCCACCGGAACCCGCAAGGTCATGCGATCCTTTTCAAACTTGATCACAATGAGCCGCAGGGATTGTCCGGCGATCTCCTGTTTTTCGATCCCTAGGACTCGACCAACGCCATGTGTCGGATAGACAACATAATCGCCCGTACCGAACTCGATCGCCTTTGCCATGATGTGCTCTTTGCTCCGTCTAATCCCGCCTACGGCTGCGTACGCCGGAAGCTGGGGGCTCGGCCTATCTCCCGCCGGCCCCTCTCCCGATCGTCTGCCGACCGCCGCCTGGTTCCGACCCGCCTAATAACGTATGGCCGAGACAAAAGCGCCGCAGTTCCCCCTACGGCACCTCGTTCCGGCTCTCGTCTGCGAATTCGGGTCTGGCCCCAGATCTTCCAAAAACCGCCCCGCCGCAGCGGATCCGGCCTTCTTGGCAACCGGCAATCTTAAGATATTATATATACGCTATTTTTCTCGATTAGACAAGTGTTGCAGTGCAATAACCGCGAAGCTTGGTTTGTTGCCAAGCAATATCGTTAAGTCGTGCCCAGGACCGCCCCAGAACCGGCCCAGGACCAGATTGAAAGCTTAACCATTGCTCTGGCCAGGTTTCGGGCTGAAGAACTTCTCATACTTGCCTTCCATGCCCTTGTAGTCTTCCGAATCTGCCGGTGGTTCGCCTTTTCTGGTAATATTCGGCCACTTGTTGTCGCTGTATTCGCGGTTTAGCTCCAGCCAGGCCTCGGCCTTGGGATCGGTGTCCGGCAAGATGGCCTCGGGCGGGCATTCCGGCTCGCAGACGCCGCAGTCGATGCACTCGTCCGGGTGAATGACCAGCATATTCTCCCCAACGTAAAAACAGTCGACGGGACAAACCTCGATGCAGTCCATGTATTTGCACTTGATGCACGCTTCAGTGACGACGTAGGTCATTGCCTCGTTCTCCTCAATCTAGTGCCCGCCTGCCCTATGCTTGGCCAAGGCGCGCCAGGGCCCGGTTGCGGGCCGCCGTGTTTTCCCGGTCGGAGACGTGTAACAGGCCGGTTAGCCGGCGCATCAAGCTGGCCTCGTGGTCGTGCAACTCGCCATCGGTGTATATGACTTCCCAGAGCATCTCCAAAAGCTCGATCCGTTCCGCGTGATCGAATACCTTGTTCACGATGCGCGTGAACCCATGCAACTGACTTGCGTGCGCCACCCACTCTTCCGCCGCCGCCAGCAGACTCAGACTTTCTTCGCCGCTGAGATTGAACCGATCGGTGACCAGCTCGAGAACCTTGCCCCGTTCGCGCGCATCGAAGTCGTCGTCCATCTGCGCCGCTTCGACCAACAGCGCCGCCGCCGCGATCTGCAACTCGTCGACGCTATGGCGGCCAGCAGCCACCGCTTTGCCACCGCGTCGATCCAGAAATAGGGCCTTAAATCGGTTGATCACGCTGATCCGTATCACGCCGGTACAACGACACGCAACCCTATGTATCGTGCGGGTTTGCGGGCATCCGGCGCCGCTGCGCGCTTGCTGCAAGATTGTCTGAAGTCTAACCTTTCCACCATGACCGATCAGCCCGCCAGCACCAGCCCCAGCACCAGTCGGGCGCGCCGTTTCGCCCCCGCGGCACAGCGCAACCGGCAGGCTATTCTCGATGTCCTCACGCGCGTACTACCGCCGCGCGGGCTGGTTCTGGAGTTTGCCAGCGGCAGCGGCGAGCACGCGGTGCATTTTGCGCGCAACCTTCCGTCCCTGCGTTGGCAACCGAGCGATCCGGACCCGGATAGCCGATGTAGCATCGACGCCCACGCCAACTCCCAGACCGCCGCCGAGGCATGCCCGAACTTGCTGCCGGCTCTCGATCTGGATGTCACGGCCTCGGAATGGCCGGTGTTTACCGCCGATGCTATCGTCTGCATCAACATGGTGCATATTTCGCCGTGGGCGGCGAGCGAAGGATTGTTTGCCGGTGCCGGGCGAATCCTGCCGTCCGGCGGGGTTCTCTTTCTCTACGGCCCGTACAAGCGAAACGGGCGCCACACGGCGCCCTCCAACGAGGCCTTCGACGCCTCATTGCGCCAACGGAATAGCGCCTGGGGGGTTCGAAATCTGGAGGACCTGACGGCGCTAGCGACGCAAGCAGGCCTCGCCCTGCGCGAAATCGTCGAGATGCCCGCTAACAATCTGTCGCTGATTTTTGCAAAAACCTAGTCGCACCGCCGTTTCGG
>Ga0209633_10002177_pt1 | contig 19251 bp, 11 predicted proteins | sample Cruoilmetagenom1_FD_187290 | JGI IMG/M metagenome (GOLD analysis project Ga0209633, IMG submission 187290) | Oil polluted marine microbial communities from Coal Oil Point, Santa Barbara, California, USA - Sample 1 (SPAdes) (version 2) | ecosystem: Environmental > Aquatic > Marine > Oil seeps ... | reverse complement strand
GATGAGGAAGCATATCATGGAAATTACTCATTAAAGTTCGATATGTTAGAAGGGACTCATGATGGATTTGTAGGTACAAGAAAATATGCGATAGACGGTGGAGTAGTTCCGGGAGATGTAGTAAGAATCAGTGTATGGATAAAAGGAGAAAACTTATTACCGGATTCAGTTGCAGCAGCAGGAGATCAATGGAGTGTAGCAATAACACCGATCTTCCATAATACAATAGGTAATAATTCTGGTTGGGGAGAATTTTGGGCAAGTGATATCCCGTTAGTATTTCCAAAGACAACCTCCTTTGACTGGACTCAGTTTTATGTAGATGTAGAAGTGCAAGAAACAGCATTAGCCTTAACTGCAAGATTACATCCATTGAGTAGATTCCAAGGCACAGTGTTTATGGATGGTTTAACAATTGAAAAATTAAATTTACCACAGATAAGTGAAATAGGAAGTTTTGAGCAAGACTTACCATCGTATTGGACAAAGGGCTCAGAACCAGGCGGAGCCACACTAACATGGGCCAAAGATGAATTCGTCTCCATGGGTAGAAGTATAAAGATAGATAAGAGTACGACAAGTGAAGCCGCCATGTGGGAATCAGAGAATATGGTAGATTTATGGTCAGATCGTCACTTCAAGGATGTAGATATAAAAATGGGTGTATCGTATATGACATCGGGAGTAAATGTAAACCCAGCCAATGATGATGAGAAATGGTGGGTGAGTTATAGTTTTTACCGAGAAGATGGAAGTATGATAGGAGAAAAGGTATTTGAGCTTGATCAGAGTGCAGCAAGTACAACTGGCTGGGTAGAAGATACGACGGCAGTAGGTGAGATTATCTTACCGGAAGATAGTTATACAACAATCATAAGATTTGTAGGGGGCATAAATGCCACCGGAACAGTATGGACAGATAACTATACATTTACCGGTAGAGGCGGCTGGGCAGGTCAAGATTGGAATGCACAGTTAGGAGTTCCAACAGGCTGGTTCTATTGGTTACCGCCAAATGGTGGAAATGATGGTCAATTGAGTGACGGATATGAGAATACGATAGTAACAGATGAGGAAGCATATCATGGAAATTACTCATTAAAGTTCGATATGTTAGAAGGGACTCATGATGGATTTGTAGGTACAAGAAAATATGCGATAGACGGTAGTGGTACTGAATCGTTGGAAAAAGTTAGTGGAGATTCAAAAGATATAACATCACTAAATGGAGTAGTTCCGGGAGATGTAATAAGAATCAGTGTATGGATAAAAGGTGAGGAATTATTACCGGATTCAGTTGCAGCAGCAGGAGATCAATGGAGTGTAGCAATAACACCGATCTTCCATAACACGATAGGCAATAATTCTGGTTGGGGAGAATTTTGGGCAAGTGATATCCCGTTAGTATTTCCAAAGACAACCTCTTTTGACTGGACTCAGTTTTATGTAGATGTAGAGGTACAAGAAGGAGCATTAGCATTATCAGTAAGACTACATCCATTGAGTAGATTCCAAGGCACAGTGTTTATGGATGGTTTGGAGATTGAGAAAATAGGTGCTGTAACTGATGTTACGGATCAATTCCTGCCAGTTGATTACAGTTTATTCCAAAATTATCCCAATCCATTCAATCCTACAACATTAATTAGTTACGCCTTACCTAAGGCCTCTCTAGTAACAGTTAAGATTTACGATATGCTGGGACGTGAAATTAGGACCTTGGTAAATAGTGAACAAAGTGCTGGTATTAATAATGTTCAATGGAATGGTAATAATAATTTTGGATCAAAAGTATCAAGTGGAACTTACATTTATATGATAAAAGCTGGTGATTTTAACCAAGCCAAGAAAATGATTCTTTTGAAATAGTTCAAATGTTATTAAGTATATAGTTGAATTTTATCGATGGGTATTTGTTATGAATGCCCATCGATAAAGTACTAAAAAAGATTTAGTGATTTTGTGATAATTTGTTGCAATAATATTTATAGTGATAACGAGCTTCTTATGATAGCACGTTGAACCATTAATATTTATTTTAGTTCTTAATGTCTTACTTATAAATAATGAAAAATATCTAAAATAAAAGTAGGTGAATGTAATGTTCACTTTTAAAAAATTGCTTAAAACGTCAATACTAACAAATATATTTTTATTAATATCTTGTATTCCTTCGTTAGCAGGGACGACTGGTAAAATTGCTGGAAAAATAATTGATAGAACAACTGGCGAACCTCTACTCGGAGCTAATGTATTAATTATGGGCTCTTCGATGGGTGCAGCGACAGATCTTGAAGGTCATTACTATATAATTAATATTCCTCCTGGCAACTATGAAATGAGGGCATCTAGTATTGGATATTCATCAATGACTGTAAAAAATATCCGGGTCTCGGTTGATCAAACTACTGGTATCGATTTTGAACTAAGTGAAGAATCAGTTGAAATAGGTGAAGTTGTTGTCTCAGCACTAAAACCGATAGTCCAAAATGATTTAACTTCAACAGAAGCCAAAATTAGTGGCAGTCAAATTGCTATGCTGCCGTTGGATGATGTTTCAGCAGTAGTCAATCTTCAAGCTGGAGTTGTAGACGGCCATTTTAGAGGAGGACGAAGCAATGAAGTGAAATATCTAATTGATGGGGTTCCTGTAAATGATGCTTTCTCTGGCCAGTCCTCTTTATCGGTAGAAGTTAATAGTATAGAAGAGATTCAAGTTCTAACCGGAACTTTTAATGCTGAATACGGAGAAGCTCTTTCTGGTGTTGTAAACCAGGTTACCAAAATTGCCGGGGAGAATTATGAAGGACAATTCTCTGCTTTTACGGGGGATTATGTTAGTTCTAACAAAAATGTATTCACAAATATTGATAATGTAAATCCTACTGATGTATATAACATTCAGGGTAATTTGAGTGGACCAGTTCCTGGGTTAGAAAATTTATTAAAATTTTTTATATCAGGTAGATATAATTATGATGACGGATATATTTACGGGGAAAGAATTTTCAATCCTTCAGATGTATCGAATTTTTCTGCTAATGACCCAGCAGACTGGGTAGTAGGATCAACCGGTGATGGTAAAAGTGTTCCTATGAAGTTTAATAAAAAATTATCTTTGCAGGGTAAATTAGCCCTGAATGTTGGGGATGGTAAAGGAATAGTAATTACGGGTTTATATCAGGATCAAAAATACCGAGACTACAATCATTCTTTCAAGCTTAACCCAAATGGTGATTATCTGAAATTTCAAAAAAGCTTTTTGGGAATAGTCAGTTATACCATGGTTCTCAATAATTCAGCATTCATTGATTTCGTTGGATCAGCAATTCGCACTGAGTTTAATCAATATGTGTTCGAGGATCCTCTCGATCCGCGATATGTGGACCCACAACTTCGACAAGCTGTAAGTGGAAACGCCTTTTTAACAGCGGGTACTGAAAACTGGCATTTTAATCATATTACTACATCTTTAACGGCAAAATCGGATTTTACTTGGCAGATTGATAACACCAATCAAATAAAAACTGGGTTTGAATTTCAGTATCATACATTAGACTATGAAGATTTTCAAATAATTATTGATGCCACTTCTGATTTCGTACCTACATTACCAGAGTCGGGCGCATTTAACAATAATACTTATAAGGCAAATCCTTTTCAATTTGCTTATTATATTCAAGACAAAATTGAATTGGACTATCTAATTGTTAATGCTGGTATCAGGTTTGATTATTTTGAGCCTGATGGATCATTCTTGACAAATCCAAATAAAATTAATCTGCTGGACGAACTTCAACCGCCATTCCCTGATTCATTGCTTACCAAAGCTAGTTCAAAATATCAGGTTAGTCCACGAATTGGAATATCATATCCAATCACTGACAAAGGTGCAATTCATATCTCCTATGGTCATTTTTTCCAAATCCCCCCATTTGAAAATTTATATAGAAATCCGAATTCCAGAATTCCTTTGACGGGTGATTTTCCTGAAAATATTGGAAATACTATTGGTAATGCAGACTTAGAACCCCAACAGACTATAATGTATGAAATTGGATTACAACAGGAACTAACAAGTGAATTTGGGTTAAATGTCACAGCCTATTATAAAGATATTAGAAATTTACTTAGCACTGAAATATTTATCAAAAATGAGTTCAGAAAATTTAGTAAACTTGTTAATAAAGACTATGGTGCTGTTAAAGGATTAACTTTAACATTTGAAAAAAGATTTGGAGGTGGTTTCGGATCAACGCTTGACTATACTTACCAAGTGGCAAAAGGAAATGCTTCAGATCCTAATGATGCATTCAATAAAGTACAAGCAAACCCTCCAATCTCCATAAATAAACAATTAGTGCCTTTAAATTGGGATCGTACTCATTCACTAAATTTTACTTTTACGGCTGGTATCCCAGGAGATTATATTGCTAGCTTTATAGGAAGGCTTGGATCTGGTTTACCATATACGCCATCACTGCAGAATCAGAGGACAGGATTAGAAAATAGTGATAACAGACCTACATTTTATAATGTAGATTTTTATCTAACGAAATATTTTGAACTCGGTCTTCATAAAATATCCATATTCGTTAAAGTTTTTAATCTTTTTGATACTGAAAATGAAATAGAGGTATTTGGGGATACCGGTAGAGCAGGTTATACGCTTGAGCTAACGAGAAATCAACAAGCTCCGAGAGGAGTTAATACTTTACAAGAATTTTTTACACGACCTGATTATTATTCTGCCCCAAGGCAAATTGTTCTTGGTGCTTCAATCACACTATAACATTTTTGATATGTTGGAGGGAAATGTGTTGAGGATAAAAAAAAATAGGATTTTTTTCATCCTTGTTATTACAAGTTTTATGATAATATCTAATGGATTAAATGCCCAGAGAATTGTTGACAAGAATAAGGGTGACCATAATCAAACTAAAAAAGGGTTTATGGATGGAAACCTTGCGGCAACTGTCTATTATAATTTTGGTGAGATTGCTGACTGGGAAAATGAACCGACGAGAAGTGGTGTTTGGCCGAAAGGTACAAATCATACATATGTAGATGGTGTTGCAATTATGGTTCAAGCGGAAGCTATGGCTCCTGATGGCAGTTTAATTCATCCTCTTGAAAGTAATTATTATGAATTTACAAGGTTTAATCAATCAACCGGAGTAACTTATGGATGGTGGCCTCTTCCCGATTATGCCGCCCCATTCGGAAGTGAACCAGCAAGGAGCGATGTTGAAGCAACCTGGCCAATTTCATGGCCGGACAGACCTTCTGATTGGGATGGAAATTGGAATGGATTTTTCGGACGAGGAGTTTTCAATGCTGATGTTGAGACATATTTTGTATTTGATGATCATGAAGATAGAGAATATTTGCTGAAAAATAATTTTACTCCAGATAGTGAAGATCCGGATAGAGGTGGTTTGGGAATGCAGGTTAGGACGAGGGGATTTCAGTGGTCTCAAGTTTTAGCTGAAGATGTGATATTCTGGTATTACGAAATAACGAATATGGGTGATTATGATTATGAAAAAACCTTATTTGGACAATATGTTGATTGGGGAATTGGTGGACATGATAATTCATCCAATAATGCTGGTGATTATAATGAACTATTAGATATGTCATATGCATGGTCTTCTGTTCCATTCGGCAGTCCTGGAAATTGGAGCCCAGTTGGATTAGCCGGATATGCTTTTTTAGAGAGCCCGGGAGTTCCCGACGATAGGGTAGATAATGATTCAGATGGATCGACAGATGAAAGAAGAGATAATATGCCAATTAATTTTATTGAGGATCCGAATGATGATCCATACATACTAAACGCATTCAGTGATACAACAAAGTTTAAAGAATTTTACGGATATTCTTGGAAACCTCATTGGGATGCTGACGAAAATGCTAATTGGAAATCTTTTGAAGATTTTGATGAAAATAATGAATGGGACGAAAATGAATCTCTGCGCGATGATGTTGGGACAGATGGTTTAGGTCCTTTTGATGAGAGATATGAAGGCCCGGATATTGATGGGACACAAGGTAATGGAAAACCGGATCAAGGGGAACCTAATTTTGGAATTTTGGATAAAGATGAATCAGATCAACTTGGATTAACAGGATTTGCTATTTATCCTGTTCATAAATATGAGTTAGATAATGATGAAGAAAATTGGGAAGTGCTTACCGGGTTACCTGCACCTCATGGTGAAGAATTAATAGGTGTAAATTTAGCAAATTACTTTTCTAGTTTCCTTTTCAGTATGAATGGCAGAAATACATATTCTCTTAGTACTGGTAATATTGAAGAAACTGGAGAAACGGAAAGATTTTCAATGTCTATGATATTCGGTATTAATGAAAATGACTTATTCCGGAGGAAGAAAACTGTCCAGCAAATTTACAATGCTAATTACAGATTTGCCAAACCACCCGAAAAACCAATTGTAAAAGCAATCCCAGGTGATGGCAAGGTTACACTCTTCTGGGATGATAGAGCTGAAAAATCATTTGACGCTTTCTTTCAGAGAATTAATTTTGAAGGATACAGAATTTACAGATCTACTGAGCCAAACTTTATTGAAAATAAAGTAATAACAGATGCTTTTGGTAAACCGACATACAGAGAGCCGATAGCTCAGTTTGATCTGGTTGATGGCGAAACGGGTCTTCATCCCGTTGACGTAAACGGTGCTTTGTTTTACCTTGGAGATGATACAGGAATTAAACATTCTTTTATCGATTCGACAGTTCAAAATGGCCAAACCTATTATTATGCTGTTTCTGCTTATGATAGGGGTTTTACAACTGTCAATGTTAATGGTGAATTTGAAGGAATTCCTCCATCGGAAACAACGACTATTCTTAAAGAAGATATTGCTGGGAAAATAACAACAGATATAAATACAGCAGTTGTAACTCCAAGAGCAGCAGCAGCTGGTTATTTAGCACCCGAAATTCAATCATTTGAAGGAAGCGGACCAGGTACTGGAGAAGTTTCAATTACTATTTTGGATCCTGACTCTGTTAAAGATTTTCATACTTATAGATTGGAATTTCAAGAGAATTCTATTTATCATAACGAGCCCCATCCTCTTTATTCTTTAATTGATGTATCTGAAATGGATACCCTGTTAAAAAATAATTCCTTAGTAAGTATCGAAGAGCAAACACCTGTAAAAGATGGATTTACAGTTGATATAGCAAACGATACCCTTGTTACTATTGATTTTGATAAATCAAAATGGATAATAGGCAATAGTAATTATATCGTTCAATTAGGATTCGATCCAAGATTTCAAGCAGCTTATCAAGGTAAACGTATATTTTATCCTGCCGATTTTGAAATTCATATTACAGATCCGGGTGCCGGAGATATTTCATATCCTAAATCATCATTTAGTCAGCCAATTCAGTCTAATATTATTATTAAGAATATTACTGAAGGTGTCGATCATGCTCAGTTTATTTTCAGAGATGAAAACGAAGATGAGTTATTTAACGATGGTGATGCAATTTTTATTATTTTCGGAGATTCAGTAGGTAAACCAGTTACAAGTACTTCCAATCTTCACGCAAGCTGGTCTCTCAGTATTTTTAATGATACTACTTTGGCAGAGGATGATAGAATTCATCCTGAGTTTGGCGATGTATTTAAATTTGTAACCAAAAAGCCATTTAGAAACAAAGAATTCTATGAGTTTACTACTAAGGCTCAAAAAATGGATTTGACTAAAGCCAAATCGGATTTAGATAATATCGCAGTGGTTCCAAATCCTTATGTTGGTGCAGCATCTTGGGAAAAATTCTCAAACGAAGTAGGCAGGGGTGAAAGAAAAATTTATTTTATTCATCTTCCTAATGAATGCACAATTCGAATTTATACAGTTAGTGGAAAGCTCGTTGACACTATTGTTCACAACAGTACAATAGCCGATGGACAAGAAAGTTGGGATTTAGTCTCAAGAGATGCCATGGATATTGCTTATGGAATTTATGTATTTCATGTGGACGCACCAGGTCTCGGTGAAAAAATTGGCAGATTTGCAATTATTAAATAGTGAAATTAAAATGAAAAGAAATTTGATATGCGGGGAAGCTATGCATAAACATTATCTCGCAATGGTATTATTAATTACCGTGAGTGTCATGATTTTCAATAGTAATATTTACTCACAGAATGTTTCAAAATCAGGTACAACTTCTGCAAATTTTCTTGAAATTGGAGTAGGTGCTAGTGCTATCGGCGTTGGTGGGGCATTTGTAAGTATTGCCGATGATGCTTCTTCATTGTATTGGAACGCTGGAGGAATTGCCAATTTAACAAATTATGAAGCGATAATTGTTCACACTAATTGGATCGCTGAAACTAATTTTGATTTTGCAGGGATAGTTCTTCCACTAGGCGATTTTGGTGCGCTTGGATTTAATTTAACTTCATTATCAATGAATGATATGAAAGTTAGAACTATTGAGTTGCCTGAAGGAACTGGTGAATTCTTTTCTGCATCCGATATTTCCATTGGAGTAACATATGCAAGGCAGTTAACCGAACGTTTTTCTATTGGAATTACAGCAAAATATATTGAGCAAAACATTTGGCATATGAAAGCAACTGCATTTGCAATTGATGCCGGTACGATTTTTAAAACGGATTTATTCGGCGGTATGACAATAGGAGCAGCCATATCAAATTTTGGAACTTCTATGCAGCTAGATGGAAGAGATTCAAGATATTTTATAAGAGTTGATGAAAATAAATTAGGATCTAATGAGCGAATTCCAACCAATATTGAATTAGATGAATGGGATTTACCTCTGATCTTTCAAATAGGTGTTTCTACAAAATTGGTTAATAAAGATAACTACATTCTCAAAGTTGCTGCAGATGCAGTAGTCCCAAATAACGATTATCAAAGTATGAATATGGGAGCTGAATTATCTGTATTTGATTATATCAGAATTCGCGGAGGTTACAATTCCGTATTTCTTACTGAAGCAGAAGGAGGTTTATCATTAGGAGTTGGGTTAAACTCTAAAATGTTATTAAGTGTTGCTTCAGTTATGTTTGATTATGCATATAGAGATTTTGGTAGATTAAATAACATACATACGTTTTCTTTAGGTATCAGATTTTGAAAAATTTTTCACTATTGCTCATTCCCGAAATGAAAATACTATTATTAATAAAGGCGTTATTGATTTTTACACTTTCAACAAGTGCACAAGATCTTTTTTATGAAATGAATGGAGAACAGCTTCAATCAGATCAAATTGTCGCGTCTATTGATACAATTAATATTAGTGCGAAAGAGTTTTTTTATAATTACGAATTTGGTCCTAGCTTTACCAAAAGACAAAAGAATTCTAAAGAAGTTCATTTAAATTTTATGATAAATGAAAAGCTGCTTGCTCTTGAAAGTATATCTAAAGGATTGCTTAATAATTTAGAAATTGAATCTATATTTGAAGACATTACTTCGGATATAGCAACAGAGGAAATGTTTAAAGATAAAATTATTTCTCAAATTGAAATTAAGGACGCAGAAATAGAAGAAGTAATCGGACAGAAGCAAACAGAGATTAAGCTAAGATGGATTTACAGTAATGATAAACCTGAAATAGATGGAAATTTATCACCAAAACATTTTGATTCCCTTTTTGCTTCGCAATTAAATGATTCAGTGTTTCTGGATCAGCGGCAATTGCAGATATCACTTTTTAACTTAAATAAGAAAAATCCTGACCTTGCTAGAATAATTGATACAATGAAAGCTAGAACAATTTCTTTGCCTATCAATGTAAACAGTGAATGGTATATCATAAGCTATGATAATGTGATTTTTAGTCGTGTTGTAAATGAATCTGAATTAAATAGAAATAGAAAGGAAGCGGTAGATTTTCTTTCAAAACAAAAAATGGATTATTTGTCGGATACGTATGTGAACCAAATACTCTACAATAGTAAAGCATTAATCAAAAGAGATGCTTTCAATATTCTGATATCTTACTTGGGGAAATATCTTTTAAAGAAAAAAAAATATGATGAATGGTTTTTAGAAAACAAAATGGAAATCGCGCTAAATAATTTAGGTTTGACAAAAAATGAAATGTATCCGGGGATTGTTTTAGTTGAAATTAATGATAAGCAAATATTCCTCGAAGATTTTATCAATTGGTATAAAAATCGTGAGCTTTACATAAAAATAAGAAAAAACAACTATAAAGATTATTCGAAATCCTTTGAAAATTTAATATGGCAAATGAACCGTGATTATCTCTTAAAAAATATTGCCCAAAAAGAAAATTATTTTAATGCAAGATGGGTAAAGGAACAGAGTAATTGGTGGAAAGAAAAAATAGCATATTCCGCGTTGCGCAATGAATATAGCAAATCGTTCCAAATTCAGAATAATGAAATATTATCTAATGATACAGAAAGTATATCTGATAATGAATTAAATAGATTTGAGTTATCAAAAAAAATATTATACAAACTAAATGAGCAGAAAAGAAATTATAAAATTATCATTAATAAAAGCATTTTAGATCAAATTAAGGTTTCTTCCGTAAATGATAAAAAGGCAATAGATTTTTATTCTATAAAAAAGGGCGGCTTAATTCCCAGACCGGCCTATCCATCAATCGATCCTGAGTGGGCTAATTGGCAATAAGAATGATATTAAAACATAAAATACATATTATGCTACTCTTCCTATTTTTGTTACTCAGTTCTTGTTTTCAAAATGAAAATGTAAACGAAAATGATTTAATTTACTGGTCATCAAATAATTCTTACGAAATTAATTTTGCAAAGGTTGTTACAGATAATTGGAATAAAGATACTCATTTAAGCAAAGTTTATTTTCAGCCGGTACCGGAAGGGCAGTCAAGTGAAGAAATAATACTGGCTGCTGTTGTTGGTAAAACAACACCGGATATTTATTCCAATATGTGGCAAGGTGATGTTGAAGCTTATGCGCAAGCAGGCGTATTAATTCCATTAGATACGCTGGATGGATTTTTAGATTTTTTATACAATAGATGTGATAGTACTGTAGTTGAGGAAATTAAATCTCTCGACGGGCATATTTATCAGATACCTTGGAAAGTTAATCCAATTTTGCTGATTTATAATGAGAATTTAATTAATAAATTAAGCCTTAAAAGACCTCCAAAAACTTATTCAGAATTTCTTGATTTGTCTTATGAATTTATGGATGACGCGGATGGAGATGGTTATACAGATCGGTGGTTCGGTTATGCTGAGGTTCAGGTAACCTGGTGGCAAAGATTTTTTGATTTTTATCCGTTGTATCTAGCAGCTTCAGGTGGTGCTTCATTGGTTAATAACGGAAGAGCAGTTTTTAACAATGAACACTCAATTAAAGTGTTTAGGTTTTTAAAAGAATTATATGAAAAGAACTATTTTACCAAAGAAAAATTATCTTCAAGGCAGGACGTATTTTTATCAAGTGTAATAGCAACACGCTTTACCGGCCCTTGGGAAATAATGCATGCGGATAATTTTAAAACAGATGATTTTCTGTATGATTTTTCTTATATCCCGGTACCGGATAATCATACAGGCCCGGTGTATACTTACGGTGATCCCAAAAATATTGTAATATTTAATTCGTGTAAAAATCCTGAAGAAGCTTGGAGATTTTTAAAAACATTGATTTCTGAAAAAGGTGATTTAGAATTACTAAAAATTACAAATCAATTACCAAGGAGAAAGGATTTAGAGATAAACGATACATTTAGAGACTATTTTAATAATAATCCTAAAATGAAAACCTTTGCCAGTCAATCAAAGTATGTTAAAGGCACAGATGCCTCTCCGGTTTTAAAAGAAGTATTCGATTTAATATCTCAGGAATATGAAGCTTGTGTGGTTTATGGTATTAAAACACCTGAAGAAGCATTAAAGGATGCTGAAGAGGCAGTCAATTTACTTTTTTTAAAATAATTATTATGAAAATTACTAAGGACAAAATACTGCCATACTTACTGGTTTCACCGTACTTGCTTCATTTTGGTTTATTTGTGGCTTTCCCGGTTATTTTCTCAATTGTTTTAACTTTCCATAATTGGGATATAATCTCACCTATGGAATTTACTGGATTAAACAATTATGTAAGATTATTTAGTGATAAAATATTTTTTAAATCATTACTTAATACCTTATTATTTCTTTGCATTCATATTCCTTTACAAATAGTTGTAGCATTATTTTTAGCAGAGATTTTAAATCAAAATATAAATTTTAGGGGTTTGTTTAGAGGTGCTTTTTTCTTACCGGTAATAGTATCTGGGGTAGTGGTAACCATTTTATGGCAGCAGCTATATGGTTTTGATGCCGGCTTAATTAATAGGATGCTTGTAAAAATAGGCATGAATAAGATTGGGTGGTTAACAGATCCTAATGTTGCTATGATATCGATTGCTGTAATGGCAACGTGGAAGAATGTTGGGCTTTATATAATATTATTTTTGGTTGGTTTACAAACGGTTCCCGGTCACTATTATGAAGCTGCAGATTTAGAAGGTGCATCAAGGTCCCAAAAATTCTTTAGAATTACACTGCCAATGATAAATCCAACAATATTTATGGTTGTCCTGCTTTCAACTGTTGGAGGATTTTCACTTTTTATTGAACCGTATGTTATGACCGGCGGGGGACCGCTAAATAGTACTATTTCTGCTGTCCTTTACATATATAAGCAAGGTTTTTTCTATTATCACATGGGATATGCAGCGACTCTAGGATTATTTTTTGCAGTCATAATTATGTTGGTTGTTGTTATTCAAAAAAAATATGTAGAACAGGAAACATGAAATTATTTAATAAAATTCTATTCTACGTCTCACTAACTATAAGTGCGATAGCTTTTATCTATCCTTTCTATTGGATGATAGTAGCCTCATTTGCACCGGAAAACGAAATTGGAAGTTTAACTTTACTACCAACCGATTTTTCATTTTCCAGTTATTTGCAGATGTTTAAAAAAATACCTATCGGTAAATCGTTTCTAAATAGTCTACTTGTTGCATCATCTGTTACAGGCGGTGTGTTGGTTTTTGGATCAATGGTTGGTTATGCTTTAGCCCGTATGGAATTTTGGGGTAGAAATGTAATATTTTATATAATTGTTTTCACTATGACTCTTCCGTTTCAAATAACGCTCATTCCTCAATACATCATAATGGTTAAATTTCAATGGGTAGATACTTATTTGGCATTGATAATGCCTTATTTAATTAATGCTTTAAGTATAATTATGTTTAGGCAATATTTTAAAACTATACCACAAAGTTTAATAGACGCAGCTCGTTTGGATGGTTGTAATGAATTACAAATTATTTTTAAGATTTTATGGCCTAATTCCGTTCCTGCAATTGTAACAATTGGAATTTTAACTTTTATGGCTTCTTGGAATGAAGTACTATGGCCAATTATTGTTATTCGGGATGAAAGTTTAATGACCATGCCGCAATTGGTAACCTTGTTTGCAGTTGGCGGCAGGGCAGAATCTCAATTGGGTGTTAAACTTGCATCAGCGGTTATGTTAGCATTGCCAATAATTATTGCATACTTATTTTTTCAAAAATATTTCATACAGAGTATGGCTTCCAGTGGAATTAAGGAATAAGGGATTTATATGATAGAAAGATTACCGCAAAAATTAATTGCAAATCCTAAAAAAGTAATACTGCAATTTCTAAACCTCGGTGAAAAGAGAACTAAAATTTTATTGGATAAATTATTATCAATAAAAGAAGAAAAGTGTACGGAATTATTGCAAGATATATTAAAAAAATATGAGCATCGGCATCGAAATTATATTGAAGAGATACTCTTTAATTATAATCGGGTAGAAGAATTCATTGATGGTGAATCAAAGATTTCAAAGGATAGAAGAACACTTATTGGGGCATACTTCTCAAAAGAATATTCGATTGAAGCGGCAGCTTTGTTTAATCCTTCTATCGTGCCGCATCCGGACCAAAATAATCTTTCAAACAATCAATTAAGATTTTTGCTAAGCTTAAGGGCTACAGGCGAAGGGCATATTTCCTCTATTGAATTTAGAGAAGGAATTATTGACAAAGATTGTAATGTGGAATTGTTTGAAGCATCAGAATATTCTACAGCTGCTTCATATAGTACAACAAATTCTTTAAATGATGGTGCTTATAATTGCAGTTTTAATAAAAATTCTCAACTAAGTGAAAGAGTTATTTATCCCTACTCGGATTTTGAATCAATGGGAATGGAGGATGTAAGGTTTGTAAAATTAAACTATGAAAGTGATTATAAATATTATGGAACATACACAGCTTATAATGGGAAATCGTTTAGAACTCAATTAATTGAGACAAAGGACTTTAAGGATTTTAGCATCCGCCCACTTCTTGGTGAAGCAATTAAAGACAAAGGAATGGCACTGTTTCCTAGAATGATCGACAACGAATACTATATGCTTGGGCGGCAGGACAGAGTAAATATTCATCTAATGAAATCAAAAACCATCTATCAATGGGATTCTTCTGAAATTATAAAATCACCAAATACTGACTGGGATTTTATTCAACTAGGTAATTGTGGTTCGCCCATAGAAACCGCGGAAGGTTGGCTTGTAATTACTCATGCAGTAGGCCCAATGAGAAGATATGTTATTGGCGCACTGTTACTTGATCTTAACGATCCTTACAAAATCGTTGGTGAGTTAGAATTTCCATTAATAGAGCCGCTGGAAAATGAAAGGGAAGGCTATGTTCCTAACGTTGTATATTCATGTGGGTCGCTAGCTCATAATAATAAGTTGGTTATTCCTTACGCGATGTCGGATGCAGAATGTGGGTTCGCGAGAGTAGATTTAGAATCATTGTTAACTAAAATTAAAATTGATAAAATAAGGTGAATAAGATGAGTATTATAAGGCATGTAAATAATCCTGTAATTACAACGAAAAATGTTCCGTTTGCAGTTAATAGCATTTTTAATCCGGGAGCAGTTAAGTTTAATGGCGAGTATATATTGGTTTGCAGAGCTGAGATGCCCAATGGTAGATCATCATTCGTTATTGCAAGGAGTAACGATGGATATTCTTTTTCACTTGATGAGAGTCCCATATTAGAACCACAGAATCATGAAGCCCATTACGAGTATGTTAAATGGGGAATTGAAGATACAAGAATAACGAAAATTGAAAATAAGTATTACTTGACATATACTGGTTATTCGAAGTACAAACCTTTAGTAATTTTATCCGAAACAGAAGATTTCCAATCTTTTAAATCTTATGGACCAATAAGTGAACCATCTAATAAAGATTGTGCGTTATTCCCGGAAAAAATTGGTGGATACTATTGGAAGGTAGATAGACCGGATGCTGAAGAAAGGAAGGACATTTGGATAAGTAAAAGCCCGGATCTTGTACATTGGGGTAACTATAGTGTGTTAATGGAACCTGAACTTGGTACATGGGAAGCTAATAAAATAGGTGGCTCAACGCCACCAATAAAAACGGAGAAAGGTTGGCTGATGCTTTACCATGGCGTTAGAGGATTTAACATATCCAGTATATATAAATTGGGAGTTGTACTTCTTGACCTTGAAAACCCCAGAATAGTTTTAGGAAAAAGTAAATCACCAATATTATCGCCACAGGAAGATTACGAAAGAGTTGGTGATGTTGGAAATGTTATCTTTACAAATGGATGGATAAGAGAGGATAACGATGATATTAAAATTTACTATTCCGGTGCAGACATGAATATATGTATTGCAGAAACTAATGTAAACTATCTCTTATCATTATGTATGTAGGAAATATTATGAAATCTAGTCGAAGAATATTATATCTATTTATTGTTTTTAGTGGTTTTGTGTCATGTAATTTTGCTGAGACTAAAAATAAATTAATTAATACAGAACACTTGGATTATCTTTATGAGGATATTTCAATTGACGGAAAGGATATGGCAATCATTCATATTTATAGTGAATACCCGGATTATAAATATGTTGGTGATCAAGACGAAGGGATTGCGTGTATTGATGATGCAGCAAGAGCAGCGTTATTTTATTTAGAATATTATCATTACACAATGGATGAAGATTACCTAACTAAAAATAAAAAACTCTTAAAATTTATTCTTCATCTTCAAGCGGAAAACGGATATTTCTATAATTTTATCTGGCCGGATTATTCGATTAATAAAAGTTTTAAAACAAGTGTGGCAGAACCTGATTGGTGGTCCTGGAGAGCACTGTGGGTTTTGTCCGAATCATACTCAGCCTATGTAGAGAATGATAAAGAGTTTGCAGATGAGATATGGAACAGCATTGAACGAATTTTAATCCCATTAAAAAATCAAATCCCTCAGCATAAAAACCTAATCTTTCATTCGGGGATCGAATTGCCTACCTGGCTTCAAAAAAAGTATGCCTCAGATCAAACATCCGTATTATTGTTAGGATTGATAAATTATTATAAGTACTCTAAGGATGAGACAGTATATAACTATATTCAGATGCTTTGTGAAGGTATACGGAAAATGCAGGTCAGGAATAAAGATTGCAAATTTAATGGTGTTTTTTTAAGCTGGGAAAATACCTGGCACGCTTGGGGAAACAGTCAATCATACGCACTCTTGAAAGCCTTCAAATTGTTAAAGGATGATAATATTCTATCAAATGTTCGACTCGAGCTGAATAATTTTTATCCAATCTTGTATGAAACTGGATACCTAAACTATTTTACAATTTCCAAAGATGATTCTGTTATATCAATAAATAATGAAGAAAAATTTTCTCAAATTGCCTACAATATACGTCCTATTGTTTACTCACTTTTAGAAGCATATGAAATTTCAGGTGATAAAATGTATGCTGAATTAGCTGGGAAAATTGCTAAATGGTTTATTGGCAAAAATCCATTTAATGGAAAAATATACGATGAAAAAACCGGAATTATTTTCGACGGAATATTGTCGGAAAAAGAAGTTAATCGAAATTCAGGTGCTGAGTCAACAATAGAAGGATTACTAACACTGCTGAGGATTGTACAAAATAAAATAGCTTTAAATGAATTCGAATCAAAATTATGACTTCTAAAGATGATATTATACTTACCCCGGCAGATATAAATTTAGAATATTCTCCTCTTAGAAGAAAATTGAAAGTACAAACTAGAGTCTTAGGTGCTTTTAATCCTGGATTAACTCGTCTGCCTAATGGTAATTTACTAATGATGGTTAGAATTGCTGAGGAATTGAAAAACCCCGTAATTAAAGGGGAATACCAAGTTGTAAGATGGTGTAAAAAGAACGGATTTGTAATAGATAAAATACCTGTCGATTCTTTGGAAATGAATGATCCCAGAAAGTATCGTATAAAATCTTACCAAAATAAAACCTTTTGTTTGACTTCATTTTCTTGGCTTTTACCTGTAGAGTTAAGTGAAAATGGAGATAAAATTGAAGTAATTCATTATGAAAAAATTATTCTGCCAGAAAAAGAGTATCAGGAATTTGGAATTGAAGATGCCCGAATTACAAAAATTGACAAGGTTTACTATATGACTGCCTGTGCGGTATCTTCATATAGACATTCAACTATTCTGTATTCTTCATCTGACGGCTTAAACTATGAATTGTGTGGGATTATACTTGATCATCAGAACAAAGACATGGTATTGTTTCCAAGAAAAATTGGAAATTTTTATTATGCGCTGACCAGACCTACCGGCGATCATTATTTTGCATCAGATATAAATAATTTAAATACTCCCGGCCCCGCGATTTATCTTGCTCAATCGCCAGACTTATTGCATTGGAAACCGGTTGAAAATTTCTTTATACAAGCTATGAACGGATCAATGATTTCGGAAAAAGTTGGCGGAGGGGCACCTCCTATTGAAATAGAAAACGGATGGTTAATTATGTTCCATGGTGTTCAAATGAGTGATAATGTCGGAAGCTATAGAACATTTATTTGTATACTAGATAAAGAATTCCCTTATAAAATATTATATCAAAATTATCATGATCCTGTTTTGGAATGCAATGACAAATTGACTGAAAGCTTAAATCTTAATAAATATTTAGGGGATATAGTTTTCACTTCAGGCATTGAAGAGGATTCGAATAATTTTATTATTTCATCGGGCGAACTTGATTTGTGCTGTAGAATATCAGTAATTCCTAAAATCGAATTAAATAAATTCATTAGGCAAAGTGAGAGAAAAATATAAAATATCGTTGAATACTAATTGGAAATTCAGACCAATAAATAATTTGGATGAATTAAAAAAAAATGATTTTAAGTCTGAAGGTTATTTACCTGCGGATGTTCCAGGTACGGTACATACTGATTTGTTAAATAACAATATAATTGATGACCCGTTTTATTCTGATAATGAAAAAATACAAACATGGATTGCCGAGAATGATTGGGAATACAAAACGATCTTTCGGTTTGATGAAGAAACAGGAAAAAATTTCCAGTTAGTATTTGAAGGTTTGGATACTATTGCGGAAATATATTTAAATGACTTAAAAGTTGGTAGTACAAAAAATATGTTCATCAAACATATTTTTGATATTTCAAAATTACTTCTTATCGGAGAGAACCGGTTAAAAGTTGTTTTTAGTTCCCCGTTAAAAGTGAGCGAGAAAGAAGAAAAAAAATATGGAATATTACCGGTAGCATTAAATTCAAGCAGAGTATATCTGCGAAAAGCCCAGTACTCGTTCGGTTGGGATTGGGGGCCTTCATTCCCAACTTCAGGTATTTGGAAGGATGTTTATATTGAGGAAAAAAGAAAAGATTATATAGACGGTGTAACTTTTACGACCAAAACCATTGGAAGAAAATTTGCAAAAGTTGAAGTGAATGTAACTCACAAAGTTTCAAAAAAAAAGAATTATTATTTGTCAATTGATCTTACCGGTAAGAATCATATCTTCAATAAGAAATCACGTGTAGATAGTAAAGGAAATACTAAAGTTTTAATGAATATAGAAAATCCTGAGTTATGGTGGCCAAACGGAGAAGGGGAACAAATTCTTTATGAGCTTAGCATAAAGTTAACGGATGAAGACGGAAATATAATTGACAGCTTCGATAAAAAAGTTGGTATTAGAACAATTACTTTAGTGCGTATAGAAAAAAATAAAAATGTATTTAAGTTCAAAATAAATAACAGAACAGTATTTTGTAAAGGAGAT
>Ga0209633_10002176_pt1 | contig 19252 bp, 19 predicted proteins | sample Cruoilmetagenom1_FD_187290 | JGI IMG/M metagenome (GOLD analysis project Ga0209633, IMG submission 187290) | Oil polluted marine microbial communities from Coal Oil Point, Santa Barbara, California, USA - Sample 1 (SPAdes) (version 2) | ecosystem: Environmental > Aquatic > Marine > Oil seeps ... | reverse complement strand
AACTTTTACTGGTTTCTCAAAGAATGTGAATGGCGCTTCAATGGAGGCAATCACCAACTGCTATTAAAGAAGCTAAAATACTGGTATAAACACTCTAAACATTAACTCTTAGATACTTCAGCCCCTAATTAAATATCTTATAATTGCCCCCCTCAATATATTCCCAAGATTTTCTCTTTTTTTATTAAAAAATAACCGCTACTTAAAATGGTCTCAAATTAAAAAATTATTTTTCTTCTAATTGAATATATCGCAACTCCTGTTATTAAAGCTACAAGTAAAAGTATACCCCAAGAATTGAAAAGAGGAACTGGTGATAACACCGAACAATCTATTTTAATTGTCATTCATTACTAGATTTAATGACGCTTAGAATATCGTCTATTTCTCCGGATTGAACCAAATCATCTATGATGCCCATTATGTAAGATAGTTCTTGAGTAGAACCTATCTTTATTCTAAGTTCCAGGTCATTACCTTCAAAAAACTGATTAATATACAAGCTTACTTGTTTAGGAAGTCTTAAATTGTTGACTGCTGTCTTATATTTTTCTTCTACTCTTAGAAGATCGGGATAACGTATTCTTCTAAGCTCTTGTCTAAGCGCATTTTTATCCCTTTTTTTATTATCAACAGCAATTTCAGCTATAGAGATAACTTCATTAACTGAAATTGAATCCCTCAAGCTTATTTCTTCAATGATTTGAATAAGTTGGCGGGATTCATTGTTATTAAGATTGTACTTTAAGAGTAAACCTTCTAAGGTTGGAACCTGATTACCGAGAGTTAACTCGCTTAGCATCTGACACTGCTCAATTGTGATTTTATCTGCGTAAAAAGCGTTCTTAATTACTTCATCCAGAGATGCTAAACTAAGATATTTGTCGAGATGCTTTCTTGTAGGTGGTATTTCTAAAAGAGGGAGTATTTTATTAATAATATCCTTATCATCTATAGGCTCTATTTTTTTATAGAGTAATATTAGCTCAGAGAGCTCTAAGTCAGAGATTCTTTCCTTATTATCAAGAAATACAATCTTAAGACAGTCGCTATCACTTAATTCTGAATAATCATATATCTTGCACAGAACTTCAGTATGACCTAAATGCTGACATGAAAGTAATCTCTTCCATCCACTAACAACTTGATATTTATCATCGATTTTTCTTAGAATTGGAGGGTTCAAGACTCCTATTTCTGAAATGGAGTCGTAAATTGTGGACAAATTGTCTTTGTTTCCAACTAAAAAGGATTTATTTTGAAAATCAATTAAGCAACTGTCTATAGGTACGACTTTCATCTAACTAAAAGAGTGTAACTACCCCCAGTGCCGTACCCAAAACTCCCAGAGGAGCGAGGTCGTCAAGAGTGTCTATACTTTTATCTACTTTTAAGAGTGTGTCCTGTGCGTCTTTATATAACTTATCGTCATTAACCAATTGACCTAAAGTACCTTGACCTGAATTAATTTTCTCAAGAATATCATTTAGATTCGTAGCAGCTCCAGTGGCTTCATTATACAGAGTGTCGTCGTTTATGAGTTTGCCGATTGTACCGTCTGAGTTGTTTAATTTTTTGCTCAATTGTCCTAGGTTGGTAAGAGCGACTTTGGCATCGTTATAAAGGGACTCGTCATTAAGCATTTTGCCAAGAGTACCCTTCCCTTCTTTTATTGATGTAGTAATTTCATTGACGTTAGAGAACGTGCTCTCAGCTTCATTGTATAGAGAATCATCTTTAAAAAGCTTACCTATTGTACCTTTCCCTTCTTTTACATCTTCAAGAACAATATCGATATTATTTACAATGTTTGATAGCTGTTCTTTGTTGGCACCGAACACATCAAGCCCGCTTAGAGCCCCATCAATTGACCCTACGGCAGAGTCTACTTTTGCCAGAATCTGATTGATGTCTGCCGGATTCTGACTTGGGAGGACGTCCCCAGCCACCGCAACTGGGCTTTCAGGGCTTCCAAAGGTGAGATTAATATAGCTTGTACCTAACAAACTTGTGAGATTTATACTGGCCACTGAGTCTTTGCGGATACCTATTTCTTTCTTTACGTTAAACTGAACCTCTATTTTTCTGTCATCTACACTTATCTTAGATACTTTACCTACATCATATCCCTCAAGTTTTACCGGATTACCCTCTCTAAGTTCACCTATAGAATCAAAATAAGTAGTGAGTCTATATTCGTTTCTAAAGAAAGGTATGTCGCCCACAAAATCAAAAACTGCGAGCAATATTATGAGTCCTACGACAAAGAATATTCCGACTTTAACCTGAGTATTCATAATGATTGTTCTCCTCGATTACTCGAACTGTGGTTTAATAAAATCAATCACACTAGAATTTGTTGAACTCTTTATCTGATCCGGTGTTCCGACTTCCAATATTCGTCCTTCACTAAGTATTGCAATTCTATCTGCTACATAAAAAGCTAAATCTATATCATGTGTCACGACTATCTGCGTTATCTCTACCTTGTCATTTAGACCGCGAATAAGATCACCCATTGTGCGGGTCATCATGGGGTCAAGCCCGGCAGTCGGCTCATCAAAAAGAATTATATCAGGGTTCATAACAAGCGCTCTCGCGGCTGCAACCCTTCTCTTCATACCCCCAGAGATCTGTGAGGGCATATCATCTCCTCTGCCTTTAAGCCCTACAATTTCTAAAGCGCTTGAGACAATTTCATTCATTCTGGATTCATCGGCAAATATTTTATGCTCTCTCAAATAGAGGGCCACGTTCTCGGCAACAGTAAGAGAATTAAATAGGGCGGAGGATTGAAACACCATAGCAAGCACATGGTTCCTCTTGAAATCGGGATCATTAATATCCTCACCTGCAACGAATATATGCCCTGAATCAGGACATTCAAGTCCAATGATGTGGCGCAGCAAAACGCTTTTTCCCGAGCCGCTTTTCCCGAGTATTACAACGGTTTCTCTCGGCTCTATATCAAGCGTCACTCCCCTTAATACATAGTTGTCACCAAATGAGCGCTGTATATTTTCAATACTTACGCCTACTGCCGCACACTTTAAATAATCGAGTAGAACTCTTCCGGAACCATTGTGCTGAGTGGATGACATCGTGCCGGAGAGATTATTGTTAGTATTTTGCTCTTGAATTTTTCTTTCCATTTTCTCTTTAATTTTAATCTAAATTGAGGAATAACAAAATCCTCGTTATATAATAATCCGAGACCAAAACCAGCACAAAAGACATAACAACCGCTTTGGTAACCGAGTATCCTATCTCCCTTGGGCCCCCCTTAGTCTTAAGCCCAACGTAGCAGCAAACAATAGAAATAATAATACCGAAAAACATTGATTTAATTAGTCCGTTCATAACGGCTGTGAAATCTACTAGCTCAGATAGGTTTCTATAATAAACATCAAAGGAGAGATGAATTTCAGGGTTAACCACAGATACGAGTGCTCCTCCGAACCAGCCTATTACATCCATATAAATAACCAGCACCGGGAGCGCTATAACTGTGGCAATAAACCTAGGCATTACGAGATAACGAATAGGGTTAATATCCATCGTCTTAAGAGCATCTATTTCCTCATATACACTCATAGATGCAAGCTCGGCAGTCATCGCTGAGCCTACTCGACCTGCGATAAGAATTGATGCCATGATTGGTCCGATTTCTTTTACCAACGAGAGCCCAACAAGCCCTCCTACGTTTTCTTCTAACCCAAACTGTGCAAGCGTTGGTCCCGCTTGTAGCGCAAGTACACCGCCTGAAAATAGAGCAATTAGAGCGCCGACCGGAAGAGTTTGGTTACCAATGATATAGAGTTGAGCAAAGACCTTATCGCTATTACTAATAGCAGACTTACACCAATAAAGTGTTTCCATGAACAGCCCTAGCAATCCGCCTGTTGTTCTGAAAAATTCCATCACACTGTTCAAAGGCTTTACTCCTCTTTAGATAATAATTACTGACCCATCAGGAAATATTAACAGGTATAAATAGAAATTTTAGTGTTTTTTTATTATTTTCTTTATCCTTACTATATCCAAACAAGCCGCCCAGTATATGAAATTTGTCTTTCTCATCAGTGTTCTCATATGAAATCACCGGAATAATCGGCCTTAAATCGACTTTAACACCCTTTTTCGTGCTCTCAGTTCTAAAAGTATTCCAGAGAAAAGATGAAACATGATTACCTTCTTCATCTCTATCCCATCTAAAGAGAGTCCAAAGTGGGCGCCAGTTTCTTTCTCTTGGTGCATTATCCTGAAGGAAGGTTTCAAGTGGCGAGATAAAATTAAAATATGCTGTTCCATCCGGCAACCTTCTATAGGTAAAAAGTGGCCAGAGGTTAATTGCCCTGCTATCTCTGCCTCCCTCTACACTTGGAATATTCTGGACATCTTTATAGAGGAAGTAAGCAATCGCTCTTTTTTTAATTTCATAATCATCAAGCTTATGGCTACGCCAACTGTAAAGGGGCCATAGTGCATAGCCCGACTCAAAATCTTCTTCTTTTTTAACTGAGAATAGAGGAAATATTCTATTTGTGTTTACGTCCCCTCGTGAGAAAGTAACGAAAGGCCAGGGCATGTCATACCTTTTGAAGTTCCTGTTTGTATTATCAATATATGTAAAGAAAGGCCAACCGTAAGTTCTTTGTTTTCTTCCCGGCATATCAAGCCCGTAATAAAAAGGCAGTATTGCAAGAGAACTTATTTTAGCACCGTAAAACTCTTTTTCGGTTTGCATATACAAGGGCCATAACACAAAGCGGTCATTAAGCGCATCTCCCGCTGTCCTTTGTCCATAGACTGGCCAAAGTCTTCCACCCGAAACACCATTTCCGGAGTAATAACCTATAAACGGCCATAACAAGTTGGTATTAGTTGTCCCATAATTTTCTGTCTGTAAAAATAGAGGAAACAAAAAGAACTTTATCCTGTCTTTCCCGTATTTATTTTTCATATTTCCATAAACGGGGAATACCGCAAAAAAACTTCTATCAGGATCTTCTGTATGTCTGGCAAAAACAAAAGGAAACAGCGTATACTCACGCTCCCTGTAGCCGTTTTCTTGGAGATCTGACTTATAATAAAATATATATGCTAGCGCCTGAAACTTTGTATCTCCTTCAAAAGTACGATAGGTAGACAAGGGATAAAGGAAATCAAAAGAAGTTCTGTCTTTTCTGGCATCTTTAAAATTATAGAAAATTGGCCTGAATCCATACCCAGTTTCATCAGCTTCTTTCTTGTATGAAACAAAGGGGCCTAGTGCATCTACCCTTTTTTCTCCGGTTTCCTCATCTTTTTCCATATAAAAAAGTGGCCCAAGGTTAATCGTATCCAAAGCAAGAGCTGAGAATAGCGGAGTACTTGTGAGGAACAATAATAAAATTGGGAAGAACAGAGGTGATTTCCACAAATTCATGCAATTAAATGTAACCTAATTCGCTGTAAATTCTATGAAATATTTTAATTGTAGGAAAGAAATAAGGAGAAGAGTTCTAGAGGTATTTTCTTGGAACTCTTTTGCCTATATTGGATAAAAGTTCATAAGAAATGGTATTAGCCATTTGAGCAAGGTCAATTACAGATATTAGATCGTCTCCAAAAAGAACAACCTCATCACCAACATTTATATTCTGTATGTTCGAAACGTCAACCATAATGAAATCCATACACACGTCTCCGACTACAGGCGCAAGCGCTCCTTTTATAGACACAACACCTTTACTAGACAACATACGGGTATAACCGTCGGCATAACCTACGGGAATAGTGGCGATAATTGAGGGCTGTTTGGTCACGAATTTACCACCGTAACTGACAGCTGTTCCCGAAGGTACTTGGCTCAACTGTATTATGCGTGACTTCAGTTTCATTACAGGCTTGAGGTCTATGCCTGAGTAATTGCCAGATCCATATAGCACGATTCCAGGTCTGACTAAGTTATAACGGCTTTCAGGATATTTTTGGATCGCGGCAGAGTTTGCAGCATGTATGTATGACGGCTTAAAGCCTTTACTCCTTACGAGTTCGACAAGATCATTCAAGGCATTAATTTGATTATAGGTATTTTCATCCGAATCCGTAAACGCTGTAGAAAGATGCGTGACCACACCCTGCATCACAATATTTTTAAATTTGGAAAGTTCATCGAGGAACTGTGCACTATCTTCGGGCCTCACTCCGAGCCTAGTCATACCGGTGTCGAACTTTAAGTGATAGGCACTTTTCTTATTAGCTTTTATCGACTCTGTGTCCAGAGCTCGCGCAACATCAATTGAGAACACAAAAGGTGTGAGATCGTATTCAACTGCTAAATGGGCCTCATCAGATCTTATGCCGCCCAGTAGAATTATCGGAACCTCAATACCGTAGTCCCTAAGCTCAAGGGCTTCTTCGACTATTGCTACCCCCAGCATGTCTGTGCCAGCTTCGACGAGCGCCCTGCTCACCTCGACCGCACCATGCCCGTAGGCATCTGCTTTTACTACTGAAAGGACAGAAGTATCTGCACCTACAAGCTCTTTTGTAAGCATGAAATTATGTTTAACAGCTTCTAAATCTATCTCTGCCCAGGTAGGTCTCATATGGAATATTTATATAACCTTATATTAGAAGTGGGGTCAATCATTTTATATTAAGAAACTAGAGATATTTGAATACTTAAAAACCATTCCATTGAAATTCCCCTTTAGGGCCCAGGGGAGCAAATGGATTGTGCGCTACTTCCCATAAATTACCGTCTGGATCTGCAAAATAACCCGAATATCCACCCCAGAATGCTTCTTCAGCAGGTTTAACTAGTTCTGCTCCAGATTTTAATGCTTGATCCAGAGTTGTATCAACTTCTTCTTTACTGCGAACATTATAGGCTATGGTAAATGAAGAATATTTTTGACGCTCTACTTTGATGTTTGCATCTTCCTCTAGTTTATCAAGTGGATATAGGGCCAGTGACATGCTTATTAAATCATAAACAACAATATTCTCTGACTGATCTTCTGAAGCCACTTTCCATCCAAGCTTATCAAAGAATGCTCGTGACTTTTTAAGATCAGAAACTCCCAGTGTTATTATACTCAGGCGTTGTTCCATTTCCTTTTACTCCTTTCAATTATTCAGAGGAATTTACTCCGGCAGTTCTGTCCATACTTCACCCTCACAGAATACAGAGATCGTTCCTGTTTCAAATCTTTCAAGCTCTTGCTGGTTTATATAGGATATGCACGAATTAACCGTCCTGCTCATTTCAAGAAATGAAGGGTCAATCCAGAGCTGAGAGCTTTCTAAATTAAGATCAGTTGGCTGATCAGGACCATGCCCTGCACAAGGGTTGTCATCACCGTTATAAACACCCGGGGTTCCGATAGCACATTCAACGAAATCAAATCCTGCATCTTCACAGATAAACATATCAGGTTGGGCCAAGTAGTATGCTGCGTTTATATCAAACGTATCCATAACGTCCATACCTAGTAATTCAGCAAGCTCTGCTAAACGATCTTGTGAAGCCCTGGAAAGCAGCTGTGATCTAACACTACACTCAAGATCACCCAGGGAATCTATCTGATCATCTGCGTAGAGGGTGCTGGAAGATATTGAAAAATTGATGAACGTAACCGGAATTTCTGTCTGCTCTAAAACAATTTCGGTTGCCCTGTAATCCTGACTCACGTTAAAGTCAGTAAATATGACGTCCGGGGCAAAGTCATAAGCCAGTACTTGGTTAGGCGCGCGTCCGGCAAGATAAACAATTTCCTCTATTTTGTCTAATACTTCTGAAAAATTCAGCACAACGCAAGCTATATCTGTAAGAGGACCAAGAGCTAAAATCGTAATCAGCTCATCACTTTCCTCAAGTAAAGAAGCTATTTCTTTAACTCCTTCATTTATACATAACTGGGGTAGTGATTCATCTCCATTGATACCGCCAGTCCATATTACATCTTCGGGAATAGCTAGAGGTAATTGTGCACCTTCGAATACGGGGCCATTCCACAAACCAGGGGTTTCAACGAAAGTTTCACCTGCCGCAAAAAACGTTGCTGGCCCTATATTGTTTCCTTTTACACTTACCACTGCTAACACTTCAGCATCAACATAGGTCGTCATAAGTTCTATTGCATATGAATCATCAGTATCTGAAGGATCACCACTCAGACCATTTACAAGACCTGCAGCTACATCTGAAGATATGATTATCTTCTTAACATTGTCTTGCCCGTTTGAATTGTTAGAACAAGAATTTAAACATAAGAATAAAGGAATGATTAATACTGCCATCAAAAACCTGTAATTTTGCATTTTGAAACCCTCCATTTCGGTTTATAACTTAGACTATATCACCTGTGCATATTTATAACAATCAAGTGAAGTTGAAATCTAAAAGTACTCAAAATCTTCTTTTCTTATGAGATTCTGTATAATAATTGTCCTGAGAATAAATATGATAAAAATTAATATTACTAAACACAACGCAACGGCATGGGATGAGGAATCTATCGAAGAAAGCCCGTGGTGCACTCCTGTATCTGAGGAGATAATTAAAGATGCCAAGAATGGCAATATTAAATTAAGACTAACTCCTAACAAATTTGTACCCAAAGGTTGGCTTGAGGGAATTGAAGGAAAGGAAGTTTTATGCGTCGGCTCTGGCGGAGGACAGCAGGCACCTATAGCTGCTGCTGCTGGTGCTAATGTAATTAGCGTGGACATATCTGAGGAACAGTTAAATAAAGATCTTTTTGTGGCCAACCGTGATGGGCTCAAGCTCTTAACGATCAAAGCTGACATGTCGGACCTTTCTGATTTTGAAGACAGCACATTTGACCTTATTATTAATGCCGCATCTACAGTATTTGTTCCCGATGTTGAGAAAGTTTGGAGCGAATTTTATAGAGTATTAAAACCAGGTGGCGAGCTATTTGCAGGGATGATGAACCCGTCATTCTTTATGTTTGATCACGCAGAGGCTGAGGAATCAGGTGTTTTAGAAGTAAAGCATAAACTCCCCTACTCTGATATAAATAGTCTTGATAAAAAAGAGCTGAAGCGAATTATCGAAGATGAAGTGCCTTTAGTATGGAGTCACAGCCTCGAAACACTTATAGGTGGCCAGACCAAAGCAGGATTTTCTATAATTGACCTGTATGAGGACTGGTGGGCAGGAGATGACACACTGCTTAACAAATTCTCCCCCACAACTTTTGTTACAAGGGCAAAGAAATCGGAATAAAAAAAGGGGCAGAGGTCTCCCATTAATTTGTCATTCTGAGCTTGATTCAGAATCTCAGCTTTTGCCTTTGAAGGGGAATAATAAAACAGTGACACCAGCGCTAAGCCTAGGGTGTGGCGAGGTTGGCGGGATTTAGGGTACATAGAAAATAATTGTCACAGTTGAGTTATTCCGGTAAATAAAATACAATTTAACTTTAATTCTCATAACAATTTATAACCTAAGTCAACAATGCCTACATATAATTGGAAAACAGGTGTCGACCCTAATCAGATATGCCAAAGACTTGAACAATACAGACAAAGAGATGAGCGAGGAAGAGTTGTTTATGAAAGTTTTCAATTTCTCACTGATAAAGTTGTACTTGGTGAAATGTTCGATTTCGACGAACAGATAAAGGGACAGGATAAAGAGAAAATAATAACAAATGCTATTTTTAGTGTCGGCAAAAAAGGTAAAATAACGCCAACAAAATTACGAAATACAATTAATAAACTGATCAGGGAATATCATGAGATTGAGAACAAGAAGTATGTTTTTATCGCATCTTTATCTATCAGTAGTAGTTTCATGCTCGAAAAAAGAGTGATAAATGGTACTACAATTACATTTCACACGAAATTGGATAAAGCCTTCAACAATGCTTATAATCAAAAATTAGATGAATCACGGCAAATTTTCCAAGGAGATTTTCCATCTAACTATTTATATATCAAACTTTTTGTTAATGCTAAGTCCCCAAACCATGCTAACGTAAAAGCATCTAATTCTCTAGGTCTACTAAGAGGAATTTGGAATTTAGGATTGAACAAAGACCGAGGAATTAGAACTACATTTAAAGGACCATCCCCACCATTAAATCAAATCATACTCGGCCCAATACAAACATTGCATGAAAAAAATGGTAAGCTTGCAACAGAAAGTTTTTGGTACCAACCAGAGTATCAAAAACCATTACGAGTTTATAAAAAAACACAGCAATTCCCAAGCTTAATGCGTTATGAAAAGAATGTAAGAAAGATCATAAAGAACCATAACTACAGGGCAGATATTGAAGAAGCTATTATTCGTTACGTTGATGCCTTGGATTTATATAATTTTCATGATTCTTTTATAAGACTTTGGGGGTTGTTAGAAACCCTCACAAGTAATAGGAATGACACTCAGCTAGAAACCGTAAAAAAAACTGTATTTCATTTTACTAGTAGCGATAAAGACTACGTACGTCAATTCTTGTATGTTCTTAGTAAATTTAGAAATAATGCTGTACATATGGGAAGTAATACACAACATATAGAGAGATTTATGCAAATGCTCAAGCAGTGTGTAGAAGTAGTGTTGCAGTTTCATATAACTAATAAATTTAAATTCAACTCATTAAAGGAGGCTACTGATTTTTTTGGATTAACACAAACCAAAGAAGAATATATTAAGGAGTTAGCCTTATTAAAAAAGAACGAGAAATTACTCAAAAACTTGAAAGCATACCAGGTTTGGTAAGGATACAAATCCCCCTTACGAACTACTTCCATTCAGCTTTGTCACAAGAGCAAGAAAGCCTTCTTAATTACTTCCAAGCTTCGTATCTAAAAACAAGCCTCCCGCTTCAAACTTGGCAGTTGGCTTGCCACTAACCAATTCAGCATCAAATGTTATCGCTGTTCCATCAACTTTGGGATTGGATAGTATGAAGACGCTGTTGTTTTCGACCTCGTCTTTAATTATCGACAAAGTTGAATTGGGAGGAATGGAATTAAAATTCTGCTCTCCTTCTCCCCAGATTGTTACAAACTTTTTAATACCCATATGACCTGATTCGACTTGAGGTTTGTCTGAGAAGTAGATCACATTACTCTGACCGTTGCCATTCAGTGTTAACTTACCGTCGGCATATGTGCCGTTATCAAAGTTGATTACGAACAAATAATTTGGGCCTGCGGAATCTACAGCATATGCGAAACCTGTTATCACCATTAAAACTGCAATACCAAATATTAACTTTTTCATTTTTCCCTCCTGTGTAATATCAAAAGATTATACCTGCAATAGTTAAATGATTTCCTTCTCTGTCTTATCTACAACTACTAAGGAAGAGTATGTGTGTTGGGTAATTCTAGTTATATGACGGCTGACTCTCCTTAGCCACCTGATCGCTTCGAGGTTGCTTGTTCCTATATCTGGATCAATTTCATTGCCCGCTATTCGTTTCATCACACTTGCTCTGAAAGGACTAACCTTTTGATGAATTAAAGTGCCTGCATTTTGCGCGACCTCGTGTGCGTGAAACCAGTCATCTTTCTCTATATCTGATATTATTTCCTTTATTGCTCCAGTTAACAGCCTGCATTCAGGTTGTAATTCGGTCGTATCCCTTGCTGTAATTGCCCTGTCCTCATCTTGTTCACATCTTTCATAAAGTCTCTGCAAATGATCCATTGTATGAATAGTGCTAACAACTCTTTCCCACTTTGAATCCTGAGTATTATCAATGTTTATATTATCCAAAAACGAATACGTAGCATTTAATGCTGACTGTAGCTCTTGAAGATCAGCTTTTTTACCTGTTTCACTGTCTCCAAGTATTGCACTTACATGGCTGAACAAAGCAATAGATTCCGTTTTAATAGCAATATGTACAGCGCCAAGAGCAAGCTCTGAATCAACTAGCAATGATTTATCCAGTGCGTCTATGTACTTTGAAGTCTTATCAGGAATCATACGCTCCATCAACCTCGCGAACTGGTTGGTAAATGGCAGCACTGCAATTACTCCTAGAGTATTAAAAAAAGTATGGAATCCTACAAGAGCAATCTCTGCATTTTTGATAATTTGCCCCGGCGCAAAGTATTCCCATATTTGGGTATAAGGTGTTAACAAAATTAGAGCTCCTGTTGCAGTCAGCAGATTGTATATTACGTGGGAGAAACCTGTTCTTTTTACTCCTACAGAACCGCCCGCTGTGGCGAGAACTGCGGTTAAGGTGGTCCCTATATCCATTCCAATTACCAAAGCCGCTGCCTGGTTAAAATTAATTAATCCAGCATATAAAGCTGTTAAAGCAGCCACAACGCCAGCGCTTGAAGACTGTGTTATGGCAGTGAAAACTACTCCTATAAGTACTAGTAAAAGTCGGCTTGATAGACTATCAGCAGGAAGATTATCAAAAGAAATAAAACTTTGCATCTCCGACATAGAAGACTGCATATATGTAATTCCGACAAAAACAAGCCCGAACCCGGCTATGCTGTATCCGATTGTCGAAAGACGGCCTTTTGTAAATAGCTTGAGAATTGCCCCAAGAAAAACAAGAGGCAAAAATACATTCTCTAGACTATATTTAAAACCCAAAAGCGCAATTATCCACCCTTTAAAAGTAGTACCAATGTTTGCACCGAAGATTATTCCTAAAGAATCGGGGAAAGTTATGAGCCCAGCTCCAACAAAGCCAACTGCTGCTACAGTAGTAAGACTAGAGGATTGAAGAATGGCGGTGCTGGCAGCTCCGGTAAGAGCTCCGGTAACAGGGCTTTTTGTAAAACGCATCAATACTGAGCGCATGGTGCTCCCAGCAAGTGCTCTTAGCCCCTCGGTCATAACAATCATTCCCAGGAGAAAAAGCCCAATCCCGCCTGCTACCTGAACAATAACTAACGCTTCTGACATACTGGATATTCCTATGCCTATCTATTTAAGACATGCTTATCTAGATTATATCAGAATCAGAAATAAACGCTTATATATAACTGAGTAGTTATTACTACTGGCCACTAAAAACTACTTTAATATCTGGGGAAGCAGTTGTATTGCTACGCCCTTCGAGTCCCCCAAGATCCTGAACCGATACATTGACTATAACTTCATTGCTACCATTTGGTGTTACAGTAACAACATGCTCAAGTGGCGTCTGAGCATAAAGCGGATCTCCATATATAGTTACTACGCTAGCATTTCCATCAACAGTAGTCTCAATTGATCTTTCTCCAATATAAGGAGCTGGTGTTAATGTTCCATTTTCAGCTCTAACTACTATAGCCTTAACTCCGCCTACGTCCGCACCATGAGTACGAATGTTTGCAGAACCATCTTTTGTAACAAAAGCAGCTTCCTCTCTAGGTCCATGTGATTCATAGAGCATGTAGGAATATGCGTTACTAGCGTTGTATCCAGAATCACTTATCTGAACAGACAACCGTGGGCTTACTTTATCTAAAACGGGAGCCTTCTGATAGCAAGCGCCCAAAGCTAGTAATAAAACTCCTACGATCATTAAACTGAAAAATTTTGTCATACCATCCTCCGTACTACAATATTTTTTTATCCTCTTTAAAACATTTTAAAATAAAAACAATAGAAAAGCTAGGCAACCCGATCTAAATAAATTCCATATGGATGAATATACCATTTCGTGCCATACTGCTTATATCCATATTATTTACGTAAGGAGAATACAATGCCTTTATATATGATACAGGTTTCTTATAAACCTGAAGCGATGGCAAAAATGATAAGCAGCACAGATGCGCGAGGCACAAAGGTAGCCAAGCACCTTGAACAAGTGGGTGAAAAAGGTTGATATCCTTTTGGTGAATACGACGGCATATGCATCTATGAAGCACCTGACAGGGTATCAGCTTTAACCGTATTGTCTGGCTGCCTGGTCTTGTGATTTTCTTGCAAAAATGAAGACTACCGAACTATTCTCGACTGATGAAGGACATAAAGCCTTTGAAAGAGCGGGACAAGTAGAAATCACGCCGCCTAAAGGGTAAATGTTTTCCCGTCAGGCCCTTTCAGCCGTATTATTGACTCTGCTCACGGGGAGGCTGATAGACGCAGAAGGGCTCTGGCGACATAAAGTTGCCCGTCATCGCGTAGGCGCGTGAACGTGAGCCGCCGCAGACGGTTTTATATTCGCACAACCCACACTTGCCTAACAGACGGTCTGGATCTCGGAGAAGCTTGAAGACCTCATGATCCCTGTAAATGTCAGCCAGAGAATCATGACGTACATCCCCCGTCGTTAGCGGCAGAAAGCCGCTCGGATTGATGTCCCCGGTGTGGGAAATAAAGACATAACCGTTACCCGCGTTAACGCCTTTGGGGGCGTGTCCGATGCTGCCTCCGGGCCCGAAATCACGTGTCATTCGATCGGGTAATTTCACGTCCCAAGAATTTTTCTCTAAAGATTTATTTTTTCTTTCCCGCTCGATTACATACCTGCGGTAGTGCTGAGCCTCTGTAATCTTTACAATATAATCAACCTCTTTTGATAAGTTGTAGAGCTTTTCAAAGAGTTTTTCAAACTGCCGCGCCGACATCTGTTTCAAGAGTTTTCCCCTGCCCATAGGAACAAGGAAAAAGACTTCCCAGAAAACTACACCAAGAGACTTTACAAGCTCCGCTATCTCGTCGAAATACTCTAAATTATAATCACTGAAAGTCGTATTGATCTGAAGAGGAATCCCTTCATCACGAATATATTGAGCGCCTTTCATTGTCAGATCAAATGCCCCTTGCACGCCCCTGAAAGTGTCATGGACTTCGGCGCTCGGGCCATCGAGGCTGAGCGCAATCTGGGCGAGCCCGGCTGACTTTAGCTTCCTAATCAACAAAGGAGTAAGCTTTTGGGTAGCGGCCGGGATAGTTGCCATTCTTAACCCCAGATCGGCACCGTGACGGATCAAATCAAAGATGTCATCCCTCTTTGCCGGATCTCCTCCGGTCAATACCATTACCTGCGATCCCATCGAATGAACCTGATCTATAAGATCCAACCCCTCTTCAGTGGAGAGCTCCCGGGGATCGTGCCAGTCTATCGCCTCCGCCCTGCAATGGCGGCACGCAAGATCGCAAGCCCGAGTGATTTCCCAGATAACGATGAAGGGAGTGAGGGAAAAATCGATATCCCGCAGTTTTTTCATCATCGCGCTTCGAGTGTTGTTTTTCTCTCTATTCATAATAGGAATTAATACTGCAATTCCTATGCCAATCAGTAGGTTCAGTGGAAAATGTATGAGTTTTTCGGCGCGCTTAAGTGAAGATACGTTATTAAAGAGTGCAGCAACCCCGAGTATCGTATGAACTGCACCTTCTATAACTCAAGAAAATGTAAGGGGGATTTTGTGCGAACTTCTGACACCTTACACATTTTACAAACAAAATCCCCCGCCTAGGAGCGAATTGCACTGGCATTATTTTTGCATCATATTAAACATTGAACTCACATCTTAACAACAATAACCTAAGGAGAAATTTTGAGGGGACACAGATTAACAATTAGTCATTTAAATACCGTCTTATAAAAGATCTATGCAAACATCTAAAAATAAACCTGTCAGGGTAGTTGTTATAGGAGGAGGGGTAAGCGGCTTAAGCGCGGCACACCGTTTATTAGAATTAAGCGCAAAGAGCGGCCTTGATATTGAAACCACTGTGCTCGAAAGAAGCGGCAAGCTTGGGGGCGTAATTTCCTCAAAAACAACAAACGACTTGATACTTGAGGGGGGCCCAGATTCTTTTATCACTACAAAACCCTGGGCGCTCGATCTTTGCCTCCGATTGGGAATGGAATCTAGATTAATTGAAACTAATGACGAATCCAGGCGCATACTGGTGGCCAGGCACAACAGACTGGTGCCCATGCCCGAGGGTTTTTCGTTTGCGCCTACCCGCCTAGTACCCTTTGTTTTCTCTCCACTGTTTTCACTACTGGGCAAGCTTAGGATGTCCCTTGATATAGTACTGCCAAGGAGAAAATCAAAAGAGGACGAGAGTGTGAAGTCCTTTTTTACCCGCCGACTAGGGAGCGAGGCGTTTAATCTGATTGTTCAGCCTCTGGTTAGTGGGATTTACGGCGCAAATCCGGAGAACCTCAGCATCCGTGCCTCACTACCTCAATTCACAATGATGGAAGAAAAACACAGAAGCTTGATAATGGCGATGAGAAAAGCCGTGCAATCTAAGAACGGTTATAAAAAGGAAAACGGTGGCCCCCGATATAACCAGTTCGTTTCTTTTAGAGGAGGGATGAGAGAGCTCATTGACGCTCTTGCCTCCAGTCTCCCTGAGGGGCAAATACGACTAAATCAAGCAGTTAAAAGAATTGAGCCCGCCTCAAACACTTGGGAAATACGAACAAACAACAACGGTTCTATCACCGCGGATGCAGTTGTTATCGCAGTTCCCACAAATCGCGCGGCCGATTTGGTTGAGGGCTTTGACCCTCTTTTGGGAGATTACTTATCTCAAATCAAATATGCTTCATCGACCGTAGTAAACCTCTTATACAGACGAGAAGATATTTCACACCCTCTCAACGGTGTAGGATTTGTTGTCCCCAATTCAGAAGGCCTGCCGATTACGGCATGTTCGTTTAGCAGTCTCAAGTTTACGGGGCGCGCACCGGCTAAAACGGTACTTCTTCGCTGCTTTATGGGGGGAGCTATAAATAAAGAGCTTCTCGATAAAGACGATTCTTGGCTCACCAATGCTGTACACAATAAACTCTCGCTTCTTTTGGGTATTACGTCCGAACCGCTTTTTTCTATGGCAAAAAGAAACCCCGAATCAATGCCGCAATACGCTGTAGGTCATCTCGAGCGTATAGCGCTTATCAACCAAAGAGCGGAGCTGTATCCGGGTATGGAGCTTGCGGGTAACGCTTACAACGGAGTTGGCATTCCCGATTGCGTGCGTTCAGGCGAGGAAGCTGCAGAGAAAATACATGAATACCTCAGGCTTTCAAAATGCCGGGAATTAGATTAGAACGAAAGATATAAAGTATGGAGGTGCAGTGTGAAACTTTATGGACCGGCTGGCAATCTTGAAATACATATCAAAGGTGTTACCGTCAGAAGAGAATTTGTTATTTTAAATGCTGAAATGGGTGTATGGCAAAATACCATATTGATGGATTCATCCGATATTCGACTCTTGGTTCCAATATTTTTCAGGCCCCCCGTTTTGCTCTTTATCATTAAAGCCTACATTCGCTCTATGTTCGGAAAAGACAAGAATCCTAATATATAGTGCTTTCTTAAGATTAAAGATTTCAGCAACTGTAAGCGCTTCGGTATTTACATCTTCCCCTGCGGATAATGAATTCGGAATGAAGCCTAAACTACTCTGTAAAATTCCCACTTGGTCGAGCCTGAAATTATATATTTTTCAAATTGCTTTCCCCAGGTTTTATGCTTTTTAATTGAGGAGAGCTTAGCCCATGATTCATCAAGGTCTTTCATCTCCTCTATTTCAACTTCGCATTCAACGATTGCTTCTGATGCTCCAACAGAGCCTGTTATAATACGAACTTTATCACGCGGCCAGCCTATCTGTGAGCCAATCTCATTGTACCATTTGTTAATCAAATTAATCGCGTCATTCTTATAACCGAATTTTGCCTGAAACTGCCATCTTGCTATCATCATAATTTATCCCTCATAGAACATTAATTTCATTCAACTTTTAAATAGATTAACTCTCTGCCATCTCTTTTAATTTTGCCAGATGCCCGTTCCAGCCTTCGATCTGGGAGTTGATACTCTCTTTGCTTTGCTGACTGGACTCGGTATAGATATCTATTAACTGAACTTTTGTTTGATCACCTTCTGGAGTGAGTATCCATCTCTTCTGGCAGATATATGAAGCATTATCAGGTTCAAGGGCAAGTCTTAATTCTTTGTTTGGCTCCGCATAGGTCAAAAAGTATGTTGTGTCGTCTGACCAAACTTTTTCCTAAGGAGCATTTACTATAACCCCTCCCCTTCAAATACCTGAGCACTCATCTGTTAATTCGTTATTTCAGAATAAGAATCTTGAAAAGAAATCAAAACAAGTAGAATCAATACTGCTGATAAAATGTATTTTATGAGAACCTCTGTATACAAGTATCGTATTACAAATCATATAATTTTACAATCTAAAAAGAATTGCAATCTGACTATATATATTTGTATTTGGCAATAGATAATTATCTATTGCTATTGATTTAAAGTGGTGATAGTATGAATTTAGGTAGAAGATGTCGAGTCTAGATCTAGGTTGTCGTGGCAGGTAAGACATAGATCTAAACACTTCTTACCAATAAGCTTTATAGGGAATATACGGGGGTAGAACCTATGAGGACTATTGAAACAAGAACAGCATACTCAAGGCGGGCTATTTATTTAGCGGCATTTGTTGTTGCAATACTCGCATCATTGGGATTCGCAAGCTTTATCACATAAGAATTTAAAGCGAATACAATTATTTAATATTCAGATCTATTCATACATCGGATAGGGAGACCTGAGAGCTTTTTTATATCTATCTTTGGATTCCTCAATTGTAACAAGCGTCTCTTCGATTCCGCGCCAACCATCAACTTCTACATCTTTATGTTCCAATTTCTTATAAATTGAAAAGAAGTGTTCTATTTCTTTTAATAAATGTGGAGGAACTTCGCTTAATTGCTGAATATGGTTCCACAGAGGATCCGCCACAGGAACGCATAATATTTTTTCGTCAGGTCCTTTCTCGTCACTCATTATGAACATGCCCAAAGGTTTTGACTCAATTATACATCCAGGAAACGTAGGTTCCCATAGAAGAACCAGCGCATCCAAAGCATCACCATCAAGCGCAAGGCTATCCTCAACAAAACCATAATCACATGGATAATGAACTGAGGAAAAAAGCATTCTGTCCAATTTTATCCTTCTTCTGATCTTGTCGTATTCGTATTTATTTCTCGAGCCTTTTGGTACCTCTACCATAACGCTCACTGTTTCTATATTATCCATTTCACCTTTACCCATACTTTACTCCCTTATGAATTTACAATTTTAGGATGTGCTTATAAATCTAGAAAAAGTCCTTTAGCTTCTTTTGAAGTGAGTTTGGATACAGAGGTTACCTTATCACTGAACCTTGACAATGTCCCCCATGATTCTCTTTCGGACAGATCTATTAAAACCGAATAGACTTTAAAGCGGAGCTTATCTTGAGTTTCCTTAAATGTTTTCAAAAACATAT
>Ga0209633_10002175_pt1 | contig 19261 bp, 14 predicted proteins | sample Cruoilmetagenom1_FD_187290 | JGI IMG/M metagenome (GOLD analysis project Ga0209633, IMG submission 187290) | Oil polluted marine microbial communities from Coal Oil Point, Santa Barbara, California, USA - Sample 1 (SPAdes) (version 2) | ecosystem: Environmental > Aquatic > Marine > Oil seeps ... | reverse complement strand
CTGGGCGTGATGATTCCTGCCGAGCAGATTTTACAAACTGCCAAAGACCAAGGCTGTGACATTATTGGCTTATCAGGCTTGATCACGCCGTCGTTAGATGAAATGGTCAATGTCGCCAAAGAAATGGAACGCCAAGGTTTTGAAATACCTTTAATGATTGGTGGTGCAACGACTTCTAAGATTCATACAGCGGTTAAAATCGATCCGCAATATCATGGATCTATTGTCTACGTACCTGACGCCTCGCGTGCCGTTGGTGTCGCAGGTAAGCTTTTATCTAATGATACCAAAGTCACTTATCGTCAAGAAATTAAAGATGAATACGATGCCATGCGTATCAAACGCGAAAGTAATCAGCGTGTTAAGAAAACCGCAACACTAGAACAAGCACGTGCCAATAAAGTGGCTATTGATTGGGATAATTATCAACCACCTAAACCCGCTATTTTTGATGGCAAAATCGAAAGTGATCTAATTGAAGCGGATTACACCCTAGAGCATTTAGATAATGGCGGTGTGTTATTACAGTTTGACAACTATCCACTAGAAAACTTAGCAGAAATATTTGATTGGACCCCTTTCTTTAGAAGCTGGGAATTAGCAGGTCGTTATCCTGCTATTTTAACCGATGAAGTCGTGGGTGAAGAAGCCACAAAGCTATTTGCGGACGCGCAAGCCATGCTTAAAACCATGATTGAAGAAAAATGGGTGCAAGGTAAAGCTGTGCTTGGATTCTTCCCTGCTAACAGCGTTGGTGATGATTTAGAACTTTATACGAATGAATCACGAAAACAAAAGCACACAGACCTATTCCATATACGCCAACAAATGGATCGTGGAACAAACAGTAAAAAACAAGCTAACTTCTGTTTAGCAGATTTTGTTGCACCTAAAGGTTCTAACGATTGGCTAGGTGGCTTTGCAGTTAGTGCTGGTTTTGGCATGGAAGCACATGTCAAACGTTTCCAAAAAGATCATGATGATTACAATGCTATTTTACTTGAAGCACTGACAGATCGTTTCGCAGAAGCTCTGGCAGAAAAAATGCACGAGCTAACGCGCAAAGTATTTTGGGGCTATGGCGCTGATGAAACCTTAAGTAATGAGGATGTTATCAAAGAAAAGTACCAAGGTATTCGTCCTGCTCCTGGTTATCCCGCCTGCCCAGAACATACTGAAAAAGGTACACTGTGGAAATTACTAGAACCTGAAAGACGCATTGGCATAAAAATCACTGAATCTTTTGCCATGTGGCCTGCCGCAGCGGTATCTGGCTGGTATTTCTCACATCCAGATTCTCGTTACTTTGGTACGGGTAAAATTCAGAAAGATCAAGTTGAAGACTATGCTAAACGTAAAGGCTGGACGCTTGAAGAAGCGGAGAAATGGCTAGGACCTGTATTGGGGTATTAATTTTATGGAAAACTACCTTAAGCAACTAAGTTATTACTTAATTATTGTCTTATTCATATTTGTTCTTATTTTTTTATTATTCAGAAATTGGTCATCAGAAGAATTTAAATTAACACGAGAACGATTAAATACATGGGCTGAAAAGCTAGATAGAAAAATAAAACCTTCTGGTGTCTACATTCAATGGGAATCTGATACCTTGCCAGAACTAGATGGCTGGGGAACCCCTATTAAAATTGAATATAGAAATGAAGGTATCGCTGAAAAAGTAGTAATTAAGTCAGCAGGCAGAGATAAGGCCTGGAACACAAAAGACGACCTACACACCTCAAGGATTCAAATTAACGGTAAAGGTATTGGTGAAGGTATCAAAGAACATGCTGGGTCAATCTCTAAGAATATAGCAAAAGAGACAATATCTGGCGCAAAAGAAGGGGTTTCTGAATCAACTGCAGAAATAAAAGAAAATGTAGCAAATAAAACAGACAAATCTAAACAAGCTGCAAAAAAGTTTCTAGGTAATTTAAAAAACCGCTTTAAAAAAGATGAGGATTAATACTACACTCATTGATAATGAACCCCAGCGATCCTTACAAAAACTGGCCTCACGCCGTACTCATTGCCATCGACCAACTCGGTAATGCGATTGCTGGCGGACACCCAGTTACCACCATATCGGCGCGAGTAGGTTATTTCTCAGTCAATGCTAAAAAAGGGATTCTCTATTGGCAATGGCTAGAACGCTTAATTGATTTCACTTTTTATCCTATCGATGGCCCACGCCATTGTTATCATGCATGGCAATCGGATAGAAATAAATTATTTAGAATAGGTAGTGATTTAGCACGTATTATTCTCAGCATCTTAATGATTATTGCCAATCCAATTATCGCCATTGTTCTACGTTTAGCTGTGCTTATCAAGCCATCGTTAAGAACCTCTGTTTAGCTCCCATCAGAAACAAAACAAGATCAATTAATCATTTTATTTTCATATTAAAAGGACTATCCTTGGTATAAAAAACAAGGGTGTCTCTCGTGAAAATTCGCGTTTTAAGTTATAATATTCACCGCGCTATCGGTATTGATCGGCGTTTTGCACCCGAACGTATTATTCAAATTTTACGCGATCACGATGCCGATATTGTGCTGCTTCAAGAGGTCGACGAAGGTGTTCCACGTTCTAGGGAATTGAAATTAGCCAAAGAATTAGCCGAAGCACTGGATTATCCACATTATGCGATGGGACATAATGTTAGTTTACGCAAAGGCAAATACGGCAACGCAACCTTGAGTCGTTTCCCTATTTTAAGAGAACGCAATATAGATTTAACCGTGGGCATTCGTAAACGACGCGGTTGCCAACATACAACTCTGGATATTAAGAATAGCAAAGGCCAATCATTCCCTTTAGAAGTCTTCAATCTGCATTTGGGTTTGTCTGCGAAAGAACGACAAAAACAAGCGGGCATTTTAGCGCGCTCCACAGAGTATGAATCATTAAATAAACAAGTACCTTGTATGATTGGCGGTGACTTTAATGATTGGCGTTCATTATTACGTGCTTTGTTTATCGAAGGGTTTGGTTTTAAGTGTGCAACTAACTTAAAAAAATCGTCTGGCATACCCAAAGGTCTACAAACGTATCCATCTTTCGCGCCACGAGGTCGGCTCGACCGAATTTATTATCGAGGTGAATTACGCCTAATCTCAATTAAGCGTTGCCGCTTTAAAATTTCTAAGATAGCGAGCGACCATTTACCGATTATTGCTGAGTTTGAATTGACTTAAAAAATTATAATAATATGTCTTCTAGTTTATAAGTTTTTATCAAGGTAGTTGCCTGATCTTGAAGCCCCACAAAACAACACTCTTTTTTGTGTTGATGGCACCATTTTTTCCATTCAATCATTAAAGCAAGCCCCGCGCTATCAATATGAGAGACGGCATTACAATCGATATTTACGGATGTGTTTTTATTCGATAAAAGTAATATTTTTGATCTGTCCCAAATACTAGATACATTGGCAAACACCAATTTATCACTTAGTTTTATTCCTTGTGGTGAAGGCTCTACCAAGGCGGACATTGTTAATTACCGATTTTTTCTAATCGTGAAATCAACGCATTCAAGCCTTTAGCACTGACTTCTCGTGAAAAGTTAGTACGAAAATTTGTCACCATATTCACACCTGCAATCTCTACATTGTAAGCTTTCCAGCTTCCCGTTTTATTGCGTACTTCATAAGTTGCCGCAACTGCTGCTCCAGATTTAGGAACGACCATAGTGCGCACAGTCACGTAACCTGGTTTTTTATTAGCCGATGAAAATTTAGGTCGCATCGTTGCGCCCGCGTAATTCAACATTTGTTTGGCATAACTGCGCACCAACATATTTTTATAGGCATTTACAAAACGTGTTTGTTGTGCAGGTGTCGCCGTTCGCCAATGTTTTCCAAGAGTCAGCTTTGCCATCGCATCAAAATCAATAAAAGGCAGTATTTCTTTGCGCACTAATGCAGATAATGCGGCGGGGTCATTGTTAAGGCGGGCTTTGTTTAACTCCAATTGCTTTAAAATATGATTACTCACGCTGATCACACGATTTTCAGCTGCGTTTACTTCAGCACTGGCATTTGCTGATACAGTTGATGTAATCGCTACTAAAACAATCAAGCAAAATTTTGGTAATAATTGCAGTAGTTGTTGAAAATGGGAAGTTGATATTTCTTGCATTTTTAACCCTTTAAATATTATTTTGATAAGTCATTAGGCATTTATAATACTCATTAGTTCCTAATTTAGATGCATATTTTACTTAAGGAAGCTCTGATCAAGTCCGGTTAGATTTAGGCTGAGATAGAATTATCCTGATTTGTACCGAAGTGAGCCATAATAGTCATTCTATTGCGGCGATCTTCGGGGGAAATCTGGTCAATTCTAGCCAGCATAAAATAATTGGACTTAATCAGAGATTCCTTAACAACAGCGATTACTATTTATTGTTTGTGGTTAAATTCACCATCACTTTTCCTATGATTTCTTCTAAGACTATCGCTGATTGGGTTATATCTATATTTGAACCTTTGATAAGTACATCATCCTCAGCTCCTGGTTCTAGAGAAATATATTGCTCGCCTAATAAACCCGCTGTATAAATGCTTGCTTGAGTATCCGTTGAAAGAAAATCAATATCCGAATTAAGTTGCATGGTAACAATCGCCCGTAACGTTTTTTGATCGTAATGAATTGCACTAACACGACCGACGCGCACTCCCGAAAGCGTCACTTGCGCACGTTGACGTAAGCCTCCAATATTATCAAACTGTGCCGTCACACTATAGGTTTTTTTGGATGACACGTCGCCAACGTTACTTACTTTAAATGCCAAAACTAGAAACGCTAATAACGCGAGCAACATAAACGCGCCTACTAATATTTCTATTTTTCTTGTTGATCCCATTTTTATTCCTTCTAAAAATTATTATTTCACACTAAGTTCTAATATTGCCTTACAGGTAAGTTAGTACCAAGCTTTGCATCAATGAGTTTACCTTCTCAGAAAACACCTAAAAAGAGAAGCTCATTAAGGAGTCTCTTGTGTCTCTGGTTAAAGATCGGTATACATCAGTGCCGTCATAACAAAATCCAGTGCCAACACCGCTAAAGCTGAATAAACAACCGAATTCGTAGTTGCCCTACTAACACCTTCTGAAGTTGGTTTAGCATCATAACCTTGAAACACTGAAATCCATGTTACAACAAAACCGAACACGATACTTTTAATCAAACCATTAACTATATCGTGTCTAAATTCTACTTTTGCCTGCATTTGCGACAAAAATGATCCTTCATCTATACCGAGCCAAAGCGTACTAACCAAATAGCCTGAATAAATGCCCAACGCCATAAAAATCATCGTTAGTAATGGTAATGAAATAATACCTGCAAGAAAACGAGGCGTAATAATACGGCGAACTGGATCCACCGCCATCATTTCCATACTCGCTAATTGCTCAGTGGCTTTCATTAAACCAATTTCTGCGGTTAATGCAGAACCTGCTCGACCAGAAAATAATAAAGCACTTAAAACTGGACCAAGTTCACGAGTCAAAGATAAAGAAACCAGCACACCCAACGATTCTTCTGCACCAAAATCAACCAATGTAATATAACCCAGTAGACTTATCACCATGCCAACAAAAATAGCTGAAAACACAATAATCAATAAGGTCAATACACCCACTGAAAACAATTCTCGAATGAGCAACGATGGGCGTAATAACACATCCTTAAAACCCATAATGACGTGTAATAAAAAGAGATTGGCACGCCCAATATTTTGTAAGGTCTGAAGTCCTGTTGCCCCAGTCTTTTGTAGGTGATTTTGTAGGTAATTGAGCATTACGTTTATCTCGTATCTCGCATAAGATCAGCACCAAAGTCTTGCGATAATGCATCTGCATTTTCTTTAATAGGGTAATGAAAGGGCATCGGTCCATCGGGTTTACCGTTTACAAACTGCTGTACAAAATCAGAATCTGATTGCATCAACTCATCGGGCGTACCTGCCGCGGCCACTTTACCTTCGGACAAGATACAGATGTAATCCGCTATGGAAAACGTTTCATGAATATCATGCGATACTATAATACTAGTCATGTTAAGTGCTTGGTTTAATTCTTTAATTAAGGTAACAATCGTACCGAGTGTGACGGGGTCAAGCCCTGTAAAAGGCTCATCGTACATCATTAACACAGGATCCAACGCAATAGCACGCGCCAACGCGACGCGTCGTGCCATACCGCCAGATAATTCGGAAGGCATTAAATCTCGCGCACCACGTAAACCGACAACTTCTAGTTTCATAAGTACTAAATCACGAATCATTGATTCGCTAAAATCATTTCTCCCGCCAAAAATGTTCTTGCCAAAAAAAGAATGTTCCCGAATCGGGAATGCAATATTTTCAAATACAGATAAATCCGTTAATAATGCACCGGATTGAAACAACATCCCCATGCGTCGACGGGCTTTATAAAGTTGTTTTCGGTTAAGTGACGGTATTTCTTGATTTTCAACTGAAATACTACCGCTATTAGGTTTTATCTGCCCACCAATCAAGCGTAGTAATGTTGTTTTCCCTGTACCACTAGGCCCCATGATCGCTGTGATTTTTTGTTTAGGAATATCCATTGATAGCCCTGTGAATATTTCCCGACTCTCACCCCAAGAAAAATGTAAATTACGAATTGTGAGTAAATCATTTATTTTCATTATTAGTATTCAGAAGAAAATTAGAAAATAATAATACGTCCCTTGTTTATAATTTTGCAAACAAAATAAATTATTATTTATTATGTTTGCGCTCATATAAACAAATCACATAAAACCATACAAAAGTAGCTAAGCACCTAATTCACATAAGATATTATAGATACCTTTTATCTAAAAAAAAACACCGTTCAGCTACAATTCAGCAAAATCCACGCATTATTGACAGTAGACAGAAGGTTTTTTTATTGGTAATCATGAGCCAATATTAAAGTTTTAATCTTTTATCTGCATTTTACAACTAATTATAATTATAAAAAATGACACAAATCTCCGGTTCTAATCGGTTTTTAACATTAAAACAGAATACATCCAAAAAACAATCTTCATTGTTGACGGCATTTCTGTGTGTGTTCTTTTTACCCTCCTTAAACCCTCTCTATGCTCAAGGTGTTGCCGCCGGCATTGATATATCTAACACCGCAGTGGTGAGTTATCAAATAGGTGGTATCGCGCAAGCACCGCTAAATAGCCCTCCAGCAGTATTTAAGGTCGACCGTAAAATTGATCTTTCTCTTACAGGCGACAACAATGCCAATGTAACCCCAGGGGATTTACAGGCTGAAGTTACTTACACTTTAGTTAATGAAGGAAATGATATTCAAGAGTTTAGTCTTATACCTGATACAAGCTTAATATCTGATAACTTTGATATTAACAACTGTAACACTATTGTCACAGCGATTTCTGGCACTCCTTTAAGTAGCTTACCAGCCACTGGAAATATAAAGCTCAATGCGGATCAACAAGCAAATGTCAGTGTGAAATGTGATGTGCCACTGGATAATGCTGGATCCCCTATTCTCAATGGGCATACATCACTACTCAGTTTACATGCTACCGCCGAAAAAAATAACGATGGCAGTAACGTAGCAGAAACATATACAGCAGATACCGCCATGGGCATTGAAACCGTGTTTGCAGATGGTGCGGGTCTTGACGATGCTAATCATGATGCATCCTTCACTGCACGTAGAACCTATACCGTTACGACTGCTTTACAGGCACCGATTGCGATCAATGATACGCAAGCCAATACGGGGATTCCTTCACCTACGAACCCAACGGTACTAGCAAAAGTAACTGAAAATGACTCTGATAGTGATGGCACGATTAACGTAACAAGCATTGATCTAGACCCATCATTAAACGGCGTACAAAATACGCTGACCAATACTGATGGAAATTGGGTAGTTGATACTTTAGGAAATGTTACTTTTACGCCTAATGCGACACTAAGCAGTAGCCCTGCTCCCATAAGTTATACAGTCAAAGATAACCATGGTCTTGTCTCTAATGAAGCAAAATTAACCGTGACTTACGGTCAAGGTCCTACTGCGTTTGATGATTCCAAAATAAATTTAGGCGTACAAGCAACAGCAAATCCAACCACAATACCGACAGTCGCTTCAAATGATACTGACCCTAATGGTAATAACACGCTTGACTTTGCAACGATAGATCTTAATCCGGCTCTTGCGGGAATCCAAACGACAAGGAATATTCCATTACAAGGCACATGGACAGTGAATGCTAATGGTGATGTTACTTTCACACCCATGGCAACCACTAATAATCAGCCATCACCGATTACTTACACAATTAAAGATAACGATGGCAATATATCTAATGAAGCAGCGTTAACGATTACCTATGGTATTGCTCCTGTCACTCTACAAGATGAAAAAGCAGTAACCTCGGCGGTACACCCATCAAACCCAATTACGCTAAACAATATTTTAGCCAACGATTCAGATGCCGATGGCACAATTGATGCTGACTCGATTGATTTAGATGTAAACACATCGGGCATACAATCAAGTATTACTACAGGCAATGGCACATGGCAGGTAGGATCAAATGGCGACGTTATATTCACACCCATCTTTACTAATGGTTCGTTTATAGGTACTCCATCTAATATCATAATTTGGTATACCGTGAATGATAATCATGGCAATACCTCTAATAAATCACAATTAATCGTAAGATACGGTACTGCACCCATAGCCAATAATGATTCCCAAACCAACAATGGTGTGCCAAGCCCTAGTAACCCAACCGTACTCACTGACATTAGTGCAAATGATAACGATACAGACGGTTCGCTAGACCTTGCAAGCATTGATCTCAATCCTGCTACAACAGGTATTCAACAAACATTAAGCAATAGCGATGGTGTCTGGAGCGTTAATGGAACAGGTGCAGTTACATTTACACCCAATGCAACGCTAGTAAAAAGCCCTGCTCCCATTTCTTACACGATAAACGATAATCACGGCAACATCTCAAATCAAGCATTATTAACAGTTAGCTACGGTCATTTACCCGTCGCTGTGAATGATACAAGTATTGATCATGTTATCGGTACAAGCGTCACCATCAATCCACTACTGAATGATACTGATCCAGACGGCAATAACGCACTTGATCCAAGTACCGTGGTGCTTATTGGCTCTGGTGTTAGCACAGACGGTAAGACAAAAAACGTTATTGGAGAAGGTGTCTGGACGGTTAACACGACGTCAGGTGAAATTACATTCACACCTGAATCAGGATATACAGGTGATCCTGCAACGGTTAGCTATACCGTTAAAAACAATAGTGGAAATACTTCTAATCCAGCAGTGATTAGTATTGATTACAAACAAATTACCACAACAGCCGAACTCACTATTAATAAAACCATTGTCGGTACTATTGATCCTGAAGGCGGTAATAAAGCAGTGAGCGGTGCGGTCGTCACTTATAAAATCACCATTTCAACAACAGGCACAGGAATCGTAAACAATACAATAATTACTGACCCTACACCTTCAGGTATGACCTACAAAATAGGTTCTATCAGATTGAATAATAAAAATTTAACAGATGTCATTAATTTAACAGACGATGATGATTCTGATAACGCTGATTTTGGTATCACACATTCCAACACAGCAACCATTAACTTGGGCGACATTACGGCAGGCAGCCAAAATGAAATACTGCTCAGTTATACCATTAACTAATCATTAATAATCACTACAAAAAGGAGAATAATATGATTAAACAACAGCAAAAAGAACAACTAGGCAAGTTCAAGCTAGCGAATAAACTCGCCATTGGCGTGATTATTAGCTTAGGACTATTCGGTTCAGGCGCATTATCAGCTCAACAAGGGTATTTGCAAGTCACTTCTAAAGTACAAAAGATGATTTATGTGAATCAAAACGGTCAACGTGTACCAACCTACATTCCAGCCGTAAAAGTTCTACCGGGTGAAATTGTTCAATACAATACCTTTTTTCAAAATATCAGTGGTAATGCGGCTGATAACATTAATATTGTAAACCCTATTCCAAAACATACGGTTTACCTACCAAATTCTGCCCAAGGACATAATACACACATCGTGTTTTCTGTCGATGGCGGAAGACATTATGGGAAAGCAGGCACGCTAAAAGTTCGTGCACGAGACGGAAAAATCTATCCGGCTAAACCTTCGGACTACACCCATATTCGCTGGCAATACAAGGGAAGCTTGCCGCCACAACAAAGAAAGGCTGTTGGATTCAAAGTACGCCTGCTTTAAAACTGATACATATAAAAATAACTAAAAGTATCAATAACATATAATAAAACCTAAAGAGAAAATTAAAATGAAAACAATAAAACTATTTAAAACAGTTGCTAGCATCGCGGTCCTTAGCGCAGCTACTAGCACAGCATGGGCTGCAGGTACGGTTGCAGGAACAGATGTCGATAATACCGCATCAATCAGCTATAGCGTGGGTGGCACAGCACAAACACCTATTGAGAGCTCTCCTACAGGAAATACAACTCCTGGAGCAACAAACGGTACAGCTACAACATTCGTTGTGGATAAAAAGGTTGATCTCAATGTAACTGCCGATTCAGCAGCGTCTGTCAACATTATTCCTGGGGCTACAGCGATACATTCTTTTACGCTCACAAATGAAGGTAATGATATTGAATACTTTTCACTTAGTTCATTAGATAACACTTCAGGTGATCAATTTGATACAACAGGCTGTACACAAACAATAACAGCGGTCACAGGGACTCAGCCTGCGATTACTGGCTCTCATGCTAGTCCTGCCATTTCTTCAACATCAAGTCCTTTACGCCTTGCAGCTGATGGAACAGCAACGATTACATTAACGTGTACCGCACCTGCAACACCAGTTAATGGTGATACTGCAGATGTAAACCTTGTGGCTACTGCAGTAACAACATCGGGTGGCACGACAGCTATTACTGATACAGTCGGTGCTGATGATCCGAATGCAAAAGATACAGTATTGGCAGATGCAGTAGGAACTGCAACAGGAGACATCGCAAATGATGCCAAACATTCTGCTGTACGAAAATACACTGTAAGTACCGCGACTTTAAGTGTTCAGAAGTTATCAGCTGTTATTTCCGACTCTAACGGAGTATCTGCAAATGCTAAACGCATTCCTGGTGCTGTTATTGAATATTCAATTACGGTAACTAATACGGCTGCAGAAGCAGATCATCTTGTCATTGCTGACCTTATCCCTTCAGATTTGACCTATGTACCAGGCGGAACAGTCAACGGTGCTGCAGTATCAGCATGTTCTATTACAGGCGATGGTGTAGTAAACGCTGCCGCTCCAGACGCAGGTGTAGCACTAGGATGTAGTCTCGGTGGATCAACGGTATCAACAACTTCATTCACATTACCAGCTGGTACAGTGGGTACACCAACAACAGCAACACTTACTTTCTCTGCTACTGTTAATTAATAGCAGTAATTAACTTTTGAGAACGCATTATGCGTTCTCAATGAGAACTAATAATAAAAATAAGCTAATGTTATTTCAAACAAACAGACAGTTACAAAAAGAGTGTGGCAATAACTGCTCTTTTTTGACTTTGGCAAAAGGATTCAACGCCTTTTGCCAAAGCCTATCTGTGCTTGTTTTATTTATTACACTATTTATTGGATTTAGTCTTGGCTTCACTCAAAACGTAAAAGCCGAAACCATTATTACAAACACAGCCACCGCCAACTTTTCTATTAACGGCACGGCACAAACATTATCTGACAGCGTGCAATTTACTAAAGATGTTGTCACTCCCAATTCCATGACCCTGCTCAAGCAGGCGAATAAAGACACCGCAACCATCGGTGATCTTGTTACTTATACACTAACGATTAACAATCCGAATAACACGGCTCTAACGCATATCAGCGTTCAAGATAACTTACCCACAGGTCTTGTTTATATACCCGCAAGCGCAACACTTAACGGCAATGCACTCAAGACTAATCAAGTATCTAATAGTGGAAACGCCCTAATCTTTACCATAGGTGATTTACCTGCAACTACCTCATGGTCAATCAACTATCAACTAAAAGTAAGCACCGATACAATTATAGGTGTTGCAATTAATCAGGCCATCGTAACATCGGATAGTGTGGCATCAAACGCAGCGCAAGCTAATGTTACGATTAAACCAAAAGAGCGCACACCTTCTACTATTGATTTCCTAAAAATTGATGATGCAGGCGTGCCTAGCGTTGTACCGCCGACTTCTTACAATGATAATCAGAACGGTGGAAGACATTGGCAAGAAGTAAACACAATACTTTTAGCCGATGGTTCAACCGTTAATTTACCTACACCGTTACCATTGATAGAAGCACAACAATACGCTAACGCTGAACCTATTGTGATTCAAGTGCGTGATCTTGACCAAAATCTTGATTCAACAACATTAGAAACTATTATTGTTACCGTTGAAATTCCCGGCACAAATGATAAAGAAGTATTACTCCTGACTGAAACTGCACCCGATTCTGGTATTTTCCGTGGCGTTATTTTGACCACAACAGAAGCTACTGACCTACAAAATGGTCTACTTACGATTAAGCAAGGTTCGCGTATCACCGTTAATTATCGTGATAAAGAAGACAGTACAGATGTGAGTGCGACAGCTGCATTGGTTGTGCCAGATACTAGAAAATTAGCACTGAGTAAAACCGCTGATAAAAATCAAGCATCCATAGGCGAAATAGTACGCTATACATTAGTGTTTGATAACACCGCACAATCAGTACTGCCTAGCATTCAAATTAAAGATACCCTACCCCTTGGTTTTCGCTATGTGGACGGTTCTGCTCGGTTGAATGGCTTAGTGCTTAATAACGCCAACGGTTTAGACAAAGTACAAGCACAAGGACGTTCGTTAACCTTTACACTAAACAATATCCCTGCTGGGGCATCTTGGTCAATCGACTACGCAACAAAAATCACCGCAGGCGTACAAAGTGGTAAAGCAACAAATCAAGCAGAAATCATTGGTTCTGGAATAAAATCGAATCTTGCACGCGCCACAATCACCATTACAGATGAATTAATGCATGATAAAAACATTTTAACTGGACGTGTTTATATTGGCTGTCAAACAGAGGCAACCATTGATAAAGAGACAAATAAAAAAGTTAGCGTGAAAGTATTAAAGGATGCACGTATTTATATGGAAACAGGTCGTAGTGTACTCAGCGATGAAGAAGGCTTTTGGCATATGGAAGGGGTACAAGCCGGTTCTCACGTATTGCAATTAGATAGCGATAGCTTGCCAGAGGGTTATGAGCCTTTGCTGTGTAACGACAATACGCGCCGCGCAGGTGATCCTAAATCCAAATTTGTCGATCTACAAGCGGGTGCTTTGTGGCAAGTTGATTTCCATGTGAAATTAAACCCCGCAAAGGTCACACAATCAAAAAATAAATCGAGCCATTTAAAAGCGATAAATCCGATAAAAAAATATGGTAGAGAGTATTTAAACACTGCCACTGAAGACTTTGAAATACTATGGCCTAAGAATAATTACATTCCTGCAATCGCATCTACCAAAATTATTGTTAAAAGTTCGCCTAAGCAAAAAGTTGACGTATTTTTAAATGGTAAAAAAATCAGCGCACTCAATTATGATGGTAGTGATACTAATAAAAACAAAACCGTTACCATTAGACGCTGGGTGGGTGTCGATATAGATATTGAGAATAGAGACAATACCTTACTGGTTATTCTTAAAAATAAAGCAGGAAAAGAAATTGCGCGTAAAACACATAATATTCATTTCTCTAGTGAGCCTGCCTCTGCAAAATATCTACCTGAAAAATCATCGTTGATTGCCGATGGCAAAACCACTCCTGTCATCGCATTACAGGTGTTTGACGAAGATGGCTTCCCAATGCGCGCTAATACCTACGGCTATTTTACGCTGGTCAATAGCCAATATCAGGTTAAAACCTTAGACCAAGATAAGGATAGACTTAATTTAAATGAATCCATTGCAGGCAATCAAAAATTCCTTATTGGTCATAACGGTATTGCATTTATTGAACTCAATCCCACTACACAATCGGGTGAACTAAAATTACGTTTAAACTTCAGTGAAAAACGCAATAGTGTGACAAAAGGTAACACCAGAAGTAGCCTTAGTCGTGGCAGCAAAAGCACATCAACCGTTAACAATAATGACGTTATTTCCGTTTGGCTAAAACCTCATCTTCGTAAATGGATTATGGTCGGTATTGCCGAAGGTACACTGGGTTACAATACGCTTAGTGGCAATATGCAGTCTTTAAAAGACCTTGATAAAGACGATGGCTTTTACAAACGTGGGCGCGTGGCATTTTTTGCTAAAGGTCGCGTAAAAGGAAAATACCTATTAACCGTCGCTTACGATACCCACAAACAAAAACAAGAAGTAGGATCGCAACTGGGTGGCAATATCGACCCAGACGCGTGGTACACAATCTATGCAGATAACAGTAACAGTCAATACGATGCACCTAGCTCTAAAAAGCTGTACCTTAAAATAGAAAAAGAGAATTTCTACGCTATGTTTGGCGATTTTCACAGTGGATTAAGCGTCACTGAACTCGCTAAATATGATCGTGTGCTCAACGGTATAAAAACCGAATACAGAGATGATCGTTACAGTGCTAATGCCTTTATCAGCGAAACCAGTAATATACATCAGCACCAAGAAATTCCCGGTGATGGTACATCCGGTTTATATTATTTAAGCCCTGGCATTGTACGTAATTCTGAACGCGTCAAAATAGAAACGCGTGATCGTTTCCATTCCGACAGAATTATCGAAACCCGTACACTCACCCGTTATCAAGATTATGATATTGATTATGATGCCGGTACATTGTTCTTCAAATTCCCCATTAACGGTCGCGATCGTAATTTCAATCCAAACATTATTGTGGTTGATTACGATAACGAAGATGAAGACAGCAATAAATCAATCACTGCCGGTGGGCGCGTGGCGATTAAATCACGTGATAAACGATTAGAAGTTGGTCTTAGCGCAATACAAGAAGGTCGAAATAAAGCAAAAGATGACCGTTTAATCGCCGCTGATGTCACCTACAATATAACATCCGATACGACCATTCATGCTGAGGTTGCATCATCGAGTACACAAGCGAGCAGTCATACGAGTAAACAAGCCTATATTATCGAATTAGAAAAACAAATTGACAATATGGAAGCCCGTTTATATATCAAAAAGCAGGATGAAAACTTTGGTATAAACTCGCAAGCCAGTGAAGATAGCATTCAAAAAGCGGGAGCCGAGGTTCGTTATAGGCTGAATGAAAAAACCAATATCAATGGTGAGATTTCACATCAAAAGAATTTGTCTAATAACAACGAAAGACAACTTGCGCAAGTAGACGTAGAGCATCATGTTAATAAACAAATCGCCCTCAGCGCAGGCGCGCGTCACACCCGTGAAGAAATTAATGGAGATAAAACCAATAACAACGCCCTATTATTTGGTGGACGATACACCACCAAAGATGACAAAATCACCTTACGTTCGGATATTGAAAAAAACATCAGCTCTAATGATGGTTCAGAGCTAAGCCCAGATCGCGCGGTTGTCGGTGTCGATGTGAAACTTAAACACGGCGTCACCGTATTTGCCGAACACGAAACCACCGATAACAATCTAGAAACAACCCATAATAATCGTGTAGGCGTTACCAAAGAGCTATGGAAAGGTGCCACCGGAAAATCAACCTATACACAGGAACGCACTTATCAGGGGCAACGAGAATATGCCACCTTAGGACTTAGCCAAAAAGTAAAAGTGACTGATAAAATCAGCGCAGATTTTAGTATCGACCAAGCAAAAACGGTTAAAGACAATCATAATTTAAGTATTGAAAACGATCGTTTTAATGAGAATGAACCCGCAATACAAGGTTCACAACGCGATGATTATACTGCCTTTACGGTAGGTCTAGGTTCTAATCAAGAAGATTGGAGCTGGACAACTCGATTCGAGTTACGCAATGGCGAAGTAAACGATAAGATCAACTTCACCGCAGGCGTGATCCGCCACCTTGATGATGGTAAAAACCTCAGTGCTAAACTAAGCCATAATCGTTCTGAAAATAATAGCGATGATGTTTCAAACTATACCCAACTTAGCTTGGGTTCTGCATGGCATCCTAAAAACAAGAATTTTGTATTTCTTAACAGACTTGATTTAATAGATGAAGACAGTAATTATTCTGGCGACTACCCGAGTGTATTTGCTGACTTTAATAACAATAGCGATGCATCAAATACGGGCTCTGGGCTAGAAAATCACACCCAGAAAATCATTCACAATATGCATTACAACCGCAAGATAAATGAGAAAACACAGCTCAGTATTCATCATGGTATCAAGCATGTAAAAGATAACAGTGGCGATGCATCACACAGCACCACCATTGATACCGCAAGCGTAGAAATTCGTCGAGACATCAATAAAAAATGGGATATCGGTGTGCAAGGCGGTTACTTAAATGACTGGGGTGAAGGTAATATTGAAGCACTTGCAGGCGTATCAGTGGGTGTAACTCCCGCTGAAAATACATGGCTAAGTTTGGGATACAACTTCCAAGGCTTCTACGATAAAGATTTTGATAAAAGCGACTACAAACGCCAAGGTCCTTATGTGAACTTCCATTATAAGTTTAATCAAGATAGTTTTGATGGGGATTTACCGTTAAGAAGAAAAAATAAAAATAAAGAAAAATCAGACATGGAAAATCAAGATGGTAGTTAATAACACATTTAAAACACTAGTTATTCTGATTTTTACTCTATTGTTTTCTGTTAATTCTTATGCAGATACACCCATTACCCTGTTTCAAAGCTACGCAGGTAATATTAACTTTGTTGGTACGCAAGCGACTCGTCGAACTCAGCCTAATAACGGCACAGGAACTGATCCCTCCTGTGCTGTTTTAGCAACTAATGCAACCAATACCGCATCCATTTCAGGCATACCCTCTGGTGCAACAATACGTGCTGCACACTTATATTGGGCAGGATCATATTCTACTCAAGCAAACTCATCGCGAAAAACGCCTGATAACCGAGTAAGATTTGAAGGGGCGACTGTTATTGCTCCCACCAATAGACGCTATACCTCCAATTTCACAATCCCAGGGAGAAGTGTTGATTTTTATAGTGGTGTTGCTGACGTAACTGCACAGGTAAATGCAAAAAAAAATGGTACTTATAGTTTACGAGGCTTAGCAATAAACAATGCCACAGGAACCGATCATTGTGACCTTGAAGCTGTATTAGCTGGCTGGTCGTTAATTGTTGTTTATGAACATGCATCAGAAGACTTTAGAGTCGTCAATTTATTTGAAGGTTTTCAGACTTTTCGAAACACAAATGTTACTTTAATTCCTGATAATTTTGTCATACCAGCATCACCTATAAATGGTAAACAGGCACACATTACATGGGAGGGAGACCCGACTAACCTAAATGGAAATCCAGAACAATTAACCTTAAATGGAATCAACCTTATAGATGGTAGTAACCCCGTAGGTGATCAGTTTAACTCTGTAAGCACAGTAGAATCTATAGCTCCATCTACAGGATCACCCGATACCGCATCCTATGGTGTGGATTTTGATGTCTATAATATTGATGCTTTTTTAACAGCGGGTGATACTTCAGCAACCTCTTTTTATGCTTCCGGAAACGACCTTGTCATCTTATCCGCTGAGGTCATTAGTGTCACGAATACTCCTGTTTCTGATCTACAAATCACAAAAACACACGCTGGAAATTTAACGGTAGGGCAAAATGCTACTTACAGTATTTCAGTAAAAAACAATGGCCCCATTGCAGAACCCGGCCCTATTGTTGTTACCGATACCCTTCCTGCAGGCTTAACGTATATTTCAGCAACGGGTAGTGGTTGGAGTTGTGGCGCAACGGGGCAATTAGTTACCTGTACTCACAATTTAAATCTAGGAAATAACGTTAGTACCGGACCCATTACGCTAACTGTTGCGGTTTCTGCTCCAGCTTTTCCATCCGTGACTAACACAGCTACCGTATCTGGTACAAATTTTGATAATATTTCAAGTAATAATAGCAATAGCGATACCGCCAGTATTGCTGCAGCTCCCAATATTAGTTTGCAAAAAACATCACAGGTCATCAGTGACGGAATTAATACCAGTAACCCAAAACGAATTCCCGGATCTATTATTGAATACACAATCACAGCGACTAATTCAGGAATTTCTGCTGCAGATAACAACACTATTGTCGTCAATGATGCGATTCCTGCGAATACAGAATATGTAGTTAACTCACTACAATATCTAAATGGAACACCCAGTAGCGGAATGACTACAGCAATTTTAGAATATTCAACGGATGGGACAAACTATAATGTTAGCCAATCCACGGTTACCAGCCATATTAGAGTTTCGCCACAAGGACAATTTCTCGCACCCAGCGGTTCAGGCAATCCTTCATTCCAAACAACGTTCCAAGTTCAAGTAAAATAAACAAGTGCCTAAAAAAACTTGTGTCCCTTATGATCCAGATAATGCAACCACTTGTATAGAAAACGGTTCAAACGCCAGCGACACAGTAAAATAGTATCTACTTGTTTTTCCCATAATCTAATTTCTCGTCCAGTAATTTGACAGCTACGACTGACCACATTCGCTTGTCTAGAGTCATGATATACCTGAATTTTTAAGTCTGGCCGTTTGTCACTCTCAAAAAGATAGGTTAACATAAGTAAGGTGGTGTGCTTTGACCGTTCTAACACGGTTAATTTGATGGGAACACTGTCTTGAACGGTAGAAATTGATTCATCTGGAAGATCACGAATTTCTCCACAAAACAAACGAAGCCGTATATAATTAAGTTCGTACATCTCCATTAAATCTACAAATGAGTGTGGACGCGCTGAAAAGACTTTCGTTTGTTTAGATTGGTAGTCTTTATAAAAACCAGTCTTATTTTTTTTGGAAACTTTTTCGATCATTTTCGTATTTTAACATAGTTAATTTAAACAAGAGAGCCCATGAACTACAGTAAACCAATAAAAATTCAACCTGTAAAAACTCAGCCTTTTAATGATCAAAAACCGGGAACATCAGGTCTTAGAAAAACCGTTCAACGTTTTAAAAAAACCGA
>Ga0209633_10002174_pt1 | contig 19262 bp, 21 predicted proteins | sample Cruoilmetagenom1_FD_187290 | JGI IMG/M metagenome (GOLD analysis project Ga0209633, IMG submission 187290) | Oil polluted marine microbial communities from Coal Oil Point, Santa Barbara, California, USA - Sample 1 (SPAdes) (version 2) | ecosystem: Environmental > Aquatic > Marine > Oil seeps ... | reverse complement strand
ATTAAGGTTTATTATCAAGTTTTAAAAGATTCCGATTACAACAAAGATTTATTAAGTGAGAATTTTAAAGATCTAGAATACATTGATACTTTATTAAAGCAGTATTCTAATGATCTAAATCAAAATGGTCCAAATCCACGATTACTAAACTCACTAATGGATCTTTACGAAAAAAAAATAAGATTATTAGACCGAATGTTAAATGAAATTGAAAAAGACAGACAAAATGAAAACTATAAAACAAATATCTAAAATATTACTTGCTGCAATAATAGTAATAACATCATTAAACTATAGCAATGCGCAAGAAAGAAAAGAATCTTTTGAGCAAACATATAAGCTTAATAAAACAGGTGATTTCTCGTTCTCTTGTTACGATACCGATTTAAAAATTAACACTTGGGACAAGGATGAAGTAAAACTTACCGGAGAAATTATTATTGATGGAGGAAAGGAAGATGATCAAGAAAAATTGATTAAGATTTTTAAAAATCCTAAAGTATCAGAATCTGCAAATTCCCTAGAAATTGAAACCAATTTAGCAAAAAACACAATTATTATTGGTCCATTTAAAAAAATAACTTTGGTTGATGGGCAAACCATTCGCGTAAACAAGTATAAAGCCAAATATGAACTTTGGATGCCGAAAAGCGCGGCTCTACACTTAAAGAGTAAATACAATAATATTGAGATTGCCAATTTAACAGCTAAGGCCGAATTTAAACTTTACGAAGTAGATCTTACTCTCGCTAGTTTTAAGAAAGGCACATTCGATATGAAATATAGTTCTGCTGATATTGGAACAGGAGAAACGGCTCGATTTGATGTGTATGAATGTAAGCTCGAAATTAAAAACATAAAAACATTTAGTGCCAACTCAAAATACTCAACATTTAATGTTGAAAATACACAAATGATTGCTGTTGGTTCATACGAAGATAAATTTCATATAAATACCCTAACTGAAGGTTTAACTGGAACTGCAAAATACTCAAACTTCATTATTAAAGGTAATACTCAAAAAATAAAACTAGATGTTTACGAATCTGATGTGGATGCTAAGAACATCACCGAGTTAGAATATAATTCAAAATATTCTACAGTTAAGGCATTAGATATTAATACTCTTAAGTGCGGAAATCTTTACGAAACAAATATTTACGCATCTAATGTTGGATCTATTTCGTGCTTAGAATCAAAATATGATAAGTTCCATTTTACATCTATATCAAAATCTATTGACTTTGAAAGCGCATATGAAACAACTATAAAAATAGAAAAAACATTACCAACACTTGAAAGTTTTACTGGAAATTTTAAATATGGATCTGTGAAATTACCTTTAAATTCAGCTTTAGAATTTAATCTAGATTTTAAGATTAACTATGGTGATGTAGATTTTCCAAAAGGAAGAGTAAAAGTTAATAACATGGATAAAGACGGTAGTAAATACCTATTTAGTGGATCAACCACTGAAAATGCAAAATGCAAAATTAAGTTTGAAGCTTACGAAACAAATTTTGACTTGGAGTAAGACGTAATATAAAAGGCTTTCCGAATTGGAAAGCCTTTCTTTTGGCAGTATTTCATAAATCGGTATTTATCATCTCCAACTTGATTGGAGATCTCATATTAAGCTTTCTTTTCAAGGAAATGATAGTTTTACTACTTTTCGGAAACTATCTTTCTTCTAATTTTACAAATTTCACTTCGAACAAACTTGGCCAGCGCTTTCCTGTAACAAATATTCTATTATTTTCGCTATCGTAAGCAATTCCATTAAGAACATTATTTACATCTCCAATATATTCGCTTGGCACTAAATTTTTACAATCGATTTTTTGTAACACCTTCCCTGTTTTAGGATCAATAACAACAATAAAACTTTGTTGATACACATTTGCAAACAACAAACCATTAATATATTCCAGTTCGTTTAAGCTATCCATAGGTCCATTATTATCATATACTTCGATACTACCTGTTTCGTTATCATATTCCGGATCTAAAAAATGAATTTTATTTGTCCCATCACTCATTAATAATTTTTCTCCATCCGTTGTAATACCCCAACCCTCGGTAGAATACTCAAATCTTGAAAGCAATTTGAAACTATTTTTATCGTAAACAAAACCAGTATGCGATCGCCAGGTTAACTGTACAATCTTATCTTTATAAATTGTGATTCCTTCTCCAAAGTACTTAGGATCTAAACTCATGTTTAACATTACATCGCCAGTTTCAAACTTTACTTTTCGTAACGATGAGTTTTCCCAATCTCCTGTACCTTCGTACATTATACCATCTTCATAAACTAAACCTTGTGTATAAGCTCCTTTATCGTGATTGAATGTATTTATAACTTTACACTTATAATTTTCTGGTATAATATTCGATTTAAATCTAAGTCTTAAAGTATAACCATCAATCTTTTGCCCTTCAGAATATGCACCAATCCTTAGTTTATTTTGGCCTACACTAAAGTCCTTTGTTAGTAATTTATAAGAAATATCAGAAGGATTAATATTTGTTTTCACTCCATTTGATTCGAAAATCAAGGAATCAATTTTTGTTTCAACATCTTTTAATTCTGCATCAATTATTATTTCATCTCCAACAGTAAATAACGCTCCAGCCTTTGGTGAGTTCACTTTTATTACAGAAACATGTTTTACTGTTTTAGTATTTTGTTTAATACTTTCATCGCCTGTTTTAGAATCTTTAGTTTTACTACTATTACACGAAACAATACTTAAAAACCCAATTACACACAAGGCAATTAATTTACATTTTAGAAATTTCATTTTATTAATATCTTATGAATTAAACCTTCTTTTAAACTTATCCCAAAATGTTCTTTCTGATGCAGGAATATTTTTCATCTCATTTTTTACATTTCCATTAAATAATGCCGGATTTAACATTTGCCACACCTTACTCCAATCTACAAAACCTCCTAAATTCCTATCATCAATATAAATATCAGCAATAATTTTTCTACTTATGGTTGAATCATATTGTTCTTCAGGATAATTCTTATTAACAGCATAAAATTCAATGCCGTTCCTTCTACAGAAATCAACTGCTTCATTTAATTTTTCGCCTGCACGATATGTCCAAAGAATTAACTGATCTCCACGATCTTGCATAGCCTTTAACGTTTCAAAAGCAAACATTTTAGGTTTTCCAATCTCGGGATATTCATGTTCTACAATAGTTCCATCAAAATCAACAGCAATTATCATAATTGGTAATTTAACTTTAAACAAAAGTAAGATTTTTTTTCTGCAATGAAGTTTTAATTTGATCTTCTATCAAAAGAATACCTAATAGAAAAAACGTTTGAATAAATGGCAAGAGAATTATCTCCAATATCAGTTAAAGCATAATCAATAGTTACACCTTTAAATTGAATTCCAATTCCCAAATTAGGCTGAAATGTCATCGACTCTTTGTTTTCGTATTCAACAACCCGCTGAAAGTTACCTATACCAAATCGTATAAATGCCAATCTATTATAGTTTATTTCTATCCCAAAGTGCGGATCAATACTTATAGGATCACCTTCTATTAATACATGCCTTTGCTTATCAAAAGTAACATCTGCATTTAGCTCAGCCATTCCTTTAAATTTCTTATAAATCGGAAAGTCACGTGCAACTCCTATGATTACTTTTGGTAGTGTGATCTCTAATGAGTTCTCTGGAGCAAAATTAAATGTAGAATCCTGAACTTCGACTATAAGTTCATCTTCATTAAAACTCCACGCATTAAAAGTTGAAGTAATATCGCGTGCAAGAATTCCAAATTGCCAATCGCGATATTTATATTGTAATCCTGCATCAAGACCAAATCCCCATGCATGAGCAAATTTTCCAATATTTCTATATATGATTTTTACATTAGCACCATAACGTAGATTTGGTATTTTTGATTTACGCGCATAGCTTAATAAGAAAGCATAATCGGCTGCAGAAAATTTAGATATACGATCATAGCTAATATTACCATCATTATCAATTAAATCAGTTGTATTCGGAATATCATCGACACCAAAACGGATTACAGAAATTCCAATACTACTACTTGTATCTAGGGTCATTGCTCCAGCCAGATAATCATATTTCGCAATCCCTGCAAAATATTCGGCATGCATTAAAGAAGCATCAAAATCGGTTTGCATGCCAGCTAAACCTGCCGGGTTCCAATAACCCGAAGTAACATCGTTTGTATTTGCTACGGAACTGTTAGACATTCCTAAAGATCGTGCACCTACGCCAATTGATAAAAATTCATTACTATATTTTGCCGTTTGTGCAAAACCAAATTGTACAATTAAAACTAAAATTGGTATAAAGATCTTTTTACCCATTAACGAATGTATTTCAAGTGTTTCTGAACAAATTTTAAGTGGCTAAACTTAGTAATTAATAAAATAGTAATCAAACTATATTTTTTAACTTATTTTTGTAAAAAATATTGTTGTCGATCTTACAAAAATAGCTATGCAAATCAATATAAAAAAATACATACCAAATTCAATTACATCACTAAACTTACTTTCCGGATGCATTTCAATAGGACTTGCTTTTGAAGGTTATCTATTATTTGCAGTTTATATGATTTTTGCTGCTGCAGTTTTTGATTTTTTTGATGGAATGTCTGCACGTTTATTAAATGCTTATTCAATTGTTGGTAAAGAACTAGATTCTCTTGCCGACCTAGTTAGTTTTGGAGTGGCTCCTTCTGTTATCATGTTCCATTTAATGAAAATTGCCTTATTTGGAACCGTTCATTTACCTCCACTCGATAGTTTAAGCTTTTATCAGATCTTGTTTTTGTTAGTGCCATTTGTTATTGCAGTTTTATCGGGTATTAGATTAGCTAAATTTAATGTAGATGAAAGGCAATCCGATAGCTTTATTGGATTAGCTGTTCCTGCAAATGCACTGTTTTTTGTGTCCTTTTATATAATATCTATAAGCATTTCGAATTCTTTCATTTTAGAACTCTTGAAAAACGAAATTTTCCTTGGGATTTTCATCTTTGCATTTTCTTTAATGCTTGTTGTCGAATTTCCGATGTTTTCGTTAAAAGTGAAAAACTTACGTTGGAGTAACAATAAAATTCGTTATATTTTTATTGTGTTATCTGCGATATTATTAATATTATTGCATACGATTGCAATACCTGCAATCATCTTATTATATATTTTATTATCAGCAATTAATAACTGGATTTATAACTTTGATTAAACTTTTATTATGAAATTTATTGCAGAAATTAACGTAATGCCATTAAAAGCTTTATTAGACCCTCAAGGAAAAGCTGTTACTCATAGTATGAATAATATTGGTTTTACCGAAGTTGCAAATGTTCGCATCGGCAAACACATTACACTTGAAATTGAAGCGTCTAGTAAAGAGAAAGCTATGGAACGCGTAAACGAAGCTTGTAATAAGATTTTATCGAATCCAATAATGGAAGGATTTGATTACACTTTAAAAGAAGTAAAGTAGTTTTGACACTATTTATCTTTAGAAGATATTTTATTCATTACTTCAGCTTGTCTTTGGATAGATTCCTTATGTACAAGCTGAAGTAATTTTTTTACAAATTCTTCTGTTAAGCCTAACTTCTTACCCAATTTTACTCTTGTCGAGATAATTTTTTCCCATCGACGTAATTGCAATATAGTAACTTCGTTTTTGCTTTTATAGTTACCAATATCTTTAACCACATTCATTCGTTGAGACAATAATTCCAACATTTGCGTATCAATAGAATCAATTTGTTCTCGTAAAGTTTCAAGTACACTTTCAAATCCATCGTTTGTTGAAGATGAACTTCTAAATACAAGATCATTTAAAAGCTCTCCAAGCTCATTCGGAGTTAACTGCTGGAGCATATCACTTAAGGCAATCGATGGATCATAATGAGTTTCAATCATTAATCCTGCCATATTTAAATCCATCGCTTTTTGAGCAATTTCAGGAATATATTCTGTATTCCCAGCAATATGACTAGGGTCACAAATAATAGGTAAATCATGGCACATACTCTTTAACTCAATCGGGATTTCCCATTTAGGAATATTTCGCAATGTGGTTGCTTCAAAAGGATAAAAACCCCTATGTATAGCCGCTAATTTAGTTACTCCTGCTTTATAAAAACGCTCTAATGCTCCAACCCAAAGCTGAACATCGGGGTTTATTGGATTTTTAACCATTATTGGTTTATCATATCCTTTTAAGCAATCGGCCAGCTCCTGAACCGAAAATGGATTTGAAGTGGTTCTTGCTCCTATCCAAAGTATATCAACATCAGCATTTATTGCTTTTGTAACATGATCGGCATTTGCTACTTCAACAGCGATTAATAATCCTGTTTCTGATTTTACTGATTTTAACCACTGTAAAGCATCTTCACCTATACCTTCAAAATTTCCTGGTCGTGTACGTGGTTTCCACACCCCAGATCGGTAAACACTAACTTTTCCTAGATCTGCTATTTGCTTAGCTGTTTTTAATACTTGTTCTTCAGACTCAGCACTGCAAGGCCCTGCAATAATTAATGGCTCCGATAAGTTTTGAAACCAATTATTTAAGGTAGATATATTTTTTAGTTTTGTCATCCTACATCAATATTATGCAATAAAGATAAGGATTTTCGAAACGAAAATACACGATTAAAAAAATTGTATGATTTAAAATAAGGGGGAAGTTAATTCCTATATAAGTATACAAATCCGGTTTGGTCCTTAGCTATTACATCAGATTTTATTACGTAATAGTATAGTCCTTCACTAAGTTCAGAACCAGAATCGTTTCTTCCATCCCAAATAACACTAGGTGATTTGGAGTCAAACACTTTTGTTCCTGTGCGAGTAAAGATAGTTATTTCTATTATTGCATTTCCATCAAAATGAACTTCGAATAAATCATTCATTCCATCACCATTAGGAGTAAATACATTTGGAACATCTAACACCAATGGCGCAACTACACGAACAATTCTGCTAAAGTTAAAAGTAGTTGCTGTAGCACGTTCAAAAACACTTAAATCAATCTTATAATTACCTTCTACGGCAAAATTATATATTGCATGATTCAATGTATCAGGATTAGGTGTTATATCACCACTCCACGTAAAATCATACTTTGCAGTATCTTCCAATTCAAATCGATATGCAGTATCATTTTTAAAATATCCTGCACCAACATAGGCTTTTAAATAAGACTCAGGAAAATTAACAACAAAATCTGCTGAATCGATATCGGATTGCGCTATTACATTCGTTGAAACAACCGCGAATAGTATGAAAATAAAAACTTTTAGCTTACTCATCAATATACATTTTGTCATGTAAATATATAAAATACACCTTTATTATCTTAAATTTTTTCGGTTAATTTTTTAACCACCTTTAAGTTATTAAAAAACTCTTTGGCAATAACTCTTATAATTGTATATGTCGGAATGGCCAAAATCATACCCGTAATACCAAACAAACTCCCTGCTATCATAATAATCAGAAAAATCTCCAGTGGATGTGCATGCACACTACTTGAGTATATAAGTGGTTGAAAAAGTATATTATCGATTACTTGAACAATTGCAAAAACAATAGCCATATAACCCAGCAATGGAAGTAGTTCCGAATAAAAACTTAAATCTAAATTAGTAGCCAATCCTAAAACTATTCCTAAAATTGCTCCAATTAGTGGACCTATATAAGGAATAATATTCATTAAGCCAACCACTAATCCTATAACCAAAGCATTTGAAAAATCAACTCCAACAATCGTTAATCCAAGAGATACCAGAGTAATAATTCCGGTAATCTGAACAACAATCCCAGTAAAATATCTTGTTAATAACTTTTTTATTGATGCTAAAATATGTTTGATCTTTTCTAAATATTTATCGGGAAATAAAAGTAAAATCCCATCATGTAATAAACCTTTATCTTTTAAAAAGAAGAATGTAATAAACGAGATTGAAAATGCAGCTATAAAAATATTCCCTAAAACTCCCGCTATTGATGTAAAAAACCCAGATAAGGCAGAAACATTAACTAATGCAATAAATTTTTCTGTTAAGTACTGTTCAATCGATTGATCATGATTTAAACTTACATTATACTTCTGCATTAAAACCTCAAGCTTTTGTAAAGGATCTCTCAAATTCTCAATCACAATTTCAGAATTAATATTAGAGAGCTCGCTGGCTTGATTTGCAACAAGAGGAATGAAAATTCGAAAAAACACAAGTAATAATGTCCAGAATAAAATCAATGTTAATAATGCAGAAATTGCATTAGACACATGGAAACCTTTATATCGGAGTTTATTTAGAAAATTAACAACACGTCTTCCGATTAATGATAAAACAGCAGATATTAATATATATGCTACAATAGATTTAAAATACCAAAGTACATATGCTACAAATGCAATAAGCAGAACTACAAGCACATACCTTAAATTCTTATTCATGATTAAACTTTATTAGCTTATTAGAATCAAATGCTAAAAAATCTGAACTAATTTAAGTTTTTTTAATCGATAATAAAAAACTATCGATTTTTATCAAAGGGGATCAATAAATAATAATTACATACTTTTGCAATTTGTACCAATAAATATGTAATTTGTCTAATAATTTAAAATACAAAGAATGTTTCAAACGCATCTAGGGGAATATGCTGCACTACTCACTGCAGTTTTTTGGACAATAACAGCTATTGCATTTGAGTCGGCAGGAAAAAAGGTTGGTTCGTTAACAACGAATTTAATTCGTCTGTTTTTGGCATTTATATTTATTGGGATTTATAGTCAGATAACACGCGGATCTTTTATTCCTTTCGATGCAAGTACTCACCAGTGGGTTTGGCTTTCGTTATCGGGAGTTGTAGGATTTGTAATTGGTGATTTATTACTTTTTGAAGCTTATGTTGTAATTGGCTCCCGAGTATCGATGTTAATAATGTCGCTAACGCCCCCAATTACTGCATTTATTGGTTGGCTTGTAATGGGCGAAGTTTTAACTAAACAAAATTTTATTGGAATGTTCTTAACCATTTTAGGAATAATGATTGTTGTGTTTGACAGAAAACCTAACAATAATAATTCATCAAAAAATAAAAAATCGGTTAAACTCTCCTATCCAATAATAGGAATTCTACTCGCTTTTGGTGGTGCTGTTGGACAAGGAACGGGATTAGTTTTAAGTAAATATGGAATGCAAGATTTTGATCCATTTGCTGCAACGCAAATTCGTGTTATTACTGGATTAGTAGGTTTCTCAATTCTATTTATAATACTAAAACGATGGAAAAAAGTATTCTCTGCAATTAAAGATAAAGATGTAATGACCCGATTAAGTATTGGTGCTTTTTTTGGTCCATTCTTAGGGGTTTCTTTTTCACTACTATCTATAAAGCACACAACAACAGGTGTTGCATCAACTATTATGGCCATTGTTCCTGTTTTAATTATTCCTCCTGCCATAATATTCTTTAAAGAAAAACTTAATTTTAAAGAAATTATTGGTTCGATAATAGCAGTTGGAGGAGTTGCATTATTCTTTATGTAGGTGTTTTTTTTGTATTTTAGCAAAAAGCTGATCTATGAAAAAATATCTTTTTATTTTAATCCTTTTGATAAGTTTTTCGTGTTATACGAATAATAGTACAACGACTTATACGCCACTAAGTCAATCAGAATTTTTAGATTCTCCTTTTGGATTTGATGAAAATATTGCAAACTTTCAAAGTATTACTAAGCCTAAATTTAATACCGAGAAAGTTTTGCGTAAGAACAAGCATTATCCAGAAAAAACAGATACTATTTATAAATTTAAGTACAAAAAATCATCTGTATATTTCTACAAAACGCATTTAAATCAGGAATTTCTTTTAGCAGGAAAAATTATTGATAAACAGATTCAACTAAAGAATGGGATTCACATAGGGATTCTCAAAACTGATTTTACGTCGCGATTTAATGAAGAATTAAATTGGCAAAATGATAGTTTAGAACTAATTGGCGAAGGAACAAAGTATACCTTTATTTTTGAGAACGATCATTTATCAAAAATAAAAATTGATAATTATTTTGATTAATCGTATTATTTAAAATTTGACGTCAGAATTGCATCAACTAAGTGTTTTACTGCAGCACGTTTTTTATTTGGATCTTTGTTTCCCTTTTGGGCTAGGAATTCTTCAGTTGTGAAAAGTTCATTGTTCGTTTGTGAATCTATAAAAATAACGCTAACAAAGAAGTGCATTGGCCCTTGAAATCGCACATTCAATTTTAAAATTAAATCGGCAGTTTTTGCATCAGGTGTAACTTCCCAAAATCCCCACTCGTTAATATAGTTTTTAGCATGAATAGCTGCATTATTATCACGAGATTGCAAAAAAACTTTTGATCCTTTCTTCGCCATATTAAGAATGTTCTCAGGAATACTAATATGACCAGAATCTACACTTGTAATTAATTTCTTTTTGTCTTTCTCTTTAGCTTTATCTTTTTTCTTAAAAAGCACTTCATCCTCGTTTTCAACAAGATCTAATGTCCCGCCAAACTCTTTTACAGTTCCATCTTCGAAAGTAATTTTCTCGATTATTACTATGCGCATTGAATAATTCGCATCATTAACATCATCCGCCTTTTTGTATTTAACTTCTTCTTTTGTGATTTCGGTAAGTTTTACTTTTATTTCATCACCATAAATGGTTTTTATCATATCTTGCGATTTAGCTGTAAAAGATGACAATACTATTGCTATCAATACTATATTTTTCATACTGTTGGATTTAAAAAACTAAAATACTGAATTTATCGTTACAACACAAAAAGCTGGTATAGATATGGTATACCAGCTTAACTTATACAATATGATTTTATTTTAGTATTGCAACAATGCTTTGAGTTCCTGACGTTTTATCTCCTAATTTAAGCTTAATATCAGCATCTAAAGGCAAGAAAACATCAACGCGAGAGCCAAAACGAATAAAGCCGATCTCAGAATTCTGTTCTACTTTTTTACCTTCCTTGGCATAACAAATTATACGCCGAGCAACAATACCTGCAATCTGTCGAACAAGAATCTGTCTCTTTTTTTCATCTTCAATAACAATTGTTGTTCTTTCGTTTAAAGTTGATGATTTTGGAACTCTGGCTACTAAAAATTTGCCGGGATGATATTTAAAATATTTAATAATTCCTTTTAAAGGATACCAATTTATATGAACATTCCATACTGACATAAAAATTGATACTTGAATACGTTTATCTTTAAAGTATTCGGGTTCTTCTGTTTCTTCAATTACCAATACAGTTCCATCTGCTGGAGCATAAACGGTGTTTTCATCCATTACTATTACTCGACTTGGTTTTCTAAAAAATCGAACAATAAATAAAAAGAATAAAAACGAAGGAACTCCTAATGCCCATGTTACGATAATACATTCTGAAACTAGAAAATAAACCAATAAGTTTATGGTTAACACTAAAAGAAAAGCAATAGCTACAATAGATCGACCTTCTTTATGGATTGTCATGACATAAAAAATTAAATGTTATAAAAAGAACTGTAAATATAAGTAAAATAGAGGTAATGTGAATATAACCGCATCAAAACGATCTAGAACTCCACCATGACCTGGTAAAATATTTCCAGAATCTTTTTCCTCAATATTCCTTTTAAACGAAGATTCCACTAAATCGCCATAGGTTCCAAAAACCGATATCATTAGAGAAACTAATGCCCACTGTATGTATGTTAACTCCGAGAAAAGCAACGAAATAATATATGCCGTTCCAAGGCTAAATAATGTTCCTCCAATAAATCCTTCCCATGATTTTTTTGGAGAAATGCGCTCAAATAATCTGTGCTTTCCAAATGAAACGCCAATTACGTATGCCAAGGTATCGTACGACCACATTAATAATAAAAATCCCAACAATAAATGAGAGCTATATACAGAATTGGTTATAACTACGTAATTTGCAAAAGAAAAAGGTGCCGCAATATATATTACTCCCAATAGAGTAAATCCTACATTAACAAAAACCTGTTCCGATTTCCTATATAATTCAACAATAAAAACACTGATAAATACCGGTATAACTCCAAGAAATATTGTTGAACTAACAAAGCCGTTTGCAAAAAAATAATTGGCGGCAAAAACACTTGCGCCAATTATAATTCCATATATTTTTTGAGGATTATTCTTTTTCTTTTCAGCCAAAGTATAAAACTCATACATGGCTCCAATAATTATTAACTCAAAAAGAATAAAAAAACTTATTTTATTAAAAAGTATTGACCCAATAACGACAGCTAAGAAAACTACACCTGTTATTGTTCGTTGTACTATATTGCTCAAAATTTGCTAATTTTATTATGATTTATCATCTTCTTTTGAAGATATCGTTTCATTTTCAATTTTATCATTTTTCACTTCGGGTTTCAACTTAGCTTCTGCTGCTGTTTTTTTAGCTAGTTTCTCGTTCAGTTCCTTTTTTGCTTCTTCTTCCTTTTCGTGTAAGGTTTTCCAAGGACGTTTTCCAAAGATTTGCTCAAGATCATCACCAAAAATAACTTCTTTTTCAAGTAAAATTTCGGCTAACTGAGTTAATCCATCTTTGTGTTTTGTCAGCAATTCGAAAGAGCGTTTATATGCTTCTTCAATTAAATCTTTAACTTCCTGATCAATAAGTTCGGCTGTTTTTTCACTATATGGTTTTGTAAATGACATATCAGATTGTCCAGATGAATCGTAGAAACTTAGATGTCCAACCTTATCACTCATACCAAAATAGGCAATCATAGCATAGGCTTGTTTAGTAATCTTTTCCAAATCGTTCATTGCTCCTGTTGAAATTTTACCAAACATTAATTCCTCAGCAACACGACCACCAAGTGCAGAACACATTTCATCTAACAATTGATCGCGAGTAGTTATTTGACGTTCTTCTGGTAAATACCAAGCAGCACCTAAAGCTTTTCCACGAGGAATAATAGTAACTTTTACCAAGGGATGTGCATGTTCCAATAACCAACTTACTGTTGCATGTCCTGCTTCATGAAAAGCAATAGTTTTCTTTTCGTCTTTTGTAATTATTTTTGTTTTACGCTCAAGTCCACCAACAATACGATCAACTGCATCAAGAAAATCTTGACGTTCAACAACTTTTTTACCTTTACGAGCCGCTATTAAAGCTGACTCATTACAAATATTTGCAATATCGGCACCCGAAAATCCTGGAGTTTGTTTCGAAAGGAAATCAACGTCTAAGTTTGTTTCTAACTTTATTGGTTTCAAGTGAACCTGAAAAATTTCTTTACGTTCATTAATATCAGGTAATTCTAGGTGAATTTGGCGATCGAAACGACCTGCGCGCATAAGTGCTTTATCTAAAATATCAGCTCTATTTGTTGCTGCCATAATAATCACACCTACATTATTTGCAAATCCATCCATCTCAGTTAGTAACTGATTTAATGTATTTTCTCGTTCGTCGTTCGATCCATAATTAGCATTTCTTCCCCGAGCACGACCAATTGCATCAATTTCATCGATAAAAATAATACACGGTGCTTTTTCTTTTGCTTGTTTAAACAAATCGCGAACACGAGAAGCTCCCACACCAACAAACATTTCGACAAAATCGGAACCCGACATTGAAAAGAAAGGCACATTTGCTTCGCCAGCAACTGCCTTCGCCAATAATGTTTTACCTGTACCTGGAGGACCTACTAATAATACTCCTTTTGGTATCTTTGCTCCTAAATCAGTATACTTTTTGGGAGTTTTTAGGAAATCGACAATTTCACGAACTTCTATTTTTGCTTCTTCAAGCCCAGCAACATCTTTAAAGTCTACTTTTATATTGCTTTCTTTATCGAATAATTGAGCTTTAGATTTTCCAACACTAAAAATATTACCTCCCCCACCAGGAGCGCCACCACCACCACGAGACATTCTTCGGAAAATAAATAACCAAATTGCAACAATAAGTATAATTGGAAATAACCATCCTGCTAAATCGCGTAAATAATTCGGTTGTGTTTTATAGCTAACTTCAATAAAATCTCCCTTTAAATAGGTCTCTTGAGCTTCGTTTAACCATTTTTCGAAATACTCCATAGAACCAATTGTAAAAAAGAAATGCGGCCCATCACTTGATGTTCTAGGAAAGGTACTTTCTGTTACATCCTTGTACTTTGGATCTTCTAATCTGTCTTTTTTAATATAAATATTTGCACGCTCCTTATTTACTACAACAATTTTTGCTACATCACCTGTTTTGAGCATGTTACGTTCAAAATCCTGCATGCTAATTTCTTTAGTTTTTGGTGCTATGCTAAAAAATTGCAGCCCAATAAACAACACTGCAATTGCTCCATACACCCAATAGATATTAAATTTTGGTTTGGGTTTATTAGGATTGTTATTGCCCACTTTTTTGGGATCTTTATTATATTTTTTATCTTCAGCCATTATATTAGTTTTCTTTTATTTGATTTTTATCTTCGTGCTGAGTTAATATTGCATCAGCCCATAATTCTTCTAATTTATATAAATCGCGATATTCTTTTTGAAAAATATGAATTACAACGTCAGCATAATCCAGTAAAATCCATGTTGCCTTATCAAATCCTTCTTTATGCCACACTTTTTCACCTGCTTCTTCAAGAACGGTTTCCATAACAGAATCTGCTAAAGATTCCACCTGTCGGTCAGAATCTCCATGACATATAATAAAATATTTACATACTGAGTTTTCTATTTTTGTAAGATCAAGACTAACTACACTTAAACCCTTTTTCTTGAATAAACCTTCGATTGCAGCTTCTACTAGTTTTGTAGTATTTTTATTTTTTTTACTTGTTTGTTTAATCATTCAAATTTATTTTACACAAATGTAATGAAATTACACTTTAATTTACACCTTAAACATTTCTATTTAGTAGGTTCGGGCAAATTTAATTAAAAGCTTTATTCTTCAAAAATCGTTCCTATTAAAACATGCTTGATAACTTAAAATTTAAGCGGCAATTTTGTCATTGTTTATACAAAAATCTAACACAATTAAATAATCTGTCATAATTTTACCACAAGTTGTCATATTTCGAATTAAATTTGAACCATATATATAAAGATTTATGAACACTTGGCAAGAAATAATAAAACTCGATTCTGTAAACTCAACAAACGATTATACATCAAACAAATTAAGGCATAAAAAGTTGCCAGAAGGAACTATTATTTACACAAAAACTCAAACAGCAGGAAAAGGTTTAGGTTCAAATATATGGGAAAGCGAAAATGGAAAAAATTTATTACTTAGTTTAGTTCTTTATCCCAATTTTTTAGAAGTTAAAGATCAGTTTTTATTATCAAAGGCTATTTCGTTAGGAATTGCAGAGTATTGTGACACAAAAACAACGGGAATTAATATAAAATGGCCTAACGACATTTATTACACTAAGCAAAAACTTGCTGGAATTTTAATCGAGAACTCCATAAAAGGATGTAAAATTGAACGAAGTATTATTGGCATTGGTTTAAATCTTAATCAAGAAAAATTTATTAGTGATGCACCAAATCCAATATCTTTAAAGCAAATTACGACTGATAATTATGAAATAATTAAAGAATTAGAATTGCTTCGCAAACACATCCAGACGTTTTATAATAAATTAAGATCAAACTTAAATTGTTTAAACAATTTATATACCGAAAGAATGTTTCGATACAATCAGTTTTGTGCATTCAAAACCGATGTTGGTATTGAGATACTTAAAATTGTTGGGGTAAATGAGTTTGGATATTTACAAACCATTTCGAAATCGGAAGAAAAAAAAGAATTCGATCTCAAAGAAATCGAATTCATATTATAAATTTCAGATCTACTTTTATTCTTCCTTCATTTTTTCATTAAAAAAAACAACAATCTGATCAATAACGGTATCAAGTCCTTTCTGCAAATGCTTACCAACCATTATTTTCATCATTGGATTTAGGTTTGCATCTATTGTTAATCGAATTGCAGTTGTTTTTTCTTCGTTCTCAACAGGCTTTAATTGTATCCAAAAGAAAAAACTAAATGGAGATTTTCCATCACTTGTAATCTTAATTAATTTGCTTGGTTCTTTCTCAATAATTTTTAATCCTGCCTGACCTACTCCTTGAACATTAAATTTACAAGTGTCTTCTATTGCTTCAAAATCACTTACCTTATCTCCAGGAATTACTGCTTTCAAATTATTAAAATCAGAAAGGAAGGAATATATCGCTTCGTCAGACTTATTTACTTTTCCTATTTTGCTTGTATATTTACTCATCTTATATCTATTTCTATATTATTCTTTGCCCCAATTACCTGGATTTAGTCTCCACTCTTGTAAAGTTTCCAACTCAGATTCTTTTATATATCCTGTTTCTAAAGCATTTTGAATTAACACATTATAATTACTTAATGTAGCTAACTCAAGCTTTGTATCAATAAAATTTTGTTCTGCCGTTTTAAACCCATAAGTAAAAATAGCTACCATTCCAATTACATCAATTTCTGCATCGCGAAGTGCTTTAACAGCACTTAAACTACTTTTGCCAGTAGAAATTAAATCTTCGATAACTACAACCCTTTTCCCTACTGGGACTTCACCTTCGATCATATTACCTAAACCATGCTCTTTTGGTTTAGGACGCACATAAATAAATGGCAAGCCCATTTCTTCTGCAACTAACATTCCAATTGCAATTGCCCCAGTTGCTACACCAGCAATTACATCTGGCATGCCGTATTTATCTTGAATGGTTTTTACAAAAGTTTCTTTAATTAATTTTCGAATTTTAGGATACGATAATGTTTTTCTATTATCGCAATAAATAGGCGATTTCCACCCTGATGCCCATGTAAATGGATTTGTAGGTTGTAACTTAATTGCCTTAATTTGCAATAAAGATTGAGCTATTTTTACATCTAATTTTTCCATATCGCAAATGTATAAAGTTTTTTATAACGACAGAAAAATTTTCTTTATAGAAAATGATGATCTTTTACAAAAAGAAGAGAATTATGATATTCATGAATTCATCGACATAAAGAATTTAGAAATAACTATTCGTAATTTTTTAGATTCGTCGAAATTTGAATCTCTTATTGTTAAATGCAAAAACGCTAGTTCTGTGTTTAAATCATATACTTCACTTTACACACTACTTGAAGCTGCGGGTGGACTAGTTAAAAACAAACGCAAGGAGATCCTTTTTATTTATAGACGAAATAAATGGGACTTACCAAAAGGCAAAATTGAAACAAATGAAGATCCTGAAACTACAGCCATAAGGGAAGTTGAAGAAGAATGTGGGATTCGTAATTTAACCATAAAAAACCGAATTAAGATTACTTATCACACTTATACACTAGACGATAAACATATTCTGAAACCTACGTGTTGGTACGATATGATATACTCAGGAAATGAAATTCCAAAGCCACAATTAGAAGAAGAAATAACAGATACAGTTTGGTTAAAACCATCGGAATTATCGAAAGTTTACGAGAATACTTTCCCTTCAATAATTGATGTTTTAAGGAAAGCAGGTGTCACAAATTAAATATCACCATTCGATTTAAGAATCTTAAAAATGGCAACCTCAGCTTTTTGATCTGGCGAAGGAGCAGGAGATAAAACTAATTCTCCTTTTTTATTTATAAAATAATAGGTTGGGAATGCTCTAATATCATAATCCTTAAATACTTCAGGTTGATTTCCATAATATAAAAATGTATACGGATATCTCTTTCTCTCGACAAAACGTTTCATTTGAGCATGGCTTTCATCCATACAAATTATTACGATCTCGAAATGATCTTTATGGTTATCGTAAAAACTTCGGAGCATTTCAAGTTCTTTGATACAAGCATAACTAACTGTAGTACAAAAATTTAAATATACGTATTTTCCCTTAAAAGTGTCTAGCGATACTAAATTACTATCCTTATCGTAAAGTTGAAAATTTGGTGGTGCATATCCAACCATTAGCTTAGATACTTTATCGCGAATATTTGCTGCAATTAGCTTGTGTTCTTCTATTTTAGTTTGTATGGCTAATGAATCAATTACCGTTATCATTGCAGAACGAGATAATAAATCATTATAGAATTCATCGTGCAAACATTTCAAAATCACCAATTCTTTTAATGTATCGTTTGTTAATATGGAATCTTGACCTAAAGTTTCTTTTAATAAAGTAATGCTTTTATATTTCCCAATATCTATATATATCTTTTTTCCAGATTCTGTTCTTCCAAAATATTGAAGATACTCTTTATAAACCTGATTAAACAAACCCATATAAGCCGGATTTGAATATAAAATCTCATTATTTAGATAGTATGTATTTGAAATACTTTTAGATTTCTCGTTGTATGCCAGTTGTCTATACGAAGCATACTTATATTTTTTATAATCTTTAAAATACTTATTGTCATAATCTGAAAATATAGAATCTACACGGGAAATTTCTGCATTAACATCTAAATTCGGGTTTTTAGAATAAATTGCATACGATGTACTTTCAAACATTTTAGAATAAATCTCGTCGAAAAAAGCCAATTGATAATTTAATTCATTCTCCGATGAATTCTCGATTCCCAAATGATACTGAGTTGGTGTAAAATACGGATTTAACTTATCAGCCATTGTTTTCTCTTGCTTCTCAGGAAGTAATATCTGATATTCTTTTCCGGGCTCAACAAAAATAAAGGCTTCGTAAATGCCGAGATGTAAAAAAACATATGTTGTTTCATTTACGTTTAATGAACAAGAAAAATCACCATTTTCGTTTACTTGGCACGAACACAATTCTTTTTCGGTATATGTAATCTGATCAGCGAATGTTAAAAAACTGAGTTTAGCTCCTACGTATTCGGATGCATTTCCTCTTAACACAACATTCTGTGAGACAGCATAATTTACTACTATAAAACAAAAAGATAAGCTAAAAATTAACTTGCGAATCATTTAAAAATACTTTCGTTTATTGATTACTAAATTTTTTGGTATAAACTTACTTGCATCGCCACCATGACGTATAATGTCTCTTACAATTGAAGAATTAATTGGCGTATGTTCTGGCATAGTTAATAAAAACACCGTTTCAATACCCTCAAACATTGCTTTATTAACCTGAGCTATTGCTCTTTCATACTCAAAATCAGCAGCAGTTCTTA
>Ga0209633_10002173_pt1 | contig 19270 bp, 26 predicted proteins | sample Cruoilmetagenom1_FD_187290 | JGI IMG/M metagenome (GOLD analysis project Ga0209633, IMG submission 187290) | Oil polluted marine microbial communities from Coal Oil Point, Santa Barbara, California, USA - Sample 1 (SPAdes) (version 2) | ecosystem: Environmental > Aquatic > Marine > Oil seeps ... | reverse complement strand
GGTATCGCGCACCATGCGCGCCACCGCCGCCATGTTCTCGCGGATGATATTGTTCAGGTCCTTGACGAGCGTGGTGTTTTCCGGCGCACCGTCAGGCGGCGCATCGCTGTTGTTGCTCGCGACAGGGTCCCAAGCCGTAACGTTGGACATGTGAGAGATTCCAGGTTGTTAGGAGCCGCCGGCGAATTCGCCCAGGCCGCCTGATCGGACAGCGTCGAACGCGTCGCGAAACGATTTGATTTTCAGGAGGTCGTTGACCGTCGACAGGTTGTCGGTCTTCTCGCTGTTGAAGGCGTTGGCCAGGCGCTGAATGTGCTCAGACTTGAACTGGTCCGGGCTGGTCGAGACGGCGTCCGCCACCTCGCCGATGCCGAAAAAGTCGCGCGTGTCCTTGACAAACTGGATCACCGCGCCGCGCTGAAGTCCGAGAAGCCCTTCAACGATCTCCGGGTTGTTGCGGCCCGTGGCGCTGCCCCGCGCGAGCCTCGACCCGGCTATGCCAGCCATGCCGCCGAGCACCAGCCCGTAAGCTGCCTTGTCGAAAGTGAAGTCGACCGCGTTAAAGATGTTGTTGTCACCCGGTGTGAATTCCTGAGCCAACCGCGTCATGACGACCAGACCGCCAACGGTCGCCGCCGCTTTGACCGGGCTCGTGATCGGAAACTTCGTCGCCGTCAGGATGAGAGAGCTTGCTGCCTGCGTGCCCGCCGCCATCGCCGCGACGACCGCCGGGTCTTCGCGCTGCAGCGCTGTCAGAACAGCGGCTTCGAAACCGGTTTCCGCCGTCCGAAGCGCGCCGCGCTGAAGCGCCTGAACGGGTTTGGACTTGACGGTCTTGTCGAAGGTCGACCGGAGGCGCTTGCCGACGGACTGGAATTCACCAAGCCGTGACGGGTCAATACGCGGCGGTGAGCCCGCCAGCCTGGTGGCCGCGGCGGTGCGCGCGGCTTGCCGCGCCACCGGCACACGCCCGGTAGCAAGCGCCAGCCCGCTCCCGGCGAGCTCGCCAGCGGTGGTCGCAATCGGGAACTCTTGTTTTCTGGCTTCCTGGTCGGCGCGGGCCTGGTCGAACAGTCCCTGCACGTCGACCTCGCCGTTTGTTGCAAGCGCGTTCGGCACCTGGCCCAACGCTGTCACACCGGCGTCGACGCCCGCCCTGACCTCTTCGGTCGTCGGGATACCGGTTACATTCTCGCCGAGGGCCGGCGTCCTGATGCCGGTTGCGAGTTCGAGCAGACCGCGCTGCCGGATCTGCTGCTGGCCGTTTTCGTCGGTCTCGACCTGCGGCGGATCGAACGGCGCCGGGATATTGGCGGCGGCCGTGATGATCAGGTCGGGAATACCAAGAATCGCGTCTCCAACCTCGTTCGCCGCTTGGCTCAGGAATTGGTCGAACGCGGTAAAGCCGCCCAGCTTTGGCGCAGCAGGGCCGTTGAATTCCGATACCAGGTCGCGCGGACCGCTCGACGTCGGCGGGGTTGTGGTAGCGAGCTGGGTGGCGACATCGATTGGCCCATTACCGACGACGGTTGGATCGGAGGGTTCGCCGAATTTTTCGAGAAGATCAACCACCGCCCGCCCTCCGCTCCGCTGTTTCGTTCAGGAAATCGATGACCTGCTGACGCGTCATGCCGCGCGTGCGCATCGTGTCTTTGATGTCCTGCTCGGTGATCGGAGAATTGAGCCGCCTGCTGAGGTCCTGCACGGAATTTCGCGGTAGCGGGATGTCGGGGTTTTGCGTCCGGTTGGTGAGGCGTGACCCTACACGTGCGGCTTTGGTCGTAGCATCGACATTTGCAATGAAGCCTTCAGCGGCCTGCACGAGATCCGGATCGGCTTCAATGCGGCCGGACTTGGCGTTGTTCAGAGCCTTTTTCAGCAGATTGGCAACCGCGGCTTCGTTTGCCGGAACACTCAGGTTCGCTCCAGGCTTTGTCCGCAGCAACGTATCGAGCGAGAAGTTTGTGCCCCTGATTCCCTTTTGACCGCTGAATCCACGGCGCAGGGCCTCGTCCGTCGTCAGCCGGTCAAAGTTTTCGACCGCCGCCAGTTGCGTGGACAGGCGCCGCGCTTCCGCAAGGGTTTGCTCCGTCGGATTGCGCCTTGCGACTTCTGCAGCAGCCTCGGCGCGTCCCCTCAGCGCAGCAACGCGTGCTGGCCGAAATACGACGCCTGTGTCGACGCCCGTTCCTTTCAATGTCTCGAGCGCATTACCGGCTTGCAGAAGCGTATCGAGCGAGTCGTCGACGGACTGCGCTTGCGTGACGCGCTCGTCGGCGCGCTCCTGTCGCTCCTGGGTGCGTTCGTCCTGGCGGTCTTCAATCTGACCCCGCAGGTTCATGGCCTTCAAGATGTCCATGGCCGAATTGCCGCTGCCACCCGACCGGCCGATGCGTGCCTCGATGAGCTCACGCTCCCTGGCCGGCAGGTCCGGATCTCGGAGTCGCGCGAGCAGACGTTCGGTTTCGCTTTCCCGCGGAGATAACCTCTGAGCGGCGACCTGCGCCGCGGTCCCGGGCGACGCTTCGGCGAGCAGGCCGAAGAGCTGCGAATTTTTGCCGCCCTCGCCGGCCAACAGACCGCCAAGCTGTGACGCGGCGCGCCGCTTGCGGGCATCGCCCTCGAGACGCGAGCGCACGATCTGGTTCCGCAGCGCCTGCTGCTGGCCCGCCTGGGCACTCTGTACGCCGCTCAGGAGTCCACGTCCGAGGTTGTTGGGTTGCAAAGACGGCCCGCTCTCTGCAAGCAGACCGAGGCCGACGTTGAGGAGCGGGTTCGCAATATCTACCATTTACGCTGCCCCTCCAGGGGGCGTCAGGATGTTCGACAGTCCGAATGCATCGGTGCCAACACCGCCGCCGCCGAACAAACCGCCGGCCAGGGCGCCGGCGCCTGGGAAACCGGTGGCCAGGCCTGCGAGCGACAGTCCGGCACCAAGCAGCTGGCCAGTTTTGTTCTGGAAAATCGGTTCGGTCGTCGACTGTCCGAGCAAACTCGTGATTGGTAATCCGGTCTGCGCCGAATTCAGGAGCTGCAACTGCGCCTCGATGGGTCCGAGGAGCTCGCGTTGTTCCTGCTGCTGCTGCTGACCGCCAATATCGGAGAGCAGCCCGGCGCCGGTCAGCGCAATTCCCGGCAGACCCGACGCTGCCGACAGCTGTCGGCTGCGCTCCGAGTTCAACAGATTGGTGAGCGTCCCCGCAGCACCGACTTGACGCTGCCGCTCGTTGTCGAACAGACCGGCAAAGGCGTCGGCCCGGGCCTGCTCGAGGGCAACCCGGGCAAGACCGCCGCGAGCGCCGCCGGCCGCTCCGAATGCGCTCAGGACGCCTGGCTGCGCGCGCCTGCTCGCCGCGTCGAACGCGCCCAGAAAGGCGTCCCCCTCAAGGAAGTCGCCGCGTGCTGTTGCCGTCAATGCGTCAACACCGGTCGAATCCGGCAGCAGGTCGCCGCGAGCGGCGCGGAAAAACGCGTCCGTGGCGGTGGGTAGAATGTCGCCACCGCCCGTCGCGATGTCGCGCGTCAAGTTGATCGCCTGGCGCTGGTCCTGGTTGAAACCGGCCACGGTGTTGCCGCCGAGAAGCCGCTCCAGCTCGCTGGCACTTCGTTGCGCCGTGCCGGCCGACTGCGTGATGAACGGTTTCAGGAACTCGGGTATGTCGACCGATTGGGTCACTGTTTTTTCGTCAGGGCCTTTAAAATCGCCCATTATCCAACTCCATCACGATTGCCTTCTGTCTCCACCCCATTTGCGCTAGCCATTTGGCCATCCCCTTGCGCGCTGTCGCCTCGACCGTGTAGGCGCCGATCAGCTCGGCGTAGTCAGCGACGAGGTCGCTAATCATCTGACCCCAGCTGTCGAAGTCGCGGCCGGCCACAAGCGAGACCAAGAGCGCAACTCCCTTCACGCGGGAAACGACCCGCAGCACGACGATGGCGACGATGTCCCCGCCGTCGGCCACGGCCCAAAGCTCCATTTTTCCGGTCGCGATGGCCGCACGGAGCTCCGCCGGTGACGTGCTGTCCCCCGCGCCGTGGCGGAGGCCGCGCTCGACCATCGGCGCGACTTCGCGCCAGACAAAATCCAGATTTACCGGCGCGACCCGGCTAACTGACAACGGCACGGTCCTGCGCCCGCCTCCAGTTGGTGCCGTCGCTGAATGCGAGCGTTGCACCGCCGGTTTCGTTGCTCACGTAGATGATTGAATTCGTCCAGTCGCCCGCCGCCGGCAGGTCTGCAACGGCAACACTCTGCACGCGGAGCGGCGCGCCCATTTGCTGCGTGCCGTCCTTCGTCATCGATGCGTTTGTGCGGTTCGCCAGAAGCCGCCTGTGCTCGCGTTCGTCGGCATGCTCCAGCGGGACCGGAGGACGTAGTGTCGGGTCTGCCATTGTCTGCCTCTTGCGCTACCCGCGCCGTGCGCCGGCCTTGATGTCCTCGCGTGCGATCTCGACGCCGAGCGCCGACGTCCAATCGCCGCTGAGCGTGAGCTCAAGACGGTGGAAACGGGCGTGCACACGGCGCGGCGCTTTCATCCGACCACCACTGCGCGGCGCGTCTGCCGATTTGAAGGTGACGTCTGCGTCCTGGTTATCGCGAACACCGACCCGCGCCATAACCGCACCGCCTTCGACCAACGGCCGAAAGCCCTTGAGACGCGTTTTGCGCCCTTCGGTGAAGGCGGTCTCGCCGGTTTCGATCAGGCCGGTCAGCTGGTCGCCGTCGAATTGGCCTGACTTGAAATCAGTCGTGAAGGCGCCGACGCCTGGTGAGCCGCCAATCCACTGCGCCGAGTCGACGATTGTGTCGATGGTGTCGATAGCCACGTCGCCGAGGGTAGCGTCGTCCACCGAGGTCGATGATCCTACCGTGCGCCAGAGCAGCTCGACGTCCAGGTTAACGAACGACCACTGATCGAGCGCGCGGTCGAAGACCACGATATTGTTGGGCCTACCGTCCGTCGCGTTGATGTCCGGATAGGCCCACAGAATTCTCTGGTTGTTGCTGTCTGCAACCGATGACACCCGGTCCAGGTTCTGCTTGTCGATCGTGTCCAGAACAAACCGGTCTACGCGCTGCGCGCCGATCGGTGTCGCGCGAGACCCGAGGTCCAGCCTGAAAAAGCCCTGGTCCGACAGGAAGAAAATCGCGTCGCCGACCTGAACCGCCGCACCGGGCGCAAGCAGCCCGATGCCCGGCACCACTTCGTCAATATCGAAGACGACCGGCGCGCCGGCGAACGACATCCGGTGAATGCTGTTGCGCTGGAAAATGACGCCATATTCACCGCCGAACACGCGCTCGATGGCCTCCCCTCGCAGATCCCGGAAATCGGCAAGGGTAGACGGCGAGACGGTCCAGTTGGTTTCATCACCAAAGGCCGACCAGCGCACGCGGCTCGGCTTGTTGTCGTCGGTCGCGTCGAAGGTGTTCGCTACCACCACGAAGTCGCGCACACGGGCAATGTGGCGCGCGCGGAAGTCTGTGGTCAGGTTCGAAAAATTGGCGCCGCCGAGTGAAATCTGTTGCGGATTATTGCTGAAGTTGACCGCGAGGAGTTTGTTCTCCCACAGGACGAACTCCCATCGTTCGTCTGCCCCGGTCGCGTATCCGCCCCCGACGGAGACGTCCGTCCACACATCGCCGACATTCTGATAGAGCTTTGCCGTGTCGCCGGCATATTTGAAGTCGGTGCCGCTCTCGCTACGCACGGCAATTGCGCCACGCGGGCGGGCGTCAAGCGCGTTCGAAATGCCCTGCAGGTCTCGGAACGGCCGCGGCCCGCCAGGACCGGGGACAACGTTCTCCGCGCGGAGCATGCCCGGGTTTCCGAGCGCCGGCCGGTCCGGAAGCCACTCGCCAAAAGGAAAAGTCGGCATCGCGGCGGCCTACGGTGTCGGACCAGCGACCCGGGACGTAACCGGGCCGGCAAACTGGCTCTTGAGATAAGCGCCGTTGATACGGTCGCGCGCGTCGGTGTAGAGGCCGGCCCACATGTCCAGGCGCTCGTCTTCGTTCAGCCAGGGCGCGGCCGCGACCAGCGCGCCATACAGATAGCAATCCGGCGCCCGCGCGAGCAGGCCGTTGGTCGTGATGCTGTCGGAGAGTGGCTGGAATTGCGCGAAGTAGATCATCTCGACCGTGAGGTCCGTCAGCGGCTTTCGGTCGAACTCGATCTCCTCGTGCACAGTAAAGAAGCACGGCGTCTCGTCATCGAGCCTGCTTTTCTCGTCGAGCTGGCCGTTGGTGAGCTCTTTCGGCTTCGACAGGACTCGCGGCCCGGTTGTTTCGGAGCTCAGCAGTTTGACCGTCTTCATCTGCTCGAACCGGTCGGGGAGTGCGAGAAACCGTTCGCTCAGCGTCGCCTGAGATCGGGTGAGCATCTCGCGAATGCGGATCTCGGTCTTGTGGCGCGCCTCGGCCAGGTCGATGAACGTGTCCACCTTGTCGGCGAGATCCTCGTCGACATGGTCTTCGATCTCGGCCTTCAGTTCCGCGTAGGTGCTCAGTGCCACGTGTCAAATCCAATCTGATGATGCGCCGGCCTGTTCGCTCCAGGCGTCCGAGCGCTCGGTGGCCTCGGCGAAGCCATCGCTTTGCTCGTTCTGCGTGGACCAGGCGTCGCTCGACTCGCTCTGCTCGATGAAGACCGCCGGTTGCTGGATGCGGCTCGCCCAGGCGAAGCCGCTGAAATGGATGCCGCCGCGCCCGATGTGCGAATAGACCGGCTGGAAAACCGCCACGCCTTGCGCGGTGAACCGGCCCTCAGCGATTGGGTTGGCATTGAAAGACGCGACCGCCGCGGCGGCAGCGGCAAACACCGCCTCATGGGTCGACCGGCCGACCGCATCGACGACGGTCGAGCCCGCTATCGAGTACGTCACGTTGTGGATTGCTTCGCCGGCGTGCGATGCAACCGCGAGACCGGCAATAGCGAACGCGCCCGGGTTGATACCAGTGGCGTCAATCGCAAGGGTTGCAGCGGCGGCGATGTTGAAGTCAGCCGCTGCGATCGAGATGCCGCGGAAATCAACCTCAGCGACATTTGTGTCGATTGCAAAGTCCGTCTCTGCTGTCGCCTGACCGACAAAGTCCGGCGTCGCGGCGCCAGCCATCGTAAAGGCGCCAGGGATTGTGACAAGCGTCGTCGAGACCAGCGGAACGCCGATCCCCAGCCCGATCGGACCGCCGATCATGGGGTGAGTCTCCTGTTAATCACTCCTCGGTGATTGTCGACGCGGTGGTCACGCGGGGCGTGACTCCGGTTGAAACCGCGATGTTCGGCGTGAGCGCGCCGTAATATTTGAGGTCGTTGGCAACACCCGACCCGATGCCCACATGCGTGATGGTTTCGGTGCCGCCGGTTGCGGTCGGGAAGTCGATGTTTTGCTCCGGAGAGACCGAGTTACCGGTCACCTGCCAGCCGCTTCCAGCGGAATCGCGATTGACGGTTACGCGCGCGTAACCGGTATATGCCGCCTCGTTGGTCGACATGTTTCCGGCCTCGCCAGGCGAGGCGGTGTGCAGGCTGACCGTGAGCGTCGTCGCCGGCGACGTTGTGTCATTCTCGGCAATGTCGGCGATCGCGACCGCGTTGAAGATGAGCTCGAGAAGGTCGTTCTCGAACGCGTTCGTTTTACTCATTTGGGCACCTGATTATTCAGCGACCAATTCAACCCGGTCGCCGGCCTCGATTCGGGGCGCGACCGCGAACTTGTCGGTGAGGTTCTGAATTACTTGCGGCGATGTGAATTTCTCCGCCCACACGAGTTCGCCGCTGGCCAGGCGCGTCAGGAAATAACCGAAGTTAGACTGCGCCGCCTGCGCGGCCGAGGACGCAAACACCTGGTCCGGGTAGATGATGAACGACGGGTTGCCCTCCTGGGACGACCAGTTCGCGCCGATGAGCGTCACCGGTGCGTATCCAACAAACGTCGACTCGGTGTAGGAGGAGGCGGTGTTGGTGTCCGACGGGGTGATGTCGTTCTGAAAGAGGCGCAGCACCAGGTCCTGGGGTTGGCTCTTGTTGACCAGATACTCGAGCGCGAGAACCTCGCCGCCGTTCACTAGTTTGAGGGTCATCGCTCACGCCTGGCGGCCGTGTGCCGCCACGGTGCCCCGCGGCGACACCGTGGCAACGTCGCCGGCTCTTATTTCTTTTGCTTTGCCGGCGCAGCCTTCTTCGCGGCCTTCGGCTTGGTAACTGCAGGCTTTTCGACCTTGTCGGCTGCAGCTTCTTTGCCGTCGCCTTTGGGCGCGTTTTCGCCCTGGCCATCACCTTCGGCGTTTTCCTTGCCGTCGTCGCCGTCGGCATCTTTCGGCTTGGTTTCAGCCTTTTCGCCCTCGTCTACGGTGACGCGCTTCATCCATTTTTCGGAAAACTCGTCCTCGTAGATCTCGAATTCAGCGGGGGAATCCTCCGGCGTGCGCACGCGCTGGTAGTAACCCTTTTGCGTGGCGACGACCGTGATCTTCTCGCGCTTGTTGGTTTCGTCAGTCATGGGATGCCTCTTTCAGGGACAATGGGTGGGTGCGGGGCCTCAACGGCCCCGCAGCGTGGATCTGCTCGCCAGATGTGGCGAGGCGGTTTACAGCGCCTGCTTGGACGCCAGCGCGATGCCGGCGGTGATGGTGTAGACCGGGCTGGTTCCGCCGAGCGTGTAAAGCAGTCGGATGTAGCGCTCGTCGGCGCCCCGCGGGATGTAATCGATTGCAACCCGGTCACCGGCAGCGCCGCCGGCTATCTGTGGAGCCGTCGCGACGGTCTTCGGGCTCGAGAAGCCGGAATTGTCGTCGACCTGCACGGTCACATCCAGCGTCGGGCTCGTTCCGGTAGGAGCCGCGGGAAAGCGAATCTCAATCGGAATGGGCCGCCCCTTGCCAATGTCACGGGGGATCGCGGCCGGTGCGCCGAGCACAGTGCCCGTTGCGCCCAGGTCAATAGAGTTGGCGGACGCGCCGGTCGCGTTGACGACCTGGCTGTCCGAGAAAAGCTGTTGCTCAGAAAGGATCATGGATAGCTCCTGTGGTGGATCTCGGTAGTTTGGGGCCGCGCGGTCACCCGCGCGGCCTCCTGGACTTTGTCTCTGCCTCAGATCAGGCTGTTTACGTGACCCGGGCTTCGGTATTCATGATCGCGTCGACCTGGCGGACCGGAATGCCGCGGTAGGTCATGACCTCCTTACCGTCGACCTCGCTCGGCTTCAGCCGCACAAAGGACGCGCTAGTGCTGGTGGTCGGCGTGGTGGCGTCGTCGAGTGCCTCGAGGACATCCGAGTTGCAGTAAATTGCGCTGCGGGTGCCTTGCATCCGGTGCTTGTTGATTTTCCAGAACGCTCTGCGGAAGAATTTATAGATATCCACGCTTCCGGCGACTAGGTCGGAAGCATCTATGTTGGCGACGCGTGCGACGGATCGGAAATCGCGAACCGACAAGCCCGCGTGTTGCTCGAACTTCTCTTCCTTGACGTAGAAGACGTCACCGTTCTCATCGGTTGTGCGCTGGACGCCCATGTCCTCGCGCGTGACGCCGCCCTGGGTGCCTTTGGGGAAGATCAAGTGACTCTTGTCATCACCCCAGGTGACAAACCACGCTGACGTGTTGTCCGACCCGGTTCCGCCGGCATCGACGATCTGGCCACCCGTTCCGCCAGTAAGGTCACTGAACCGCGGTGCGAAGCCGGTGAACTTCTCCGGTTCGAGATCCTCGTTGCCGTAGATGAGCGCGTCGGCGATGTTCTGCGAAACCGTCTCGAGGTGAGCGTTGGCTTCCGACAGACGCAGCGCCGCCTCGTTCCCGCTGAGCTTCAGCTCACGGGTGTCCACCGAGGACAAGGTTTCGAAGAAACCGGTCGTGTCCTCGACCGGCGTCTTGCCGCTCTTGTCGGGCGTCACGCCCTTGTAGAGTTTGCCCCATGCGCCCGCGGGCAACTTGGTGCGCAGCGTGGTGCGATGGCGTGTGCCGAGATTGGCTTCAATCGTCAGCGCGTCCTCGAGGATCGCATTTTGCTCCGTGAGCATCTCGATCACCGTGGCGATCGTGATGGCATCGTCGGAGCCAGACCCTTTCAGAAGGTCGACGATGTCATGAAATCGTTGTCCTAGTACGGCCATGAATAGCCTCCGTTTGGATTGAGCCGCCGGCAGGCAAACGCAAACGGCCGCCCGCCAGGGTGGCGGACGGCCGCGCTGTTCGCGGTTCTGCGTGGACGGCTACCCTGTCGCCGCGCTCGGGTAGAGAATCCCTGCCCGGGTTGTCGGCTGTTTGGGTTGGGGTTGATCTGGTGCGCCGCCGGGCTTCAACACCTTCGGCTTCTTGCGCACTCTCTTTTTCGCAGTGTCGACCTTCTTCTGGCCGTCATCGTACAACCGGGCCTTGTTGGCTAAGACGATGAGCCTATGGTCGGAGGCCCCCAAGACATCGTCTTCGGAAAATCCCTGCGTGAGCAGGTACGTTCGCAGTTGCGCCTGTTCGGTGTCTCTGACCTTCTCGTCCCGCCATGCCGGCAGGTTGTCGAGCAACAGCTTGGATTGTTCGTCGCGACGTGTGGTGAAGTCCTCGACGATTTGTTGATGTCGCTGTTCAACCGCCTTTGTGTAGGCGTCGACGGTCTGGGTCTTGATAGCATCGATCTCCTGGCGTCGCTCCGCGAGGTCGGACTTCTTGGCGGCGTAACTCGCCTTGTCGTTTTCGCGCAGATCGTCCCAGTCGATGCCGGCGGTTTCAGTGTCGAGCAGCGCTTCCGCGTTCTCGACCAATTTCGCCGCCACGGCGAACTGCCCTTCCAGGTCCTGTGTACGTTGCGCCATCTGCTCTGATTGGCTTTTGGCTTTGACTTTCGCCTCCTCGAGACGTTGGTCGGCAGCTTCTGTCATCTGGAAACTCGCGACGAGCTCCCCGATGGTGGTCTCGGCGGGTTTGCCGTTGACCTTGACCGGCACGCTTAGTGAGTCGAACCACTCCGGGTCCCACTCCTGCGTGTCGATCAGCTCGCGGACCGAGGAGATGGTGCCCCCCTCGTCGTCCGATTTTGTGGGGTCCGGATCGACCGCCGGTTTGCCGTCGTCGGCCTCGTCATTCGAGGACGGATCGGGCGCGCCGGTGTCGGCCGGGTCCGAAGGTTCTGGTTCACCACCCGCCGCCGGAGTTTCTGGCGGCGTTGCCGGCTTGCCGGGGTCGCCCGGGTCAAGCGGGTTCGGCGTGGGGTTCTCCAAATGAGAAGGGGCCGGTGTCGGCCCCTCGGTTGTGCCTGGCTCAGCGCCAGGCTGGTTGGTCGGCGCTGGTGTGGCCGCCGGGTTTCCGTCAGACATGTTTACCTTGCTTTGGTTGCTTCGGGTCTTTGCCCTCGTCCATCTGAATGAGCCCCTCGGTGGCGGTTCTGCCTTGTCGGACCATCGTTTCGAAGTAGTCCTTGAAATTCCCGTATAGGCGGTGCATCAGGTACATGCGCTCGCGCACCTCCTCCTCGTTCGCATCGCTTTTTTTCCAACCATTTTCGATGAACGCTTCGAGGTCTTCGAACGCTTCCTTGACGAGCGGATCATTGAGCAGGGCTTGTGCGCGCTCGCCGCGATGGTGCTTGGCGTACAGTTTCGCCTTCAGCTCCCGCTGGCGTTGTTTGGCCTCTTCCTCGTGCCGCTGCGCGTCCGTCTCAGCTTCCGCCATCAGACCTTTGCCCCAGGAACGTTCGTGTTGAACTTCAGCTCAAGCTCGGTGAGCTTCGTCGCGAAGCCCTCGATCGCAGCGTCGAACGTGTTTTGAATCTTCTGGACCTCGCGCTCATGCTGCATCATGTTGCGCTCGCGCTGGATCTCGAGTTCTTTGTTGGCGAGATCCAGCTGCCGTTTCGTCGCTTCGAGCTGCGCGGCCGCGAGTTGCGACTGGCCCTCGTCTTTCGGCACCTGCTGATCGCCCGGGTCGGTGAAAAACAGGTCGGGCGACTTGAGGTTCGCGTTTTTCACGAACTCGGACGCGGTGTTGTAGAGATTCTTGAGGCTGATGGTCAGACCCAACCCGCCCTTGTCGACCATCGCGGTCTGCTTTTCCCAGATCGCGTTGAGGTGAAGCAGGTTCTGCTCCCGGGTGCCGATGCCGAGGCCGATCTTGACCTTCATGTTTTTGCGGTCGCGCCACTCGGTGGGGTCGACCGCGACCCACTGGTTGCGCAACTCGACGATGTCGCCCTTCTCTTGGTGCGTCAGCAGGAGCTGGTGGATGTGCTGAAACAGCGACTTGATACCGGTTTCGGCGAAAATCCGGACAACCGCCTCGATCTTCATGCGGGCAATGTCCATCGCCTGGGTGAGCACCGACTGCTGGATATTCTTGAGCGCCTCCGGGCTCAGGCCTTCGCTGTCGGCGGAAACCCCGGTGCGGTCGCGCTTCTTGCTCTCCAGTAGATCCATCATCTGGAAAGTCTGGTTTCCCAGGAACGGCACAGTGATCGGCAGATAGGATTCCTGCGGCGGTCGCCTGAACCGCTTCACCGAGCCGATTTTCGTCGACAGCAGGTCGTCCATCGTGTGATCGCCGATGCCCTGCTCCCACACCCCGTGGCCGGGGTTGTTCGTGTGGTAGAGGTTCATCAGCGACTGGCGCCACAGCGTCGAGTGGACGAGCTGTATGTCCATCGCGTCGTCAGCGACCGAACGGCCGACATGCTTGTGCGGCAGAGGCCGCGGGCAAATCACGTGGAACGGCTGGCGGTCGGCCAGCTCGTTGAGCAGAACCTCGCCGCCGGCGGTGATGATCTGCCGGAGCTCGGAGTGACCGTCGTTGTCGAAGTCAACCAGGAGATAGGCCTCCTTAACGAGGATCAGGTCCTGGCTCTTGTCGTGGTTGACTTCCTGGCGGTCGTCGACCTTATCTTTGCGGGTCTGCTTTTCCTGTGTGTCGTCGGCTATTCCGTGTACCGGCAGTTTGCCAATCTGATCCTTCTCGAAGCCCATATCCAGCAGGTCCGAGCGCGGCAACGTCCGCTCGTGGCCGACCATCCTGGCACCGTCGGGAATGATCGATTTTGCGTCGTTCGAGATCCTGTATTCTTCCGGCGGCACGTTCATGAACTTCACCTGGCCTGTCTGCCGGGTGCGCTTGAACGTCACGTCGTTGACCGTGACCTGCGGCGCCTCGATCTGGATGCCGAGCTCGCCCAGGACTTCGCCCTCCACGAAGAACGGATCGTCGATCTGGCGCTCTTCCAGCTCGTCGATCTCGAGCTCCTCGTCCTCTAGGAGTTTTCCGAGCTCGTTGTCGGTCAGGCCCTCATAGCTCTCGGTGGTGACCTCTTCGGTCTCGTCCCACCAGCATTTGACGATGCCATTCTTGCCGACCAGGGCGTCGAAGAACCATGTGAATAGGATCAGAAAGGACGGGTTCTGCTCGAAAAAGACGTGGTTGACGTAATCAGATTCCTGCTCCGCCTGGGTGACATCTTCTTTGCCGGTTGGCTTGAAGTCGACAAGGTTCTCCGACGTCGTAAATATCCGCAGCAGCGAAGGCATCATGCCGTCGACCACTTCAGAGACGTCCGACGTCACGACCTGGCTTTCGTTCTCCTCTTCGTTCCCGAAGAGTTTCGACAAGTAGTATTCCCAGGCCTTCGCGCGCTCCTGCGCGATCTCGCCACCCTCGGAGCCGATCGCGTTGTCGAATTCTTCGTCGACGAGCGCGACCAGGTCCCGCTCCGTCAGTTTCTTTTCGGCTTCGGGCATCAGACCACTGCGATTTTCGGATGGTTGGGTGTGCTGTGGCCGGCCAGATGCTGCGGCCGCGCCCACTCGTCGAACAAGGCGACAGCAGCGCGCGTGGCGGACATCAGCGGAAAGCCGTTGAGCGGGACCTTTCCGTCCCGTGTGTGGAAATTCTTGTATTCGTCGAGCCAGACCGCCAGGCGCTTCTCGACCTTGAACCGTGCGGTGCGCATGCGCTCGTCGATGTCATTCGATATCGCGTGCGCGACGAGCTCGGTTTCCTCGTAGGGCTCGAGCGTCATCTCGCAGCCGCGGGCGGACAGCTTGTCCGCGAGTGGCTTGGCCTCTTTCGGCCAGACGATGGGTATCCAGCGGCCGCGGGCGTTGAGCCCTTCCGCATGCACGGCCGGCACGTCCTGTCGAAACAGGCACGCGTCATAGACGTGCAGCCGGTCTGCGCGGTCGTCATGTGCGAGCCAGACGGCCGCCATGTTGCCGTCGTCCTCGAAATAGACGCCGGCGATCCGCTTCGAGCCGGGATCTATCAAGACTTCGCATCCCGTTCGACGTGCCGCCGCAGGGTTGTGGTCTGCGCCTGTTCGAACGGCCGCTCGGTATCAGGACCTTGGTTCGTGCGCCTGCGAGCCTGGCCGGAGTCGCGGAGCGCGAGCTCTTGCGACATCTGGGCCCGCTCTTCTGCGGTCGGCCCGCTGGCGACCCGCCGGAGCGTCGCCTCGCTTGCCTGGCCGAAGGGCCGATTGGCCGAGCGGCCATTGCCCTCACGGCGCAAGCGGAGCTCGCGGCCGGCGGCGCGCATTTGCCCGTTCGTGATTGTCATTCCGTCACTCCGTGATGTCCTGGACGTCGCTCTTGAACACGCGCTTCTCGTGAAGCTCCTGCTCCGCAATGCTGGTAGCCATCGCGAGACAAACCAGGCCGTCGATGCGGCCGCGTGACCGCTTCTTGTCGAGTTTGCGGTTGCCGGCCTCGTCCATCTTCACAACGGCGTTCGCCGCGCACATGGTCAGTACCGGGTGCATGCCGTGGCAGAGCCGCTCGTTGAGCAGCATGGATTCAAGGGTGCGAAGCGCCGGCGACATGGAGATATAGCCCTGGCCGAAGTCGACGAACCGGTCCTCGATGACCGCGTCGGACAATCCGACCTCCAACAGCCACGGCCGCAGGTGCTTCATGTTGTATCTGTCGAAGGCGATCCGCCGGATCTCGTGGGTTTCGAACAGATTGGCGATCACCTTGGCGACGTGCCGATACTCGACCGACTTGCCGGGCGTCACGTTCAGGAAGCCCTGTTTGTGCCACATGTCGTAGGGCACGCGGTCCTTGCGCGACCGCTCGGCAAGATCCGCCTCCGGGAGCCAGAAATACGGCCGCACGTGCAGCTTCTTTTTTATCTGCCACACGAGGACCAGGGCGGTGAGGTCGTTGGTCTCGGAAAGATCGAGCCCGCCCCAAATCGCCGTCGGGTGTCCTACGTCACCGCCATTCGCCTGCCAGACCGAACGCACCACGAAAGGCGCGTGCGACTCGACGCGCTGGTTAAGGATCAGGTTGCGGAACTGCGCCTCGCGCGCCGGCATGCGCCGCGCGGATTCGGCCATTTCGAGGACGACCTCGGTATTCAGAAAGTCGCCAAACGCCGGGTTGGCCTGGCGGATGGTCTTTTCGCTGAACGGGTCGGCATCTTCATCCGCCGACCAAAGGTAGAGCTTGGTCGTCGGGTCGCCGCCGGCCTTCGCATCGTCGATCAGGATCGACAGGAGATCGTTATCTGTCGGCGCCTGGGTGGATATGACCACCGTCAACGGCTCTTCGTGCGCGCCGCTGGCGGTCTCCATCGCGTCATAAAGCTCATGACGCGGGCCGCGGACCTGGCCGAGTTCGTCGTGCACGGTGAACACGGGCGACTTGCCCATGGCCGTCGATGCGTCGGCCGACAGGGCCATGTAGAGCGTGCCGAGTTCCGGGCAGGTGAGCCGCTTATAGCTCTCGCCTGGCACGACATATTCGGCCAGCTCCGGCGACAGCAGGACCATCTTTAGCGCGAGCTTGAAGGTGATTGCCGCCTGGTCACGGCTCAGTGCCGTGGAGTAGAGCTCTGAATTCGGCCGGGCCTCCGGTCCGACCAGGTGCAACAGCAGCAGGCACGCGACAAGCGCGGTTTTGCCGTTCTTGCGGCCGAATGAAATGATCGCGCGGCGGGTCGGCGAGCCGTAGATCCCGTGGATGATCTCCTTCTGCCAGGGCCGGAGTTTGAGCGGTTGCCCGACGAGCGTGCCCTCGGGGACGCGGCAATATTGCTCGATCCAGGCAATGTTGCGCTCGGCGCGCGCGCTGGTTTTTTTGCTTCGGCCGGAATCGCCTTTTTTGGTGGTGCGGGGTCTAGCCTTCGGCCTCCCAGGGCGGTTTGGTTTTCGAGCCGCGCTTGCGCGTTTTGTCATACTTGGTTTGTTGAGTCATGCGCATGCGGGTCGCGAGCGACGACAGTGCGCGCCCTTCCCGTTCCTGCATTTTGAGGAGCCGGTCATAGGCCTCGACGTCGAATGGCTCGCCGTTCTTTTTCTTCGCCTCTTTGGCCGCGTCCGCCTTGAAGATCTGGATCACCTGCGCGACGTGGCGAGACTCGACCAGGTGGCGGCAATACTGGATGAGCAGCCCAAAGTTTTCCGGCGTGAACCAGTCAGCCGGCAGGCTTTCCACTATCTCGCGCCAGACGAGCTGCTGCTCCTTGGTCAGCTCCGCCGGCGGCGCAGGCCGTTCGATGACCTGAATTGTCTCGACACCGGCCTCGGCTGCTTCCGCCTTGGTTGTGAGCTCGGTCTTAGACTTACGTCCGCGCTTGACCATCGGCCAGATCACGCCGGGGTGCTGGCGCCTCTGCTTGTTCGAAAATTAGCCGCGGTTTCTGATCCTCCCAGGCTTCCACCCAGGACTCCGGAAACGGCTTGGCGTTGAACACGTCGTCGTAGCCGGCGCGCATCTGCGCCGCTGCGAGCTCCGGCGGTACCGTGCCGCAGCCGGTTCCGAGGCCTGGTATGGCTACGGATCTGAACTTGAAACCGCGGGCGAGCCTCAGGGCCGCCCGGATCGCCAGCCGGATCGCGATTGTGTCATTGATTGTCGACGGCACGCGCATGGTTGGCGCGCATACAAGCCACGGGAAGTCAGTTTCATGCGTACTTGCGACGAGCGCCTGGCCGACCAGGAGCTCGCCTTGGTAGGCCCGCTTGATTTCGGTTTGGACCGTCTGCTGGATGTCAGGCCAGCGATCCGAATAGAGTGCATCGATGCCGCCGTCCATAAATCCGAACGAATTCGCCGGGCTTACAATGGCGTCGGCCGGTTCGTCGAATATTGGCCGAGCCTCGCACGACACATCGTCAACGCCGGCGAACTGGACCTGGAGCGCGCGGATAACCCGCACGTTGGTGTCTCTGAAAAGGATCTTCATCAGCGGTGTCTACTCGACGATGAACCAGTCGTCGGACAACATGTCCGCCTGGCTGGCGAGCCACGGCACGCAGTAACCCTGCGCCGTCTTCATGTCGATGTGCGCGTGATAGTTGATCTCGGTGCCTTCCGGATAGATCCCGAGCAGCGGTGCGCGGTTCACCTGGAAGGTAGAGCCCGGCACCAGATACAAAAACATATCCTTGCCGTTCCATCCGGCGCGGGCAATCTTGTGCCCGTCCTTCAATGCCTTGATCGCGGCGCTGAACGACATCGCGTCGACCGGTTCATACGCCTTTTCGAACGTGTCCTTCGGCGACCAGCTCACATAGCCGTCGCCGTACCGGACAGCGTACCCAAGCTTTTCGGTTTGGCCGGTGCCGTTGGCGACGACGCGGCTTTCGGGCCAGGCAGTGACGCGTTTCGTGCCGTAATATTCCTGGGTCATGGTCTTTTCCCCTCTCGATTGGAAATTTTTGCTGAAACTTTTTTTCGGGACCTTTTTGAAAGGTGAGGCCCCTCTGCGCTACCCCTCGGCGTATTGATGGCTGGCCGGGGGCTCCCCCCGCCTTATCGTTGCGTCTGATCAGGAATTGTCGTGAGAAAACCAGTCGTGATCCTGGTTGAGAGGAAAGCCGCGCTCATCTGAGCCTCGGTCGAAACCGTGACCGCCAAGCTCCTCGCTCTGCTTGAACGAGTCGTGGCAGTGCTTGTTCATGCTGCACAGATTGGCCGGGTCGAAGAACAACTTACGGTCGCCGCGGTGCGGTTTTATGTGATCGACGACATTTGCACGCAGGTTCATCTCGCGGCAGTGCGGACATTGGCAAAACGGGTGTTTGCGCAGCTGCCGCGCGCGCAGGATGAACCAGCGTTTGTCCTTGTAGAGTTTCTGCCGTGCTTTGCCCGCTTTGGATCTAGTCCGCTTAGTGCAACGGCCCGTACTCCTTTGGGTCCTGGTCATGGGTTGCGACATAGATTGGCGGCGCGGACAGACAGTCAAACTGGCACGCTATCAGTACCGCTTGGGGTGCCGTCTTGCCGGCAGCCATTGCGCCGAGAGCATAGCCGTCGCCAGATCCGATAGCGTGATACGGCGCTTTAGCGCTGGTCGGTAGGCATGTGCCGTCAATGTATGTGGCAATGCCGTCGCGATCGACAGCGATCAACTCAAATCCCGGTTTCTCTGTCATGGAGAACAGGTCTTGAAGACCCTTGGGGCCGTTCGGCATTCCCTCGTCATACCAAGCAGTGACAGCCTCGGGCATACCGTTGTTAGAGGTCGAGCAGCCGACCAGCGTTCCGTTGCGGAGTCTGCGGATCTTCATCTTAACGCCGAGCGATGTGTATCTGTCTTTGTAAGCCCGGCTGTCGGCTGCCATCACGCCGTCGCGGTAAACGATCGTAGTCATGAGACCCCGCTGTCACTTGAGATTGCAGGCCTGCTCGACAGCGGAGACCAAGTCCGCCGTGTCGAGCGCCGCGCGTTCATCAAGCCACGCGTCGGTTGCCTTCTGATCGCCTCCAAACAATTCGTCTATGGCGACGACGCACCAACAGTACTTCGCCGCATCGCCCACGACGTCCGCCGGCGGCAAACCGACCGAGTCGTCTTCCACGATAATAAGTTCAACCATCAAGGTCCTCCTTCAGCACCGCGAGTTTCGGCGATGCCCGATCGATGTCAGTCGCGGACTTGGAGCGGTCCGATGTTGCGCCGGCGGCCGTCCGCCAACCGCACGTAGAGCCGCCCGTTCTTGAACCGCTTGAGCACCTGCGCACCGATCGCGCTTTGCCATCTGCCGATAAACACAGTCAGGATGTCGTCGTCAGATGCCGCCACGGTCAGGCCTCCGGCTCAGGTTCGAACTTCGAAATCAGCTTTGAGAGTTCGCCACGCGAGCGCTGCAGCCAGCGGGCAAACCCCGTTACCTTGGACGCGGCCGCGCTCCACCCGATCGGCCATCCCATCACCATCTCGCCAAAGCTCGGGTTTAAGATCAGATCGCCGTGCGAGTAGTGCGTGCCAGGCCGGCATGTCACATGGAGCGGGTGCGAATAGGGGTAGGTCGGTCTTGCGCGGACGGGTTCGAAGCCCATGGTCTCGGC
>Ga0209633_10002172_pt1 | contig 19277 bp, 15 predicted proteins | sample Cruoilmetagenom1_FD_187290 | JGI IMG/M metagenome (GOLD analysis project Ga0209633, IMG submission 187290) | Oil polluted marine microbial communities from Coal Oil Point, Santa Barbara, California, USA - Sample 1 (SPAdes) (version 2) | ecosystem: Environmental > Aquatic > Marine > Oil seeps ... | reverse complement strand
AGGGATTGTTCTGGCTGGCGGCTCTGGTACGAGGTTATATCCGATTACCATGGGGGTATCCAAGCAGTTACTGCCAATTTATGATAAGCCAATGATTTATTATCCATTGTCGGTTTTGATGTTGGCAGGGATTCGGGATATCCTGATTATCACGACGCCGCAAGATCAATCCAGTTTTCAGCATTTACTGGGTGATGGCAGCCAGTATGGGGTGCGATTTACGTATGCCGTTCAGCCTCGCCCTGATGGTCTTGCCCAGGCGTTTATCATTGGTGAAGATTTTATCGGCAAGGATTCTGTTTGTCTGGTATTGGGCGATAATATCTTTTATGGGCAAGGGTTTACGCCCAAGTTGCTTGAAGCGCTTAATCGTGAGCACGCTGCCACAGTGTTTGGTTATCAGGTCAAAAATCCAGAGAGTTTTGGTGTGGTAGCATTTGATGCGCAGATGCGCGCTATTTCTATTGAAGAAAAACCTGAACACCCCAAATCACAATTTGCTGTGACAGGTCTGTATTTTTACGACAATGATGTTGTAGAAATTGCCAGGCAGGTGAAACCTTCAGAGCGGGGTGAACTTGAAATTACCAGTGTGAATCAGGCGTACCTTGAGCGTGGAAAGTTGCATGTAGAATTACTTGGTCGTGGGTTTGCCTGGCTTGATACGGGGACCTACGAGAGTCTGTTAGACGCGGCCCGATTTGTTGAGACGATAGAAAAGAGACAAGGATACCAGATTGCTTGTCTGGAAGAAATTGCCTTTAACAATGGCTGGTTATCTGATGTAGAGTTAAGGGAGAGGGGAGCTGCACTATATAAGAACAGTTATGGGCAATATCTTTTGTCGCTTCTAACTCCTTAGTCCTACTATCAGTTTTTTAGACCTGAAAATGCGAATGTTCTTGCAATCTTTTTTTATGGGTGGAAACTAAAATATGCCTGATCTATCTGTGGTCATTCCTGTCTTTCGAGCAGAAGACTGTTTGCCTGAATTGTATCGTAGGTTAAAAGAGTCTATCGAACCGATCACGCATGACTTTGAAATTATACTAGTGGAGGATTGCGGTGGAGATAAATCCTGGTCCCTTATTGAAGGGATTGTCAGATCGGATAAAAGAGTCCGTGGAGTCAGGTTGAGCCGTAACTTTGGGCAGCATGCTGCGACGATTTGTGGTATTGAGAAAGCAAGCGGTCGGTGGGTTGTGACTCTCGACGATGATTTAGAACAGGGACCTGAAGATATAGTGCGTTTGTACCAAAAGTCTCAGGAGGGGTTTTCTCTGGTTTATGGAATTTATCCTGAACGATCACATATGGGCTGGAGAAATTTGACTTCAGCCTTGGCCAGAAAATTGTTTGCATTAGCCATTCCGAGCTTGAATTATGCTTATACGTCATTTCGAATTATCGATGGACGTTTGGCGCGTGAGCTTTGCCAGTTTGATTCTTCTTTTCCTTTTATTGATGGGTACCTGTCATGGCTGACTAATAATTATGCCACTGTTGAGGTGCAACATTCCCCGCGTGTAGCCGGTAAGAGTAACTATACCTTTCGCAAATTGTTTACTCATACGATCAATATTTTTGTCACTTTTTCGGATCTGCCTCTAAAACTGGCTAGTTGGCTGGGGATGGTCTGTTCCTCGCTCGGTGTGGTTTGGCTACTCATTATCCTGTTGGGCAAGCTTTTTGGAAGTATTACTGTTAGTGGTTTTGCTTCGATTATGGCGGCTATTGTGTTTTTTGGTGGAATCCAGCTATTTGTCCTTGGTGTTTTTGGTGAATATTTGGGGCGGATAAATTTCAAGACTTCCAAAAAGCCGTTGTACTTGGTCGCTGAAGAAGTGGCCGGAAATGAATTACAGTGAAAAAAATTGTTTTTTTGTGTTCTGGTGGTGGTGGAACCATGAGGTTCGTAAAAGAATGTGTGCATCGTGGCATACTGACAAATTGTGAGATCGCTGCAGTAATTGCTGACCGGGATTGCGAAGCTGCAAGATATGCAAAGTTGAACAATGTTGAAAATTATATCATCGAATACAGTCAAAAATCACCAGGCCAATTGCAAGGGATTCTGGAGCAGCTCAACCCTGATTTGATCATTACAACGATTCACAAAATCATTGATGCGGACACGGTTGATTTATATTCTGGCAAGATGATTAACCTGCACTATTCATTGCTGCCTGCGTTTAAGGGAAAGATAGGCTCAGAGACTGTCAGGTGCGCTATTGATATGAACTGTAAAATCCTTGGGACTACTGTGCATTATGTAGAAAAAAAGGTCGATTCTGGAACAATAATTTCACAGAATGCTTTTCCAAACAGTGAAAACACTGATTTTAAAGCTATAATGAATCGTATGTTTAGATTGGGATGTGTGAATCTAATCAACTCTATGGTGATTATGGGGGTCGCACATAGTGACGGTAGTGAGTCTTTTGGTGAATATTCGGATAGTATTTTCTCTCCCCATGTTTTAGTTGACTTAGCATCAATAGATGAATGTATTTGGCATAATATTACATGAAAAAAGTGGCTGTACTACAATCTAATTACTTGCCGTGGAAAGGCTATTTCGACATCATTAATGATGTCGATCTTTTTGTGTTTTATGATGATGTTCAATTTACAAAAAATGACTGGAGAAATAGAAATAAAATTAAAAGTTCAGGAGGGGATAGCTGGCTAACGGTACCCACGGGAGCCCGTCTGAACCGTCTGGTTTGCGAAGTTGAATTGCAGGATCATCGCTGGCAGAAGAAACATTGGAAAACGATCTGTCAAAATTATTCAAAGGCGGCATATTTTAATGTCTATCGGAGTTTTTTTGAGGAAATTTTTTTAAATTCACGATGGGATAACCTTTCTGCGTTGAATCAACATCTGATCAAGGAAATATCCAGTCGATATCTTGGGATTAGGACAGAATTTACCGATTCCAGAAACTTTCCTACCCAAGGAAGAAAGTCAGAGCGGTTGCTGGATTTTCTGAAACAAGTTCAAGCCGACTACTATCTGTCGGGTCCTGCTGCTCGAGACTATCTTGATGAGAGAGTTTTTGCAGCAGCCGGCATTACTCTTAATTACAAAAAATATGATGGTTATCCAGAGTATCCCCAGTTTTTTTCGCCCTTCATGCATCAGGTCTCAATAATTGACCTATTGTTTCATATGGGACCAGATGCTTCCAATTATATCTGGGGCTGGCGTCACTAAATTGCAACAAACCAAGGAAATATTGATGAGTTATCTTTTTATTTTTTTAACGATTATTTTAACCGTATATGCTCAAATTGTGATCAAGTGGCAGGTGACCAATGCTGGTGATCTTCCGGTGGATATTCTTGACAAGCTATGGTTCCTCATCGGACTACTGCTAAACCCTTGGGTTGTGAGTGCCTTCTTCGGTGCTTTCTTAGGTTCACTTACATGGATGGCAGCATTGACAAAGTTGGAGCTGAGCCATGCCTACCCATTTATTGGATTAACTTTTGTCCTTGTCCTTTTCATAAGTGGTTTCCTTTTTCAGGAGCCCATAACACTTTCTAAGCTCATTGGTGTCGGGTTAGTGGTATTAGGAATTGTGGTAGGGAGTCAAGGGTGAAAGTTTGTGTCCATTGCCACGCAGTGTTTGACTCTGAATCATGGCAGTGTCCCTCTTGTAACGCCTCTCCCCGAGTTTTAGATGGTTATTTATCATTTTTGTCTGATTATGCAGCAGAATATGAAGGGTTTAATCGTGAATATTTTGACGATTTGGCTCCTTTGGAAGAGACCAATTTCTGGTTTCGAGCTCGCAATCGTCTAATTATCTGGGCTCTACGAGAATATTTTGCTGCTGCCAAAAATTTTTATGAAATTGGGTGTGGTACGGGGTATGTATTGTCAGGTGTGGGGCGTTCATTTCCCCATCTGTCTTTATTCGGTAGTGAGATTTTTAAGGAAGGAATTTTCTACGCTGCTGAACGGGCACCAGCAGCTACTTTTTTTCAGATGGACGCCAGAAGTATCCCCTTCAAGGATGAATTTGACGTCATTGGCGCTTTTGATGTTCTGGAGCATATTTCTGAGGATGAGGGCGTTTTGCAACAAATGTTTCAAGCTGTTCGCCCGAACGGGGGAGTTATTCTCACTGTGCCGCAACATCAATTTTTATGGAGTAAGGCTGACGATTATGCATGTCATGTTCGTCGTTATGCTGCGAAAGATTTAAATGAAAAGGTTGTTCGTGCGGGGTTCCAAGTTCTAAGGGTGACCTCTTTCGTCAGTCTGTTGTTGCCTTTCATGATGATTTCTCGTCTGATCCCGTGTAGGAAGAAAGACGATTATGACCCATTGGCTGAATTGAAGATGTCTGGTCCAGTAAATTCCCTCTTTGAAAAGTGTCTTGATTTTGAGCGAGCCCTGATTGTGAAGGGTTTGAATCTGCCGATGGGTGGTTCGTTGCTTTTAATTGCAAAAAAAATATAATTGGCATTCAATGAATATGAGGGTTATTGGTGAACAAGTTATTTAATTTAAAAGAGCTGCTTTCAATTCCAAGAGTTTATAGCTTTTTTGTAGAAATTATTGGGGGGAAAGTTAGATCTGTCTACATAAACCAATACGTAAAGCCAAAATCAGATAGCAGTATTCTTGATATTGGTTGTGGGCCAGCTGACGCTCTGGATTATCTTCCTCTTGGTGTCGACTATGTCGGTTTTGACTTGAGTGAAAAATATATCAATTCAGCAAAAAAGCGATTTGGGAACCGCGGTAAGTTTTATTGTAAAAAAGTAACTTCTGATGCAATTGAGACGTTTAATAAATTTGATATCGTACTTGCGACAGGTGTTCTACACCATTTAAATGATAATGAGGCTCTTGAATTGTTTGAACTTGCGAAATCAACCATGAAACCTTCTGGAAAATTGGTTACCTTTGATGGTTGTTTTATTGAGGGGCAGTCCGGAATTGCACAATATCTCTTGCGTCGAGATCGCGGCTGTTATGTCCGACACAAAGAAGAGTATCTTGCTATCGCTAATAAAGTTTTCCCTCAAGTAAAAGTTTCTATCCGCGATGATTTACTCCGCTTGCCCTACACACATATAATATTAGAATGTTCTCTTTAGGGTGCTGGTATCTACATCGTGAATCTTACGTCTTGGTCTTTTCTCAGGAATCTTAAAGTATGAAGCTTCCCTTCAATAAACCCTTCATGACTGGCAAAGAACTTTCTTATATAGGCCAGGCTCATAACAAAGGAAAACTGGCCGGAGATGGTTTTTTTACAAAAAAATGCCATGCGTGGCTAGAGGGTAATATCGGCTGCAGTAAGGCATTGTTGACACATTCCTGTACTGCTGCTTTGGAGATGGCAGCCATTCTTCTCGATGTGCAGCCGGGCGATGAGATCATCATGCCCTCTTATACCTTTGTCTCTACGGCCAATGCGTTTGTGCTTCGAGGCGGGGTGCCGGTTTTCGTTGATATCCTTCCCGATACGCTCAATATTGATGAGACCAAAATTGAGGTGGCAATCACTCCTCGCACTAAGGCTATTGTGCCGGTACATTATGCTGGAGTTAGTTGCAAGATGGATAACATCATGGATATTGCGGAGAGACATGGTCTCTTTGTAGTTGAGGATGCGGCCCAGGGGGCTATGTCTACTTACAAGGGGAAGCCATTAGGTTCAATTGGCCACTTTGGGTGCCTGAGCTTTCACGAGACCAAGAATTTAATTTCTGGCGAGGGAGGTGCTCTTTTGATTAATGATGATAGCTTTGTTGAAAGAGCAGAGATTATCAGGGAGAAGGGGACCAATAGGAGTCAATTTTTAAAGGGGCAGGTTGATAAATACACTTGGGTTGATATCGGATCCTCTTATTTGCCAGGGGAGTTGATAGCTGCTTTTTTATTCGCGCAACTGGAAGAAGCGGGAACTATAACTAAAAACAGACTAAGGGTTTGGGATGATTACCATGCCGGTTTCAAGAGACTTGAATCGCAGAGTTTTGTCAAACGGCCGCTTGTGCCTGAATTCTGTGCTCATAATGCGCATATGTATTATCTGATTGTTGAAACTGTCGGTATCAGGGATCGATTGATTTCCTTTCTTGAAGAGCGGGATATTAACTCAGTTTTTCATTATGTGCCTTTGCACTCTTCTCCCGCTGGAATGAGATACGGAAGAACTAACGGTGACATGTCTATTACTGAGGACTTAAGTAAGCGACTACTTAGATTGCCCTTGGGGCCAGGTCTTGAGTGTGTTGAGATGGTTGTCGAAGCAGTCGAGAATTTTTTTCTTCTGGACCAAGTGAGACAATGATGAACTCAACGCAAAGGTGGTGTGTTGCTCCTCAATTATGAGTCATTGGTCGAGTAATTATTCAGGAGTATAAATTGAAAATACCTAATTCTAGCCGCCGATTTTGGTTTCGTGGAAAATTTGATTTTGGTTCCGATAGATGGCTATTCAATTTATCTTGGCTTGTTTTGTTGTTGTTTGCCAGTGCATTATTGTTCAGTATATTTGTTCCAGTTTATTCAGATGAAGTTGCAACAAAACTTATCTTGGCTAGAGCTTTTGATGAAGGATGGACACTAGTATCGTTATTCCCCCAATGTAAATCATCATTCATCAGTTCTCTACCTTTAACATGGTATCCTGCAGCAACTTTCTATGGAGTCATCTACTCTAAACTCGAATTGTTGGGCTTGAGAATTGTGGGTATCGGAGGGGCGATAGTCTGGATTGCGGTTATGGTCTACTGGTCTCTCAACGTAGTCCGATCATGGACCCTCAGACTTTACACAATTGCTGCGCTTATTGCGCTGAATAGTTTTGGGGTGTTGCCATTTATTCTCGTTTTGGCGAGACCTGAGCAAATACTTGTATTATGTATCGCTTACTATTGTATTGTTCCGTTATTTTTACGGTTTGATAAAACCCATTCATTTTGGTTGCATGTGTTGATCGTAACCTCTTTTGTGTTAATTACTTCCGTTTTTTATTATAGTCATCCAAAAGCTCTATTTTTCACTCCATTAGTACTTGCTTCAGTAATATGCTCTGTGCAATTACGCCGTTGGCAATATTTAATCCCCCTGATGTTTTTCATATTTGCTACTGTGTACCAAAGTTATGATCACGCAAAGCTAGTGTATCAATGTGATGAGGCGCCAATACTTCGCGCTGAGCTTGCTCTCAACACGATTAATCCAAGTCTTTTAGCAAGTAATCCTAAAGTTTTTTTTGTTGACGCTATAAAGAATTTGATATCGGCTCCCCGTAAAATTGTTAAACATGTCCCTTTACAAAAAAACTACCAGTCTGGTTGGTTGCCTCCTTCTCCTGGTGCTGGCGGCCTCCTTGCAAAAATCTTGGGTGTTGTTACAAAGGTTTTCTTTGTTTTAAGTTTTTTGACAGTATTCTTCTTTTCTATTCGCAAGGTTTTGACAGAGTTTAAAGAGAGGAAAATTACAACTCAGAGCATAATAGCAACAATGCTGGCTTTAAGCCTGTTAGTTCATATTGCTTTGTATAATGCGTGGCATTTCTACACACCTGGACTGATATTTCCCGCTTTAATTATTCTTGCCCTCTTAATGTGGGGGGAATATCTTGAGAAAGTACCCGTTGTGCCTCTGGCACGGATCACGCTTGCAAGTCTATTAGTGTTTGCAGCGCTGAACCTTGGTGTGCTACTGGTAAAAGTAGTTCCGCAGATGGTTAGGCAATCGAAATCCCATGGAGCCTCCCTAAAAGACCAGTGGCTATCGGTTTCTCCATTTCAGTTTGATATACAAAGGACGACCATTCGATCACTGGCGCTTCAATGTAATATTGAGGGTGACGGTGTTGATCGACTAATTGTTGATCACGCTACTTATTATGCTTTTGATCGGCTACGGGAACCTATACATGTGCTGTATATATCAGAAGTGGCGTTCGGTAAGGATATAGAGGGAAGAGAAATTATTCCGTTTCTCACAGAAATAAAAAGTCCAGGAATTATAGCTAGATGTGACTATATTCCTCCAGCATTGCGCGATAGTGCCAAGAGCTCACATGGGTATTGTTGTGTTGGTGGGGCAGAGCTTAAATGCAAGAAGTAGCCCTCCATCTTTGCCGGTGGGCTATTAATGTTTGACATTTCCGGGAGTAGTAGAAAACATTCGGAACTAGAGAAGTGAAGATTGCAGCGTTGATCAATTGACGCTGCTTCATTAGTCAATTTTAGGCGACCCAGGGTTCGAACAACCGTTTGAGTGGTTCACAGATATGCACCGTGGCTTTGTCGGGGTGTATATACTCAGAGTTCTTATTCTGGTGATTGAACAGTTCAGTCACGCAGCATAAGTGGTCTTTGTACGCTTGAAATAGATGCTAATATGTTTGGATCGATTTTGCAGTTTTCGCATGAACGACCAGGCTTTCTTGGTCAATGCCTTCTCAGTACGGGCTGGAAGCCCTGACCGTATACAGTGTTTTAGTTTCCCATTGAGATGTTCTTTGGGATTGAGTTCAGGTGAATACGACGGGGGATAAAAAAACTCGATTTCCTCTTCGCGTTCTTCCAGCCAGGCTTTAATGACTTTGCTGTGGTGGACCTGTAGGTTGTCAAGGATCAGAAACACTTTAAGATCAGCACCCTTGACTAATCGTGACATGAGTCTGATCAGGACCTGCGACGTTATGTTTTCTTTGTACAGCGTGAACCGCACCTATCTTTCAATTTCCTTTTTAAGTTGAGAAATAATGGCTATACCAACAGAAATAGTAGGTTCTCGTAGACAATTACTTAAAAATAGTACTGGAATTTTAATAAGTCGTGTTCTGACTACCCTTGTCGCTTTCATAAGCATCCCAATTATTGTAGGTGAATTGGGTATTGAGGGGTACGGTACGTGGGAATCCATTCTTGCTGTCTCTCTGCTGACTAATATTTTTCAAGGTACAATGAGTGGAACACTTCTATGGCTGGTCTCAAATGCCTTTGGTTTAAAAGATATTGACAGCGTACGTCAATATATACGTATGGCAGTATTTGTCTCGCTTATTCTGTTCGCTGTAGTAGCACCCACTGCCTGGTACGGTAGGTACTTTCTTGTTCATCTCTTTAATGTCCCACCCGAATTTGCCTTAATTGCGGCAAAGATACTTCCTTGTATTGTTGGATTAATGTTGCTCAGCAGTATTTTTGAAATATTTGGTTCAGTTATTAGTGGTTTTCAGCGCGCCGGAGCAACAACTCTCACTCTAGCTGTTGCTGCCATAGTTAACAATGTGCTTGTTATTATTTGTCTTATTGTCGGATTTGGATTCTGGAGCCTTCTCGTTGGATTTGTGTCGGGTTTCCTGATTTCAGCGGTAGGATTGTACTTTATCGCAATACGTGTAGCAGGGTCGTTCAGCCTTCTTCCGCTTCTACCGACTCGGTCTGTTTTAATTAAGGTTTTACCTTATGCCGGATTTATATTCTTGGGAGCTTTGTCTATGGCACTTAGAGAGCAAACTGACAAAATTATACTTTCATCCGTCGCGTCACCTATTTGGACAGGATATTATGGCATCGCTTCAAGAATGGCAATGCTCGTACCAATGATCTGTACTTTTTTTTATGTCCCTACTATTGCAGCTTCGGGTGCACTGCATTCAAATCGTGACCTTGATGGTATTAACAGCTTATATGATGATGTGATGTTGGCGACTTCTTTTTTGGTTGGGCTGGTTGTTGTTCTTATTGCAGGTATGCATGATCGTCTTGTCCTCTTGTGGATTGGTCGGGCAATTCCTGAAATTGATCTAATTCTTTATTTGATGCTTATTAGTAACACTGTGGCAGTTTTACTGACAGGAACGGGATCCTCTATCTGTAAAGGGATGGGACTTATTAGAGCCGAAACAATTTATATTATCATTGGGTTAGTTCTTAATATCATCCTCAAAATTTTTCTTGTACCTTTAGTCGGAGCCATAGGGACCGTTATTGCTTCATCGGTGAGCTGGACAATTTCTTCTATTGTTTTCGTGCTGCTCTTTCATAAACAAATTTCGTTGCCATTCTCTACGACTCTGAAAGCTGTAAAAACTTTATTGATAATTTCAGTTTGTGTATTAGTTGCACGTGGATTAACGTTTGTTTTTCCTGTGGAAGCAGATCGGCTCTCAGTTTTGTTCTCATTGGTTTTCCTTGGCCTTTCGTTAACCATGCTTTTCACCCTATTGATGGTTTTTTCAAAGGTCCTGCCCCTGCAGGTGGTTCACCAGTCCTGGCTCTTTTTTAGAACCAAAATATCCAATGGGTTGACGAAGAGTTAATATGTTAAATCAGAATAGATTAAATTACGTACCGTCTGTTTCGAACTCAGTAACGCTGCTTTCTCGCCGAGTAGTCCTGTTTCCGCTCTGTTTTTTTCAATTTTATTTAACAGCAACGGTTATTGTTTTTGCAACTGGGCCTTGGCCTTGGCCGGTACCGGATCCATTTTCCCTTTATCTTTATTTGTTCTGTACTCAATTAGCCCTTTGGCTTGGTTATGGTGTTGGACTGACCTTCCATCGTGGGGGATATTATAGTTTTTTGAAGATTAATAGCATAATTAAGATTTCTCTTATACTGAACCTTGTTTGGATTGTCCCAACATTCATGTTGCGCATGAATGTTGGGACCTTTAACGCGGCTGATATCATGAATGCGATTGCCAATGGTTTCACTAACCCTGGCGCAAACTATTTAGCTAAGGCTGAAAATTTATCAAAATTACAGGGAACTCCTATCTTTGGTTATGTCTCGCTCTTAATCAGCCCAGTTTTGTGGCTGCTTGTCCCACTTGCTGTCGTCTATTGGGATCGGTTGACCCTCGTTACTCGTTCCCTCTTTGTTTTTTTTGTTATAGCTGACGTGATGTCATGGGTTGCTATCGGCACGAATAAGGGGATTGCCGACTATGTGATTTTGTTGCCTTGGCTACTGATTGCAAAAAAACCTGAATTTATTGCTAAAATTCGATTTGTGAGTACCTTGAAGTTCCTTGTTGTGTGTGTTCTTGGGTTTGTTTTGTTGTTTAGCTTTTTTTCGTTTGGGATGTATGGCAGAGGTCATGAGTCAATACCAACTTATGATGCTGCTACTGGTGTAGAGATAGATAGGGGGAACTGGATGGTTTGCTTGTTGCCGTCAGAAGGGCAAGGAGCAGTTGCTATGTTTGCGTACTATTTGACGCAAGGTTATTATGCACTTTCCCTCGCAATTGAGGAACCGTTTATTAGCAGTTACGGGGTGGGAAATTCTTTTTATTTAACGGGATTAGTTGAACGTTTTGTTGGCCAGGGCGTTGTGTCGGACATTACTTATCCGGCGAGAATTGAAAAATATGGATGGGATCGCTTAAGCCAATGGCACAGTTTTTATGTTTGGATTGCTTCAGATGTCTCGTTTTTCGGGGTGCTTGTTGTTGTTTTCCTTGTTGGGCAGCTTTTTGCCATGGTGTGGCTAGATGTTCTGATGAAATTAAACCCCTTTGCGGTAGCTTTATTTGCCATGCTGATCATTATGCTGTTTTATTTCCCCGCCAATAATCAAGTATTAGCTTTTTCTGGGACTGCAAACTCGTTCTTTGTATTTTTGGCGTGTTGGTTGTTTACTCGAAAGCGCTACATTTTAGGTGCATAAGAAATTTATTATGATTGAAAAATATGAATATCCTAAAGTTTTGGTTGTTGATGCCTTACCCTTCAGCTGGACAACTAACGGTGGAATCGTAAAGTCAAATTTGTTTAAGGGATGGCCTGCTGATCGACTGGTTCAGATAGACTACTCAAATACAAAACCGGAATTTGATGTATGTAGTAATTACTGGATGTTGAAAAAATGGAATATATTGAAGGGACTTATCGGTGATGCATCTTGTGCAGAACTTTCAAAAGAATCATATAATCACACTCCCCTTGACGAAAAGGAAATGACCTATGAAAGTCGTCATTCAATTGAGAGAAAACTTAGTGTTCTTCCATTGAAGTTGCGGCTTTTAATTGGAGAGTCTGTTTTCAGGCTCCCATCTTTACTCTCTAAATCCTTGCGCAGATGGATAGATGATTTTCAGCCAGATGTTATTTTCACGACTCTTGGACTCCCCACTATACTTAGAACTGTAGTCAAGGTATCTCAATACAAGAATATTCCTATAGTTCCTTATTTTACAGATGATTGGATAAATACTCTCTACAAAGATGATGCAATATTTCGTTTATGGCATCGCCGAAACATGCTCTATTGGTTTAAAGAATGTCTCCACCGTTCACCGATAAGCATGACGATTTGTGATGCAATGAACGATGAGTACACTAAGCGCTATGGAGGGCACTTTGAATCCTTTATGACTCTTGTTGATTTCAAAAATACTCCTCTAGTGGATAATAAAACAATCACGATTAGCGTGGTTCGTTTAACTTTTATTGGAAGTTTAGACCCAAATAGATGGCAGTGCTTACGTGCTATTGGAGAAGCTCTTCTCGATCTTAGGGGGAAGGGGATAGAGGCTGAACTGTTAATTTACACTTTTCCTGATCACATTGAGAAATATTGCGAAATGCTGACAATTGAACCGGTCATGAAAGTTATGGGTACGGCTACCTATGATCAGGTGGAAAAACTACAAAAGGAATCAGACGTATTGGTGCATGTAGAAAGCTTCGAAAATTCAGTACGTGAGTATACAAAATTTTCGGTTTCTACGAAAATCACTCAGTACATGATGTCAGACACGTGTGTTTTTGCTTATGGCCCTGGTGAAGTAGCTTCATTAAGGTTTTTGTCGGACAGTAACGCTGGAGTAACTGTTGGTGAAGAAAACCCGGAATTGCTAAGAGCTGTGTTGAGTCGTCTGATTACTGACCCTGCCTTTCGGCAATCAACGGTGGGGAGGGCGAAAGAAATCGTATTAGAGAAGAACGAAAGCTCTCGACAGCGTAATAGATTCAAAGAATTAATTATTGACTCATGTAATGAATGGCAAGCTAGTAATAATTCAAAGATTTAAAAATTGTTACGTTTTTTTAATGGAATCATCAAATGACTACAAAAAGCAAAAAACATCCCAGGGTTCTTATTGTTTCTCACAACGCGATGTCAGACACTCAGAGTAATGGAAAAACATTGTCTGTTTTTTTTAAACATTGGGACACTGAGTGTTTGGCTCAAGTGTATTTGACTACAGATGTGCCTGATTTCTCGGTATGTCATAAGTATTTTCAAATAAATGATTTTGATATTGTCCGCAGATTTTTTTTAAACAAAAAAAAACAAGGTAGAATTGTTGAAAAAACTTCTGTGGCCGAAATGAAATCCTTAAAGGATGAAGTAACTAAGAGTCCCACGCTTAAATTACTAAGAAGGAATATCTCTCCTTTTTTTCGTTTATTAAGAGATTTGATGTGGAGTTTCTCTGGTTACAAAACAAGAGAGTTGACAAAATTTATTGAAGAGTTCAACCCCCAAATAATTTTTTTTCAATCTTCTAGTGGGGTCTTTGCATATTCTTTAACTAAATGGGTATGTAAGAGCAAAAACATACCATTGATCATGCAAGTTACCGATGATTATGTTTCTGGGATGTTTACTTTAGATCCTTTCTTTTGGATCCAGATGTTGAGAGTTAGGCTAGCTTTTAAATGGGCGATTTCATATTCTAGTTGTGTTGTTGCCATTGGCGAAAAAATGGTGAAAGAATATAAAACCCGTTTTGGTGGCAATTATACCATAGCAATGAATTCTGCCTCAGAAATTTCTCTACCTAAGTATACTGCCGATAATCAGGTGATCAATTTTGTTTACGCAGGTAATTTAGGTCTTAATAGGTGGAAAATTCTTGTATTACTAGCCTCCTGTTTGGAAGAACTCAAGAATGATGAGGGAATTTGTGCTTATCTCTCAATTTATTCTTTGATAGAGCCTGATGCAGAAGAATTGAAATTTCTAAATAAATCTACATGCAGTGAATTTAAGGGGTCCTTAACCACTGAGCAATTAAACGACGTAAAAACTCATTCAGATGTTCTTGTCCATGTTGAAGCTTTCGATAAAACAAATAAAAATATCACAAGACTCTCCATTTCGACAAAAATTCCAGAGTATTTGGCATCAGGACGATGCATTTTTGCGGTTGGGCCAGAAGATGTTGCTTCTATGCAGTACATTGTGGAAGATCAACTCGGTGTTGCTGTTTTGTCTGATCGAAAAGAAGAGCTAAAAGAGGCCTTAAAGGATATTATTATGGACAAGGAAAAAAGAATAAGTTATTCGGAAAAAGGAATTGGAGTTGCCCGTCTGAGGCATAATTCTCAGAAAACTGCAGAATCTATTTCACAAATGATTAAATCAACTATTGCTTGTAATTAACTAACTTGCAAAAAAAATACTTTATGGTTTTAGTTTGATATTTGCAAGAATGGAGGAAAAATGTTTGCGAACAAGACATTACTTATCACCGGTGGTACTGGATCTTTTGGGAATGCAGTTCTGCAGCGTTTCCTAAATACCGACATTAATGAAATTCGTGTATTTTCACGGGACGAAAAAAAGCAAGAAGATATGAGGATTAATTTGGCCAGCCCCAAGGTCAAATTCTACATAGGGAACGTTCGTGATTATGAGAGTCTCTTGCCTGCTATGGCGGGTGTTGATTATGTCTTTCAGGCTGCTGCTCTTAAGCAAGTACCCTCCTGTGAGTTTTATCCTCTCGAAGCAGTCAAAACTAATGTGCTTGGCACGGAGAACGTTTTGAATGCTTCACTTGCTTGCGGTGTTAAGAATGTTATTGCGCTGAGTACAGATAAATCTGTTTATCCGATTAATGCCATGGGCATTTCTAAGGCCATGATGGAGAAGCTGGTGGTTGCTAAGGCGCGTTTTGCTGATCCGTCAAAAACGACACTTAACTGTACGCGTTATGGCAATGTGATGGCCTCGCGTGGTTCGGTGATTCCACTTTTTATTAAGTTGATCAACGAAGGGAAGCCACTCACAGTTACTGACCCTAATATGACGCGTTTTCTCATGTCTCTTGATGATGCTGTTGACCTGGTCCTATATGCTTATGAAAATGGCCAGCAAGGTGATATTTTTGTGCAAAAAGCTTCTGCATCAACTATTGGCGATTTGGCTCAAGCTCTAAAAGAACTATTTAATGCCGACAATGAAATCAAAGTTATCGGTACTCGTCATGGTGAGAAACTTTACGAATCACTAATGACCCGCGAGGAGGTGTCCCACGCTGAGGACTTAGGCGGTTACTACCGGATTCCCGCAGACAACCGCGATCTTAATTATAATAAGTATTTTGTCGAAGGTGAGCCGGTTGTGTCGCAGTTCGAAGATTACCATTCGCATAATACCGATCGCTTAAATGTTGAACAGATTAAGAAAAAGCTGCTAACACTTGAACTTGTTAGGAAAGAAATTAAGGCCTGGGAACATAAAAAAATTATTTGAAAACGAATTGCATATCTTTTGATAATATTTTTTTTCAGATTTAAGAGCTCTATACCCTAAATTAAAGCTCTAATTTTCACGTTTTTATCGGTGCGATTTATTCATTGCCAATGAGTTGAGGTTTATATGAAGAATGTATTAGTAACAGGCTCTTCTGGTTTTGTCGGGAAAAACCTGGTCGAGACGTTACGCCTGCATGATGATGTTGTTTTGACGACCTTTGATGTTGAAGATGATCACTCCGTTTTGGATGCGGCTTTAACGCATGTTGATTTCATTTTCCATCTTGCGGGTGTTAACCGTCCGAAAAAAGTTGAGGATTTTCGCTCAGGTAATACTGGCTTGACCGAGGAGATAGTTGACGCTTTGCAGACTCAAGGGAGGGTTGTGCCAATTTTACTATGTTCCTCTACGCAGGCTGCTTTGGAAAACCCGTACGGTCAGAGTAAACGTCAGGCTGAAGAGGCTGTGTTTGCTTATGGTAACGCAACAGAGGCTCCAGTCTTTGTTTTTCGTTTGCCCAACCTGTTTGGTAAATGGTGCCGGCCAAATTACAATAGTGTTGTTGCAACCTTCTGTAACAATATTGCCAATGACTTTCCAATACAGGTCAACGACCCCAGCGTTACTATAAGATTGGCTTATATCGACGATGTCGTTGCCACCTTCTTGGAAGCCCTTAAAGGTTCTGTGATAGTTAACGGTGGGTTTGCCATTGTTGAACCAGTTCATACCATTAAACTTGGAGATATTGTTACGTTACTAAATGGCTTTAAGGCTAGTCGTATTGATTTTTGCATACCTACTATGTCTGAGCCCTTTACAAAAAAACTCTACAGTACCTACTTGAGTTACCTTCCTACCAATAATTTTAGTTACCAACTCAAAATGAATATAGATGACCGTGGCTCTTTTACCGAGTTCCTTAGAACTCCAGATCGGGGGCAGGTTTCGATTAATATCTCTAAACCAGGAATTACTAAGGGTAATCATTGGCACCACACCAAAAATGAAAAATTTTTGGTAGTAAGTGGTCAAGGGATTATCCGTTTCAGGAAGATCGGTACTGAGAATATTTTTGAATATGCAGTTTCAGGCAGCAAACTTGAGGTTGTTGACATTCCTGTTGGCTACACTCATAACATCAGCAATACTGGCGATGCAGATATGGTGACGGTTATGTGGGTGAATGAGTTGTTTGATCCGGGACAGGCAGACACGTATTTTGAGCCTGTAGTCAAAAATAAACTATCTCATTAAGCCAATTGAACAGTAATAATTGCATTGCAGGTTTGAGTGTAGAAGACGACCGATTTAAGGATAGCCAGTTGTCTTTGTGTTTTTGTGAGAGTTAAACCTAAAATTGATGGGGGCTGTGTTTAGAATATTTATGCTCCCGTGAAAACACTAAAGAATCATGTTGGAGAATATATGAAAAAATTAAAGGTAATGACTGTTGTCGGCACCCGCCCAGAAATTATTCGCCTGTCCCGAGTAATGGCCAAGCTTGATAAGTATGTGGATCATGTGATTGTTCACACCGGACAGAATTATGATTTTGAATTGAACGAGGTGTTCTTCCAAGATTTGGAAATCCGCAAGCCAGATTATTTTCTGAATGCTGCTGGTAAAAATGCTGCTGAAACTATAGGCAACACCATCATCATGCTTGATCCGATTCTGGAAGAGGTTCAGCCGGAAGCATTGTTGGTCCTTGGAGATACCAACAGTTGTCTTTCCGCTATCCCTGCTAAGCGCCGACAAATACCTATTTTTCATATGGAAGCAGGCAACCGTTGCTTCGACCAACGGGTGCCAGAGGAAACTAACCGTAAGATCGTTGACCACATTGCTGATATCAATATGACCTATAGTGATATCGCTCGTGAGTACTTGTTGCGCGAAGGGTTACCACCGGACCGGGTGATCAAAACCGGTAGTCCTATGTTCGAAGTGTTGAACCATTATGGCTCCAAGATAGATGGCTCAGATGTTTTGTCTCTGTTGGGCCTTGAACAGGGGAACTATTTCGTGGTGAGTGCTCATCGTGAGGAAAACATCGAGTCAGATCGCTGTTTCAATAAATTAATAGGAATTCTAAACGGCATTGCCGAACGATATGGGAAACGTGTGATTGTTTCGACCCATCCACGGACACGCAATCGCGTTGAGCGGATTGGTGTGGTCTTTAATGAAAAGGTCGAATTGCTAAAACCTCTTGGTTTGAGTGATTACGTTCATCTGCAGAAGCATGCGCATGCAGTCCTTTCCGATAGCGGAACTATCAATGAAGAGTCATCAATCCTGAATTTTCCTGCGCTGAACATCCGCGAAGCTCATGAACGTCCAGAAGGAATTGAAGAGGCCGCGGTGATGATGGTTGGATTGGAACTTGATCGAGTTCTGCAAGGGCTGGACATTCTTAAAGACCAGCCGCGTGATGATGAACGACTGATGCGACAGGTTGCAGATTACAGTATGCCGAATGTCTCTGACAAGGTATTGCGGATTATTTTGAGTTATGTCGACTATGTAAACCGGACGGTGTGGAAGAAGTACGGAAAGTTATAGCCTATAGAAATCTAGTTATAAATCGGCAATTCATCCGGGCTATCACCCCTCCATAATTTCGTTTTCCCTCCTTTGAGGTATTTATGTATGAAATCATCATTATAACGGCTGTTTTTCCACCTGAGCCAGTAGTGTCCGCTCGCTTGGCCTGGGATCTTGCTAGTGACTTGGTTGAGAAAAATAAGCAGGTCACGGTTCTCTGTCCACAACCTTCGCGACCTTTAAACCATGAGTATGGTTCATATATAAATGAAGGCTCACCAACGGTGTCTGAAGAAGGAGGAATTAATGTCGTTAGGCTCCCATCTTTTACATCGCCTCGGTCACGATTCTTGTCACGCCTTTTCGAAAGCTACAGCTTTGGTCGGCATGCTTGTCGATACCTTAGAGAAAATGGGCTGCACCCAGATGTTCTCTATGTGAATAGCTGGCCTTTACTCGGACAAGCTCTGATCGGGAAATACGTAAAAGATAGTGGTGTGCCAATGGTTCTGCAAATAATGGACATCTATCCGGAATCCCTTCTTAATAGAATCCCACGGCTTGTTAGTAAGCTAATCTCATTGCCATTGCTTAAACTCGACGAGTGGATTGCACATCAGGCAACCTTTATTTCTGTTATCTCTGACAACATGCGAAGCGTATATATTGACAATCGCAATATGCCGTCAGAAAAAGTCGTTACGATCAATCTATGGCAAGATGAGGCCCTGTTCGAACCTCTTCCTGATAGACGTGATGCATGCTTGCGTTATGATGTTAATGAGGATTTGTTCTCGTTTTTATATTTAGGAAACATCGGGCCGGTCGCAGGGGTGGATTTTCTGATCCGGGCATTTCAAAAGGCCAATCTTGAATCGGCTCAATTGCTGATTGTCGGTGGGGGATCATCTAAAGCTGAATGTGAATATTTGGCCACTTATCTTGGAGCTAAAAATATTCGGTTTATTTCCGACCCCGATGTGAATAATGTGTCGTTGCTTCAAAGTATGGCCGATATTTGCATATTGCCTTTAAAGGGGCGGGCAGGTTTGAGTTCCATTCCTTCGAAGCTTCCCGCGTATATGTTCTCTGCCAAACCAGTTCTTGCAACGGTAGATTTTAACAGTGATACTGCTCGTACCATTGTTGATGCTCAGTGTGGGTGGATTGGTGAGCCAGAAGATGAAAATTGGCTGATTTCAAAAATGACAGAATTAGTTTCCTTGACACGTGAACAAC
>Ga0209633_10002170_pt1 | contig 19285 bp, 25 predicted proteins | sample Cruoilmetagenom1_FD_187290 | JGI IMG/M metagenome (GOLD analysis project Ga0209633, IMG submission 187290) | Oil polluted marine microbial communities from Coal Oil Point, Santa Barbara, California, USA - Sample 1 (SPAdes) (version 2) | ecosystem: Environmental > Aquatic > Marine > Oil seeps ... | reverse complement strand
CTGAAATAATTGATCAACTAACCATTGCTGGTATAATAGTTTTATTTCTATTGTCTATATTCTTTTTTATTCAAGCTCGAAAAAAGTTCAAAGGAGAAGGGAAAAAAAAGAAAGGAAACTTTATTTTAATAGGTATGTTTATGTCTACAATGAACATGTTGGCAATTCCGTTTTACTTGGTATTAAGTTCTGTGTTAGAAACAAAAGAACTTTTATTAATGAGCCAACCTTATATTAGCATATTTGTTGCAGGAGTCTTTTTTGGAGCTTTTGCTTTATTTGCTCTATATGTTATTTTTGCAGCTTATATTGAGAAAAAAGCACAGTTTATTGCAAGTAATATAAACTATATTCTAAGCATATTATTTTTTGTATTAGGAATTTTGACAATTATTAAAATTTTGAAGTAATTATTTTATTAAATTTGCGACATATAAAACAAAAATTCATTAATGATTTCAGCAATTACACAAAACCTTCAAAGAGGTGTTAAATTATTAAATGCTATTGATGATAGTCAATATAGCAATAGTTCAGTGGCACCTTATTATTCAAGTATAGGTATACATATGCGTCATATTTTAGATGTTTTTGATTGTATCTTTGAAGGTTTAGACACTAAAAAAGTAGATTTGGCTGCAAGAAAAAGAAATGAACTAGCTGAAAACAAAGTATCGTTCGGGTTAGCTTATTTTGATGAAATTATTACAAAATTAGAGTCATTGAAAAACGAAAACCTAGATGTTGTTGTTGAAGTTAAAGATGATTTAGGTTTAGGTATTGTTACCGCAAATTATACTTTGGCTTCTGCTTTAATTCAAGCACATAGTCATGCAATACATCATTTTGCAAGCATTGGTTATGTCATTTCTCAATTGGGAATTAATTTACCTGATTCTGATTTTGGTTATAACCCAACCACACCAAGAAATAAGTTGCAGAGTAATTAGTTTAAAAAGCTTCTTTATTTAATTTTTTTAATTTACTGGTATAGAGTTTTAACCAAATCATATTTTTTATATAAGGTAATATTTTTGGGTAGGCAATACCATTAACTTCATGATTTTTAATTGCAATTGCTCCCATAATATTCCAATGCGTATTTATGGTTTTTATAGCATTAACAAATGAAGCATTTTCAAATGAAGCATCGTAGATATGCGTAGGTTCAGAAATGATACCATTGACTTCGAGTATTTTAAAATCGCTACCTTTCAACATGCTATCAAAATCTTTGTATTTTATATCTAATCTACCATAATACCAACCATCAATCTGTTTGCTTATTTGATTTAAAAATTGTTCTAAATTGTTATTTATTAAATGGTTACCATTTAAAAATTGAGTACCTTTTGAATGGTTTCCAATTTCAGATAGTGTTATTTTTTCTCCTTTAGGATATATTATATTTATTTTTTCTTTATGGATATTTTTAAAAACATCAAAATATAAAAATGCCCTTTTATCTTTTCTAATTAATTCCGATAAGGTACTTTTTCCATCACCAACTACTTCTATAAATTTTTTAATAGTTATAGAGGTGATTTTACCATTTTCTTGCCCCGGAAATCTATGATAAAATATACCAATTTCCTTTTTAAAGGAGATAAACTCTTGAATAATAATATCTTCATTTACAAGTTCAATGTAGGTTTTTAATTGCTCATAAGAATTTATTTTTTTTACCAAATAACCTCTAAAACCAATGTCAGGTTTTGCAATTAAAGGGAATTCTAATTTTTCCTTTTCAATTTTTTCTTTAACAACTTGAAAATCATCATTTTTTAAAACAAGCATTCCTTTTGGACGATATTTTTCAGGTACCAACAATAAAGTTTTATATTTTGATTCGGTACCATTACCAGAAAATAAAATACTTGGATTTGTAGCTAAATAAAAAAAAGGGTGTTTTGCTTTAATAGATCTCAATAAAAAAAAAGGAGCTAATGGAAGATAATAAACCAATGTAGGCCAATGTTCCCATTGTGTTAGCCGTGTATAAAAAGACTTTGTTTTCAATTGTTAACAGTTTTATTTACATATTACGCTTTTAGTCGATTTTTTTTGAAAACTTATCTATTAAAAAGTGATTTTAATATTTTACGAAATGCTTGAACCACTAAAAAAACAGTAAAAAAAGCCAAAAAGCAACCTAAAATTAATACAATATAATTATCACTTTTCTTTAATGCTTTAAATCCAATGGTAATTATTATAGGTGAAATGAAAAGTAAGGGTAATGAAATAGCTAAATATTTAATTCCGTTTTTAAATAACAATTTAGAATCTTTATTATCAAATGTACTTTGTTTTCTATAAGATTTTACCATTTTAATTTTTAAAATTAGTATTGTTTTGTAAATATATGAATTGAAATTAGCAATCAAAAAAAAGCGAGAATTTAATTCTCGCTTTTAAAAGTATAAAGTATAATTTTAAGTTGTTTAGCATTTAGAAATTATGCTATTAAAAGTATTACTTGGCCTCATTGCTTTATTAGCCAAGTTATTATCAATTTCATAATAGCCTCCGATGTTTACTTTAGCCCCTTGAGCATTAATTAATTCTTTAGTAATAGTTTCTTCATTAATTTTTAACTCTTTAGCAATAGTTGTAAATTTTTTCTTTAATTCAGTATCTTTATTTTGAGTTGCTAATGTTTCAGCCCAATAAGTTGCTAAATAATAATGACTTCCTCTATTATCTAATTCGTTAACTTTTCGTGATGGAGATTTTCTATTGTCAAGAAACTTGTCTGTAGCTTCATCTAAAGTTTCAGCCAATACCAAAGCGCTTGGTATATGGTAGTTATTTCCTAAATGCTCTAAGGAAACAGCTAATGCTAAAAATTCACCCAAAGAATCCCATCTTAGGTGACCTTCTTCAACAAATTGTTGTACATGCTTTGGAGCAGAACCACCTGCTCCAGTTTCAAATAGGCCACCTCCATTCATTAAAGGTACAATAGACAACATTTTAGCACTTGTTCCTAATTCTAATATTGGAAACAGATCTGTTAAGTAATCACGCAACACATTCCCAGTTACAGAAATTGTATCTAAACCTTCTTTAGCTCTTTTCAAGGTGTAAAATGTAGCATCTTTTGGAGACATTATTTGTATGTCTAATCCTTTTGTATCACTATTTGGAAGATAAGTATTTATTTTTTCAATAATTTGCGCATCGTGAGATCTGTTTTTATCTAACCAAAATATTGCGGGAGAACCTGTAGCTCTTGCTCTATCTACAGCAAGTTTAATCCAATTTTGAATAGGAGCATCTTTTGCTTGACACATTCTCCAAATATCTCCTTCTTCAACAGAGTGTTTGAAAATTACTTCTCCTAAGTCATCAGTTACCTGAACTGTTCCATTTCCTTGAATTTCAAAAGTTTTATCGTGAGAACCATATTCTTCTGCTTTTTGAGCCATTAAACCAACATTAGATGTTGTGCCCATAGTTGTGGGGTCAAAAGCTCCGTGTTCTTTGCAAAAATTAATAGTTGCTTCATATATTCCTGCATAGCTACTATCTGGAATAACAGCTTTGGTATCTTCTAAATTACCATCTGCATTCCACATTTGTCCAGATGTGCGAATCATTGCAGGCATTGAAGCATCAATAATCACATCACTAGGTACATGTAGGTTAGTAATGCCTTTATCTGAATTTACCATTGCAACCGAAGGGCCATTTTCAAAACAAGCTTTAATATCTTTTTCTATAATTGATTTTTTATCTGCTGGTAAGCTTTGGATTTTGGTAATTAAATCGCCAAAACCATTATTTACATCAACATTTAATTCGTTAATAATTTCGCTATGTTTTTTGAAAATATCTTTAAAAAACACACTTACAGCATGCCCAAAAATAATTGGATCTGAAATTTTCATCATAGTAGCTTTCATGTGTAATGAAAACAGTATATTTTTATCTTTAGCGTCTTGTATTTGCTCGTTAAGGAAATTGACAAGTGCCTTTTTACTCATAACAGTAGCATCAATAATTTCGCCAGGCAATAAAGCAGTTTTTTCTTTTAAAGTATTGATGGTACCGTTGTTATCGATAAATTCAATTTTTATATTACCTGCTTTAGAAACTGTAGTAGATTTTTCATTAGAAAAGAAATCGCCTTTTGCCATTGTAGATACATGTGTTTTTGAATCTGAAGCCCACTTACCCATAGTGTGTGGATTTTTTTTGGCATAATTTTTAACAGCTTTTGGCGCTCTTCTGTCAGAGTTGCCCTCTCTTAATACTGGATTTACAGCTGAACCTTTAACCGTATTGTATTTTTTTAAGATTTCTTTTTCCTTATCCGTTCTTGGGTTCTCTAAATAATCAGGAATATCATAATCTAAAGATTGTAACTCTTTAATTGCTGCAACTAATTGTGGAACAGAAGCAGAGATGTTTGGTAATTTAATGATATTTGCTTCAGGTTTTTTTACCAATGTTCCTAGTTCGGCTAATGCATCAGTTACTTTTTGATTAGCAGTTAAATTTTCTGGAAATAAAGCCAATATTCTATTTGCTAATGAAATATCTTTAATTTCAATTTGTATACCAGAAGATTTTGTAAATGCTTCAACAATTGGTAAAAAAGAATAAGTAGCCAAAGCTGGCGCCTCGTCTGTTTTGGTGTAAATAATTTTTGGAGTTGTACTCATTTTAGGTTTTTATATAAGGCTGTTTTTATTAGGATTGTAAGTAAAAAAAGCGTTGCTAATTAATATAATTTTTTCATCACAAATATACTTTTTTTTATCTAATTATAGGTGACTTTAATCACTGTTAAAAAGTAATAGATGGGTAATAAATTATTTATCAATCTTATGACATTTTAGTACTTTGTTTAATATTTTAAGTTTTAAAAACAGTTGTATAATTTTTTTTAAAAAGAAGTTGGGATATAAAAAAAGCCATAAAAAAAAGATTTTTATATGGCTTTTGGATTAGCTTTTCAATATTTAATAGTAAGTTAAATATTGAAGGTTATTTATGTAATGATAATGCCAGTAAAAGCAATATTATTACAATGTTTGTTTAAATTATTTTTATACGAAATGTACTAAACACTTTATTAATAAAAATAATATTAAACTAGAATATGGGGTTAATCCATAAATCGGGTTTATTTGTGAAACAGTTTTTCATAACTATTAGGGGGAGTTTCAGTAACTAACCCGATGTGTAACAAAAATAAGATTTAAGAGTTACCAGTTTGATTGTTTTACAGTTAACTTGTTAAATAAAAATGAACAATGTTTATTAACAATTGTTGATAAGCAGTTGACTTTCAGTGCAATATTCATAAAAAAACAATATCCATAATAAAAACAATGTTTTTATTATGGATATTTGCCGAAACACTAAACTTTACTTTAATTCCTACGTTTACATTTTCATGTAAGCATATTCCTAATTTAAAAGCGTATATTTCTTTAAATACATTAAATAATTTACAGTTTAAACGCTACAACCAAAGTTGTAATATTATACGCAAAATATTTATCGTATCTAATTGTGCTATATTCAACCTTTAATTCACTTTATGTATGCTAAATACTAAGCTCATTATTTTGTAAGGTTTCTTTTCGCACGTTAAAACTTAACGCTTTAACAAATTTTCTTCCAAAACTAATAATAAAACAAATTCTTTTGATTTGCATCGCCATTATTTATTTTACTTAAAACTAATTTTAGTTTCAAATTATAGTCAAATATAAAAATAAAATAGACGACTATAGTTAAAATTAACTATTTAGTTTTTAACAAGATATAAGCAGGTGATATAAACAATTGTTAATAAAAAAATCCCATTTTGTGAAAAATGGGATTTTAAAAATTTTAAAAAAAAATTAAGATCTCTTTTCTTTAATTTGTGCTTTTTTACCAGTAAGTTGTCTGAAATAGTATATTCTAGCTCTTCTAACTTTACCTCTTTTATTAACTTCAATTTTTTGGATGGCTGGTAAGTTAATTGGAAATATACGTTCCACACCAACTGTACCTGACATTTTTCTAATAGTAAAAGTTTCAGAACTTCCACTACCACGTCTTTGAATGACTACTCCTTTAAAAAACTGAGTACGAGTTTTTTTACCTTCTCTAATTTCATAATAAACTGTTATAGTATCACCAGCATCAAATTCTGGAAGGTCATTTTTTGATACAAATTCACTTTGTACAAAATTCACTAAATTTTCCATTATATTTATTTAAAATGGTTGATCAAACACCAACATACACGATTTTCGTCAGAGGTTAATTTTGAGTTTGCAAATTTAATAAATTCTTTTAAATAAAAAATGCTTAAAAGTAAAAATATTTTTATTTTTATAAAAGTGCTAATTTGCTTTAAAACTGGATATTAGCATAAAGTCCAACACGATTATCACTATAAGTTGGACTCATAAAAACCTGTGATTTTTTATTTTTAAATGGATTCCAGTTTTTAAGTGGTTCTAATCTGTAAACCAAATCGGTAACCATAATTCCTATTCCAGCGCCAACAAAAACATCACTTACCCAATGTTTGTTGTTTAAAACCCTTAAAACTCCAGTTGTAGTTGCAAATAAATATCCGCTATAAGCGATCCAAGGATTTGAGTGAATAAATTCATGATGCAAAACGGTTGCCATTACAAAAGCATTGGATGTATGCCCAGAAGGGAAACTATAGTGTTGCCATTCATTTGGCCTTTGCTCTTTAGTAATGTTTTTTAAGCCAATTGTAATGATATTATTTGCAATTCCAGCAATGGCCAGGTATTTAGTTTGTGTAAATACATCATTTTTGCTCTCCACTTTAAAAATATCTGCAGCGTACATAGTTAAAGCTGGTACAAAAAGTAAAAAATCATCAGCGTTGGTTTCAAAATCAGGAAATTGCTCTTGAATTTTTTCTTGTAAATTTTCTTTTCCAAGACTTCCGTCGGAATAGTTAATAAATAAACCAGTAGCTATTAAAGATAAGGGGATAATAGATTGTTTTAAAAATGATTTCTCTGGTTTTGAGCTTGTAAAATTTAAACTGTCTTTTTGCCCAATTGCAAAAAAGTGCGAAAACAGTAAAAAGATTACAATAAGTTTTTTTGTTTTAATCATCATCTTCTCCAAGTAAATCAGGCTTAATTATTTTTGTTCTTTTTAGAGCTTCTTCATGTCGCCATTTCTCGATTTTAGGAAAGTTACCTGATAATAATATTTCAGGAACTTTCATTTTATCATACTCCGCAGGTCTAGTATATACTGGAGGTGCAAGTAAATCATCTTGAAACGAATCTGTTAAAGCAGAGGTTTCATCACCTAAAACTCCTGGAATTAACCTAATAATAGCATCGCATAAAACGGCTGCAGCTAATTCTCCGCCTGAGAGTACATAATCGCCAATCGAAATTTCTTTGGTAATAAATTTATCTCTAACTCTTTGATCAACACCTTTGTAGTGGCCCGTTAAAATGATTATGTTTTTAGCAGATGATAATTTGTTTGCCGTTTGCTGATTTAATGTTTTTGCATCAGGTGTCATATAAATGACTTCATCATATTTTCTTTGTGCAAATAATTGACTTATACATTTGTCAATAGGTTCAATCATTAAAACCATACCAGCTCCTCCGCCAAATTGGTAGTCGTCAATTTTGCCGTATTTATTCAAAGCATATTTACGTAAATCGTGAAAGTAAATTTCAACTAATTTTTTGTCGATAGAGCGTTTGATGATAGAATATTCAAACGGGCTTTTAATTAATTCGGGTGAAACGGTAATGATATCTATTCGCATTTGGCAAATATACTTTTTTTAAAAATAGGCAAATTTGATGTTGTGCTTATCTAACGTTTAGGTGTATGATTTCGTTTCGTGTTTCAGCAACTAAATTAGCAAATACAAACCGAATAGAATATCTGTGAGGATTTTCGTAAGTAGGCGAGTATTAGCAATGAATTATACACTTCTTTGTTGTGTGTAGTTTTTATTCCACTATTCTTTTCTTCAAATCCATTCTTTCGTGTAAGACTCTTGTTATTTCTACATAATTTTTGTTTAAAGTTCTGTAGAATATTATGTGTCTATTTGCTTTTATTCCGAGAAGTTGCTTTGATACTCCTTTGTAGTTTTTTCCTAAATCTGGATTTTCTGCAATTTCTTGACAATTAGAAATTAATCCATCGTAATATTTGTCAGCTTGTTTTTCCGACCAAACCTCAAATGTATAATTCCAAATCTTTGATAAGTCCTCAACAGCTTTGTTCGTTAACTTATATTCCGCCATTAGAGTGTTTTTTCGCTTTTAGAGATTCAAGATGTTTTTTTGGGTCAAAATCGTGAGCTATTCCGCTGTCAATTCCTTCTTGAATTGCTTTTTTCAATGCAATCACTTTACTTTCTTCCTCTTCTAAAAGTCTTAATCCTGCGCGAATAACTTCGCTAACGTTTTTAAATCTTCCTTCGCTTATACTACTTTGTACAAATTGGTCGAAATAATTTCCGAGTGATATTGATGTGTTTTTATTCATCTGAGTATTAATTTAGTTCAAATATACCAAAAATTGGTATAACGAACAAATTTCTCAAATTGCACACAATAACTAAAATATCGTTTTGTTTTAATAAGCGATATTGCTTGATAAACGATACTCATAATTATTTATAAGAAAGTCAAGTTTTTTTACAAAATATAAGTTGCTTTAATCATCCTGTCATTACCAAAAATATCTTTTTTTAATTCTATGTTTTTAAAGCCTTTTTGTTTAAGTAAAGTAAGAGTTTTAATGCCTAAATATTGATTGATTTCAAAAAAGAGTTTGCCGTTTGGATTTAAATATTTTTTGGCTACATCAGCAATTTTATCATAAAACAATAAGGGGTTGTTGTCTTTTACAAACAATGCCAAGTGTGGTTCATTTTCTAAAACATTTTTTTTGATTCCCTCTTTTTCTAGCTCTCTTACATATGGAGGATTGCTAACAATAATGTCAAACTTAGCAGGTAATTTTTTAAGATTAAGTATATCCTTGTTGAGAAACTGCACATTTACATGATTCAATTTTGCATTATTTTGAGCTATTTCTAAGGCTTTTTTCGATACATCAAGAGCCCACACTTTATCATTTACAAGGTTTTTTGCTAATGTAATTGCAATACAGCCGCTACCTGTGCCAATATCTAGTATAGTTATGGTGGGGTTAGGGACTAAAAGTTTTTCGTTTTTTAATTTTTTAATTTCAACTTCTTTAACTATCCAGTTTACTAACTCTTCGGTTTCGGGTCTTGGTATTAATACATTTTCATTTACCTTAAAAGGCAAGCCATAAAATTCTGTTGAACCAACAATATATTGTAAGGGGATTTCTTTCTTTAGTTTCGCTAATGCGGAATTATATTTTAGTTCAACTTCAAAATTTATTTCTCTATTTGGATCTAAAGCGACATCAACTCTTTTTAGATTTAAGAAAGCTTCAGAAAGCAAATAAAAAAAGCTATCAATCTCGTTTTTTGGAAAAATGCTTTTTAATTCTCGATTAAATATATTTTTAAGGTCAATTATTTTCATGCGGTATTATAATTTTTTTAACATCCAAACATTACATGAATAATGAGAAGTATCACCTAAAGCATGGTCAATTTTTGTAAAGCCATTTTTTTTGTAGAGTCTTATCGCAGCATCCATATTCGGAAATGTTTCTAAATAGCATTGTTTAAATCCTGCATTTTTTGCAAAATCTAAACATATTGTTATGAGTTTTTTTCCAATTTTTTTTCCTCTAGCTTTTGGTGACATGTACATTTTTTGCAATTCACAAATATTTGGACTCCCTCCTTTTAATGGATTGATACCACAACCAGCAATAACTTCATCATTTAAAAGAGCAACATAATAAATAGATTTATCATCCGCGTAAGCGTTAAACATGTCATCAGTTTCTTTGTCGGTATAAGCAGTGCCTTCTATGGCTGCATCAAATTCTTCTAGAGTTGATTTAATAATTTTTGAGATAATTGCATTATCATTTTTTTTGATAATCCTAAAAGAGATGTTGTCGTTCATAAATTTTTACAAATAAAAAGTAAAATTAGAAATTAAAAATAATCTTTTTATAAATTCGTATTATAAATATTCTCGAATTTGGAAATTCATAATAAATACATGCAGCGTTGTCTTGATTTGGCAAAAAACGGATTGGGTTTTACTTATCCAAATCCATTGGTTGGAAGTGTTATTGTTTATGAAGGTAAGATTATTGGTGAAGGATGGCATCAAAAAGCAGGAGAACCACATGCAGAGGTAAATGCAATAAATTCAGTTAAAGATAAAAATTTATTATCACAATCAACTATATATGTCAACTTAGAACCTTGTTCACATTATGGTAAAACACCTCCTTGCGCAGATTTAATTGTACAAATGAATATTAAAAACGTTGTAATTGGTACAATCGATTATAATAGCAAAGTGTATGGTAAAGGAATTGAACATTTAAAACAAAATGGATGCAATGTTGTTGTAGGAGTTTTAGAAAAAGCTTGCAGAGCAATTAACAAACGGTTTTTTACATTTCATAAAACAAAACGACCATACATTATTTTAAAATGGGCAGAAACTAAGGATGGATACATTTTTCCTGAAGAAAGGAATGTGAATAAAAAACCTATTTGGATATCAAACACTTATGCTTTGCAATTGGTGCACAAATGGAGAACGGAAGAACAATCTATTTTGGTAGGAACCAATACGGCAATCCAAGATAATCCAAAATTAAACGCTCGTAATTATTTTGGAAAATCACCTATTAGGATAGCAATAGATTGTAAGTTGAAAATACCTAAAAACTATAATTTTTTTGATGGTGACATAGAAACGATTATATTTACAGAAGATGAAGTGGCGTTAAAAAGTAAAAATATTAACTATGTAAAAATTGATTTTTCAAAAAATGTAACAAAACAAGTTTTAAGAGTCTTATATAATAAAGGAGTACAATCGTTAATTATTGAAGGAGGCACAAAAACTTTAAATAGCTTTATTGAAGAGGATTTATGGGATGAAGCGAGAGTATTTGAAAGTGAAAATTATTTTGGTGCTGGTATAAAATCTCCTAAATTTTATAAAAATCAAGAAAAGGCAATAAAAAACAGATTAAGTACGAGGAAAATTAAAAATAACAAACTCTCAATTTACTCCAATGATAAAAAATATAATATTTGATTTAGGTGATGTTTTTATTGATTTAGATCATAGTGGCTCTCGAGAAGAATTACTTAAATTAGGAATTAAAAAGTTTAGCGATGAGATGATGACTATGAACCATCAATATGATAAAGGGTTGGTTTCTACATCAGAATTTGTTGCTTATTATACCAATATATTTTCTGATAAAACAAGTGATGAATTGATTGACTCTTGGAATTCAATTTTAATTGATTTTCCAAAACAGCGATTAACTTTTTTAGAGAATTTGCCAAATAAATTTCGTTTGTTTTTATTGAGTAATACCAATGAGTTGCACATAACATATTTTAAATCACAAGTTGGATACGATTTTTATAGTCGTTTTGTAAACTGTTTTGAAAAAATATACTATTCGTATAAAATAAATCGTAGTAAACCAGACAAGAAAGCTTTTCAATTAATTCTTGATCAAAATAATTTAAATGCTTCTGAAACATTATTTATAGATGATAGAATGTTAAATACTGAATCGGCAGGTAAATTAGGAATGGAAACATGGTGCATTAATCCAAAGCAAGAAGAAGTTGTAGACTTATTCACTGTAAAAAGTGATTTATTTGGTGGAGAAGAAGTAAAAACATTATAAACAAAATAACAGTTGTTTTTTGCAAATAACAGACGAATTTAAAACTATAGCAAAACCTTCTACTGAAGCTATTTTTAAAGATAAAGGAAGTAAATTTATAGGATATGCATATCCTATAAATTCAGAAAAAGAGGTCGCTACAATTATTTCTAAACTAAAAGAAAATCACCATAAGGCTAGACACTGGTGTTATGCTTGGCGTTTAGGAGTTGAAAAAGTTACATTCAGAGCAAATGATGATGGTGAACCAAATAATAGTGCTGGACAGCCAATATATGGGCAAATTCTTTCTTTTAATTTGACTGATGTTTTGATTGTTGTAGTTAGATATTTTGGTGGAACAAAATTAGGTGTTGGGGGTTTGATAAATGCATATAAAACTGCTGCAAATTTGACTTTAAAAGATGCTAAAATTATTTGCAAAACTATTGATGTGCATTTTAAGATTCAATTTGATTATGTTAATATGAATAAAGTGATGCGATTGATAAAAGAAAAAAACATCAATCTGGTAAATCAAAAAATGGAAATGGATTGTAGTTTTGAAATATCAATTAGAAAAAAAGAAGTTGACAATATTAAAAAATTATTTGATGATTTACGTTGTGTAAAAATCAAGCAGATTAGTTAAAAAAACTTGTAAATTTTATCTAACAAATCTTGTGGTGCTTTTGTTGGTTTGTTTTTAATCATATCAATAAAAACCAAACTTGTATAACCTGTAGTTAAAAGTTCCTTTTTTTCATTAAAAATTTCAAAATCAAATTCAATCTTGATTAGCGGTTTTTTCTTTAAAGTCGTTATGATGGTGAGTAAATCATCGTATTTGGCTGGTTTAATATAATTTACATTTAAGTTTAAAACAGGTAACATGATGCCAGATTCCTCTAAGCTTTTATAGCTAACTCCAAGATTTCTAAGCCATTCAACTCTACCTACTTCAAAAAACTGTGCATAATTACCATAATATACATATCCCATTTGATCAGTTTCTCCATATCTAACCCTCAGTTTGTTTTCATTTTTGATCATTTTTTTGTATTTTGCAGTGCGGATAGTTTACGTAAAAAATAATTAATAAGCAATAGCAATTTGATTTTTTTATACTGAATTTTATTCACAAATTTGTACAAGTAATAAAGTAGCAATATTTTGTTATAAAAAAGGGAACAATACTAATTCAAAATTTTTCAACTATAATGACTAAAACAGCCTCCTCTGTTTGGAATAATTGCCTGCTTTTTATTAAGGACAATATTAAACCACAAGCTTATAAAACTTGGTTTGAACCTATTAAGCCAATAAAAATCGCTGGAGATGTTTTAACTATACAGGTACCTAGTAAATTCTTTTTTGAATGGCTAGAAGAGCATTATATAAAGTTATTAAGGGTTTCATTGATTAGAGAATTGGGAGACAAAGCAAAATTAGTTTATGATGTAAGGATGGAAAACACATACAGTAATAAAAAACCACATACTGTTAAGTTTCCAAGTTCAAATAAAAAACCTTTTAATTCGCAAGGTGTTACAATTCCTTTAGAAATTGATAGACGTGAATTAAAAAACCCATTTGTTATTCCAGGAATTCAAAAAGTTAAAATTGAATCCCAATTAAATCCAAATTATAATTTCGAAAACTATATTGAAGGTGATTCTAATCGTTTAGCGAGATCTGCAAGTATGGCAGTTTCCAATAAACCAGGAGGTACTTCATTCAATCCTTTGTTAATTTATGGAGGTGTAGGGCTTGGTAAAACACATTTGGCTCAAGCAATAGGAGTTCGAATTAAAGAGAGATACCCTGAAAAGACAGTTTTGTATATTTCTGCAGAAAAATTCACACAACAATTTATAGATTCAGTTAAATCAAATACACGTAACGATTTCATACATTTTTACCAAATGATTGATGTTTTAATTGTTGATGATGTACAGTTTTTATCTGGAAAATCTGGAACTCAAGATGTGTTTTTCCATATTTTTAATCATTTACATCAAAATGGTAAACAAGTAATTTTAACTTCTGATAAAGCACCTGTTGATATGCAAGATATTGAGCAGCGTTTGTTGTCGAGATTTAAATGGGGCTTGTCAGCCGAATTAATGGCGCCAGATTATGAAACCCGAATTTCTATCCTGCAAAGTAAAATGTTTAGAGATGGCGTTGAAATTCCTGAAGAAATTGTAGAATATATTGCAAAAAATATCAAAACTAACGTTCGTGAATTAGAAGGTGTATTGATATCTCTAATTGCGCAATCATCATTTAATCATAAAGAATTTACACTTGCATTAACCAAGCAAATTGTAGATAAATTTGTTAAAAACACCAAGAAAGAAGTTTCTATTGACTATATCCAAAAAGTGGTTTCAAAATACTTTGAAATGGATGTAACAACACTACAATCTAAAACCCGAAAACGTCATATTGTTCAAGCACGTCAGTTGGCAATGTATTTTGCTAAACGCATGACAAAAGCATCTTTAGCTAGTATTGGGTCTCAAATTGGTAGCCGAGATCATGCTACCGTACTGCATGCCTGTAAGACAGTTGATAACCTTACAGAAACAGATAAACAATTCCGAAAATATGTCGACGAGATAACTAAAAAGCTTACTTTTTAATTTTAAATAGCAATGATTAAAGTTTTAATGGTATGTCTAGGAAATATTTGTAGATCGCCATTAGCAGAAGGAATTTTAAAATCTAAAATTGATTCCCATAAAATTTATGTAGATTCTGCAGGAACAGGTGGTTGGCACGTAGGTGAGCTACCTGACAAAAGATCTATTGAAGTTGCGAGACATCACCGTGTCGATTTAACCAAACAACGCTGTAGAAAATTTACTATTTCAGATTTTGATAAGTTTAATTTTATTTATGTGATGGATAAATCTAATTACAAGAATGTAATTGCTTTGGCAAGAAATGAAGAGGATAAATCAAAAGTTCATTATATTTTAAGTATAACAAAATCTCACGAAATTCTTGAAGTTCCTGATCCGTATTATGATGGAAATGATGGTTTTGAAGACGTATATCAAATGTTAAATGAGGCTTGTGATTTTATAGCTGATAAATTAAATGATAATGAATAATAATTTAGGTAATTTATATTTGATTCCAACTACTTTAGGCGATAATGAACCTTTAGAAGTTTTGCCGTTTTCGGTTAAAAAAGCTGTAGAAGAAATTAATTTTTTTATTGTTGAAAATGAAAAATCAGCAAGAGCGTTTATAAAAAAAATTACGCCAAGTAAATCACAACCTGCATTAAAGTTATTTGTTTTAGATAAGTTTACTACTGAATTAGAATCTAGAGCTTATTTAGATGCTTGCTTACAAGGAATAGATGTAGGCTTATTATCAGAAGCAGGAGTTCCAGCAATAGCAGATCCTGGTGCAAATATAGTAATGCAAGCACATTTAAAAAATATTAGAGTTGTCCCATTAGTAGGGCCATCTTCTATAGTTTTGGCAATGATGAGTTCGGGATTAAATGGACAGAATTTCGCTTTTAATGGGTATTTACCCATCGAAAAATCGGAAAAGAAAAAAGCAATTAAGGATTTAGAAAAATTATCCAAACTTAAAAATCAATCGCAAATTTTTATTGAAACACCTTATAGAAATCAAAAACTTTTAGCCGATTTAAAAAGTACATTGACTCCAACAACATTTTTGTGTGTAGCTGCTGATATTACTTTATCAACAGAGTATATAAAAACCTTAAAAGTAAGCGATTGGAAAACAGAAAATATAGACTTACACAAAAGACCTTGTATTTTTATTATCCATAAATTTTAAAAAATACAACTATTTTAAAAACTTATATTGTTGCATTCTTTATTGGTGTAATAAATGAAGTATCGTAACCAGCAAATTTTTTCATATAATGTTGCACATTACTACCATAAGCATCTGTAAAAATCTCACTACCATTACTTCTTAAGTATTTTTTTACGTTTCCAGCTCCAGCCAAATGGGCAGCAGCCAAGATACCAGATTCAGTAATTTTAATACCGTTAATTTTTTTACCAACACTACGTTTGATGTCTCTTATTAAAATCCATTTATTTAATGAGCTAAGTGCAATAAATGCTTTTTCTTGAAGTGCAGGGTTATTCAAAAATTCTTTGGTGTCGTAAATTTTTATTCTATGGAGTGTTGATTTTCCAAATTGGTATTTACCCAAATATCCTAAAGTGTTTATTTTGTTATATTTACCTTGCGATTCTTTAAAAGCAACAGCTTCTCTAAAGCCAATAAAATCGTTTTCAATAGTTGGTGTGTAAAATATTTCAAAAGGAATAATATCTTTGTTAACCGTTGCAATGGCATTTGCTTTTGGTAAATTGTAGTGAACTTTGTTGGCTTTATTTAAACCAAGAAATCCCGTCAATGTAAGTGTTAAAAAAATTATTCCACTTAAAGGGATTAGTGTAAACCTTTTTTTCATAGCAATAGTATTTATTAGTTAAGGGTAGCTAACCAACACTTTTTATTTTTGTGCAAATATACGACTTTTTATAATATATATAAAAGTTAAATAATTGTTAATAAATTAGAATACAAGTAGTTAGAAATACAGCGTATGGAATTTGAATTTTCCATTACTTCTATACTCTAATGTAGGTGCTGGTATTTTAACAAAATTAAAAACATTAAAAACTGTTTTCAAAAAGGGAGAATTTGTTTCAATTTTGGTCAAATCAATATCAACACTAGTAAAAAACTGCCGATAAGACTCAAATTGTTGTGGAGGTCTTTGGTTATAATTATAACTGTTTTCTGGAAGACCATTTGCACCATAACCAACAGCAATATTTAACCATTTTGGAATTTTACTTTCTTTAAAAAATGACCATAAATTAATAGAAAACCAATAGGTTTGTCCGTTATAATCTTTTACTATTTGTTGCAAGAAATTTTCACCTAATTTATTTGGATTATTTTGGGCATAATGTGTTGTTTGAAATGAAAATTTATATTGAATTCTTTGCTCATCCCATAACAATTCTTGTCCAATTAACAATCCAGTACCTAAAGCATTTGCTAAAATATCTCCAGTTGAAAACCCCCATTCTTCTGACGTGCCATCAAAAACTTCAATAATAGTTAAAAAGGCAAAGCCTACTGTAGCACCATATATCAATTGATTTTTTTTGCTTTCTCCAGCCCAACCCAAAGCATCCATGCCCATTTTGCCAATATAATATGCGCTAAATGAATGGCCAAATTTGTCCATTTGCATCCATGAAGTATTGTCGTTTAGAAAATGAAAACTAGATCGAGGATAATCGGCATACCAAAGTTGATTCAATCCAATTAAAGCGATACTTGCTCCAGTAGCTTCCGTAATGTATACTGCATTTCTTCTTTTTTTGCTAAGCGTGTCTGATTTTTGAAAAAAGGAAGGTTTACTTTGACCATAGCTTATTGCGTAAAAAAGAATTGCAAAAGCAAATATGTACTTTTTAAAATGATTGAATATATTTGAGGAATATTGCATATTATCTGTTAATTCCCTGTTTGTTTATCCAATTTTGATATTTTCTTGCATTTATATTATGCTGTGATAGTGTTTTGGCAAATTCATGTTGTCCAATACTCTCAACACTGGCACACATATAATAAAATTTATGATTTTCTGGGTTTAAAACTGCTTCAATTGACGATATATCGGGCATGCTTATTGGACCTGGAGGTAATCCTAAATTAGTATAAGTGTTGTAGGGAGAATCAATAGTTAAGTCTTTATTTAAGACTCTTTTAATTTCAAAATCTTGTCCTTCTTTTTGTTTTACAGCATAAATTATGGTTGGGTCTGCTTGTAGAGGCCAAAAACTTTTTAAACGATTTAAATAGAGCCCTGCAACTTTAGGACGTTCGGCTACGGTTGCCGTTTCTTTTTGTACTATTGAAGCAAGGGTTATGGCTTGAAGTGGACTTAAATTTTGTTTTTGGGCTTTTGCAATTCTTGAAGTATTCCAAAACCTCTTATATTCGGTTAGCATTTTATCTCTAAATTTTTCTGCGGATGTATTCCAGTAAAAATCATAAGAATTTGGAATATACATTGCTAAGGCAGTATTGCTAGAAAAATTATTTTTTTCTAGAAAATTTGTATTCTTCATGACATTTAAAATAGAAACTGAGTCCGCTTCAATTTGATTTGCAACTCTTCCAGCAAGTTTTTCAAAAGTATCTTGATTATTAAAAGTTAGTTTAATAGTTTCTGCTTTTCCGCCACGCAAATGATTTACCAAGTCATTATTGCTCATGCCCTCAGTGATTTTAAATTTTCCAGCTCTAATTTTATTGGGGTAGTTTTTCTTTTTTGCTACCCATGCAAAACTTTTTGTATTTTTAATAAATGGTGAAATTAGCTGAGAAATAGTTTCAAAATTTGCATTTGTAGGTATATATAGATAGGAAGTTTCAGTTACATTTTTACTATAAATATTATTATAAAATTTGTAAGTAAAAAAGCTGCCAATAATAACAAGGATTAATAATGCAAAGGCAATTATTTTTTTCATTTAACTATGTGTTTATAAGTTGATATAAGTTTACATCTATATATTTTTCATTTACAAGAAGCCAATCTTTTTTTGTACCTATTAAATTAAAATGCAATTTTTTAAATAGCTTGACGCTATTGATGTTATCACAAGGTATATTGGCGTAAATTTGGTGTAAACCTAATTTTTTGAATGCATAATTAATAAATAATTTTAAAGTTTCACTTGCAAAACCATTGTTTTGATACTCTTTTAAAATTAAAACACCAATTCCTGCACGTTTGTGATGTGGGTTAAAATCAAATAAATCAATTAAGCCGATATTTTTATTGCTAATTATGTCAACAATAACTAGCCGTAATTGCTTCACTTCATAAATATCTTGATGCGCATTATTTAAATACTGTTGCAGTATATCTTTTGAAAAAGGAGTTAAAGTGTTGCTAACTTCCCAAAAATTTTCATTATTTTCAATAGCAAATAAAAACTCTAAATCTTCAGGTTCTAATGCTCTTAATTTAATTTTTTTATTTTGTAATGAGTTCATATTAAATAACTATATCACCTTTATAAACAAAGGTGGCTGGACCTTTTAGAACAATATTTTTATAACTATTAATTCCGGCTTCAAAGCTTACCTCTAAGTTACCTCCTAAAGTTTGCAAATGAATGTTAGTGCTACTTGACTTTTTTGATTTATGGCTTGCAATAGCAGCGGCAGTAACACCTGTGCCACAACTTAAAGTTTCATCTTCAACACCTCGCTCATAGGTTCTAACTTTAAATGTATTTTCATTAATTTGTTCTACAAAATTAACATTGGTACCAGTTTCAAAATACGGACTTCCATTTCTAATTTCTTTCCCTTTTTGGAAAACATCTATTTTTGAAATTTCTTTTTCAAAAGTAACATGATGTGGTGAACCAGTATCTAA
>Ga0209633_10002169_pt1 | contig 19293 bp, 21 predicted proteins | sample Cruoilmetagenom1_FD_187290 | JGI IMG/M metagenome (GOLD analysis project Ga0209633, IMG submission 187290) | Oil polluted marine microbial communities from Coal Oil Point, Santa Barbara, California, USA - Sample 1 (SPAdes) (version 2) | ecosystem: Environmental > Aquatic > Marine > Oil seeps ... | reverse complement strand
TCAGTAACATGATCGCAAGGGCTGGAATTATGATTGAAATATAACGCATGCTTGATACCTGTTTTACTCTGTGTAGATAGACATGGCGCGCTAATATAAGTTCAAAGGGCGCTACGGCTGGCAATCCAGTTGGGTAATGAGCCCTTCTTCCAGCCAGGTTTTTAATAAGGCAGCACTGCGCATGGCAATACTCTCAGGCTCACTGTCACGATGTTCTGTTAGTAAAGATAATTTTTCGCATAAGGATTCGAAGGTGGCACCGCGTACGGCATCATCAAAAATGGCAGCCTCGTCTTCATCGAGTACGCGAAATTGTGTCGACAAGGCTTGGCGCCATATTAAACAGACAGCGGGTTTATCGATTAACAGGGGAGAGGGAATCTTGTTGGCATCTTTAATCGCATGCCAGATTTCAATAATATTCCAGCGATAAGTAAAATAAAAAACAGATGGGTGGAAAAGCAGGCGGATATCAGGCCATGATGTCACGGGTACATCGATCATGCAGGAGGGTGTCAGGGAGTTATGGTCAGCCGCATCAAATGCATTGATAAACATCCAGTCCATGACCGCAAGTTCATACAGATAGGGCTGTTCACGAAAGTCAGAGTGCTGTTTGATAAAATCCGGGAATTCAGACCCGAACCAGCGTAGTGATGCATAGGTAGAGGGATGTTGATTGATATAATCGAGACAAATGCGGGAGAATGTTTCTTCACCCAGTACGGCCATTACACTCGAAAAATCGATGGACAATGCCTCGATCAGACGCGCAGTGTAGGCATGTTTATAAGTCGCCAGTCGTTGAATATGGCTGATGTCCTGATCGCTAACGATGTGTGTGAGGATATCCGTATCCCCTTGTAGTAAATGCCGTTGGAATTTATCCTGTATCTCACTCAGGCTGAGCATGTTTTTCTACCATGGACAACTTGACCTATTTGACGGGCATGGTCGAGTTCGTCGAGCAGTTCCTGGAACGGTGGAAAATTATCGTCCCGTTCAATCATGGTAGAGACAGGACCATATAATTCCAGTGCAAGCTGGTAAAGCGTCCATACTGAATCGACCACGGGATGGTCGTGGGTATCGACAATAAAACCACCATAGTCTGTGTGACCTGCCAGGTGGATTTGTTGCACGCGTTCTTGCGGAACGCCATGCAGGTAGTCAGCAGGATCAAAATGGTGATTGACTGCGCTGACATAGACGTTATTAATATCCAGCAGCATCATGCAGTCAGCTTTTTCTGTTACCGTTGAAAAAAATTCCCATTCGCTTATTTGTGATTCTTTATAAGTCAGATAGCTGGAAACATTTTCAAGTAATATCTGCCGACCCAGGTAGTCCTGTACCTGTCTGATACGATTGACAAGATGGTCGATAGTGGTGCTGTTGTATGGCAAGGGAAGGAGATCGTGGATATTCTTGCCAGCATGAATAGTCCAGCACAGGTGGTCAGATAGCCACACGGGCTTGACGCGATCTGCAAGATCCCTGAGTTGTTTTAAATAGGTTTTATCCAGAGGGTCGGTGCCACCAATGGACAGGCTGACGCCGTGCATGACGACTGGATAATGTTCACGAATACGATCAAGGTAGTCCAGCGATTTACCGCCACTCACCATGTAGTTTTCCGAGGTGATTTCAAACCAGTCAATATCCGGGCGTTGTTCAAGAATGGTGTCGTAATATTCACTACGTAGGCCCAGGCCGTAACCCAGGTATGGATATTCTGCATGATTTTTAATAGGCATGATTTTATGTCGCCGCTAAACAGGAAGGCAATTTTTTGTTAAAATAAGCGAACAGGTTTCTGACCTGTTCGCTTATTTTATACTGATTTACTTACCAACCTTTCCGCCCACTTCATCACAGGCATGGTTGGACATGCTGACAAATCCCTGGCCTTTACAGCTGGCATGACCTTTACAGGCATTATTCGCCGTCTTGCAATCATTGTGTCCCTTGCATTTGTTCACGCCATAGCAGTGTACATTGCTATCAGTCCCTTCAGACATGGCTGAAGCGGGTACTGTAGCAAACATACCTGCTGCAGCGATCGCCATGGCGGCACCGGTTAATTTAGCGTTTTTCATAAATCTGACTCCTGATAGTAATAAAAGATAATGCCGAATGCATTCGTCTGCTAAATAATCTAGACGGACAAAGCAACAACATGTGCCCGACATAACAGGCAAACTAATGTCAAGATGATTACCATTAATCAAATGGACACTGCATACTATGAATGGGTTATCTAACACTATAGTCACATAAATCTCACATGACTATCACGGGTCGGTCAGTCACTAGTACAGGGTCGATTGAGGATGCAATATGTTAAATATCAATTACGCACGAGAGATATTTCGGCGACATAGTTAAAGGCTACTGCGAAAAGTCGTTTAACGCGGCTGTTCAACAGTTCCTTTGTTATGTTTGGCCATGGTCAATAAGCGCCACAGATAACCGCTGGGGTGTTCTTCTCCCGTCAGGATGTAATTGAGCACATGCGGATTATGGATCAGCCACTGTGTCATGTCCTGAGCCCTGCGGCGTCCGCTGAAAAGGATTCGGTCGCCGGGTTCGAGTGGTGTATTTTCATCTGGTTGTAACAGATTGTCATTATTGCGTCGGCGCAGCAAAATAGGAATGCACGGCAAGTTGAGCGACCTGTCCTGTGGGTCCAGGTAGAGTGACCGTAGAATCACAGACTCTTGAGCTTGCAGGCGATCATAAATGGCGGGTGCTTCTTCCTTGCTGATGTTGATTTCCCAGCTGTGAGGTGGCTTGTCTTCTATGATACCGCTGATTCTGCTGATGAGCTGGTTGGCCCATGTCTCATCCTGTTCCCTGGCAAGGTCAAGAAAACTGGCGAGTAGAGGTGTGCGCATGAGGGCAAACAATTTATGTGCAATAATGCTGCCACGGCGCATGATCAGGTCAAGTTCAGCGGCGCTAAAAATGGCATCATTACTGCGCGAATTTTGTCGTGCTACCATGAACAGGTCAGGATTCAGCTCACCGGCTGTCATCAGGATGGATAAATTATTGGCATCGTCATCGGTGCCGGCCACGATGCCTACCGCATTTTCAATACCGGCATTTTGTAATGTGATGGCCTCGGTACCACGGCCCACGATAACATCACCAGGTGCCTTGGTTTTTTCAGGCTTTGCTTCAATAATGGTGACATCCAGATTCTCCTTTATCATGCGTTTATGCACTGCCTTGCCAAACCGACCATAACCGCACAGGATCCACTTTCCATGGGGAGGGAAAATGGGTTCAGTTAATTCTTCGTGGGGTACGCTGGTCATCCATTCATGCAATAGGAAAGTGCCAGGAGAATGCAGCGACATGGCCAGGCGTCCGGCAAAAGTTTCGTAAGGGTTGATCACCTGTGAAGTACCAAATGAAGTAATGTTTTTTTCCGCATCCTGTGTTTCTGCGCGAGCAATCACGCGGACGCCTGGGTTTAGCAGGGCGCAGGAGATGGCGATTTTGAGATTGACTTCATCGCTGTTAGTGAGTGCTACCACACCGATACAGCTCCTGTGTTTCAGGCCAGCCATGAGTAGTGAATCCGGAATTGAGGCGTCGGCGCATAGGCCGGGAACGAAGATGCGATGATCCTCCAGCTCGAGGATATTAATTCTGTCCTGGTCTACTTCGACAACAATGCTGGTGATGTCTGATTCTGTCAGGGCTTTAACCAGTTTGCTGCCGGTATCACCGTAGCCGCAAACAAGATAGAAAGGTTCACGAATGCGTTTTACTTTCCTTAGAAAAGAGGTTTGTCCCAGCAACTGCACAAAACCCGGTTCCTGCAAGATAGTGAGCAAAAAACCGATGCCGTACAACCAGACGACAACCGTGGCATAAATTGAAAATGTCGACCACATACGTTGGCCACCAGTAAAGGCATAGGGGATTTCCCCAAAGCCGATAGTGGTGCCCATGAAGCTGACGAAATAAAAGGCGTGGAAAAAGTCCATATGCCAGACCTGTCCCTTGTCGTCGACACCTGGAATCAGGACAAAACCGAGGATACAGATCGCATACACGCAAACCAGCGCAATGAGAGGCGAATGCAGGCGGCGCAGCAGAACAAAAATGATGTTATGCCCGCGCATGGCTGGCCTAACGGCGCACCATGACGGTTTCGGTGACGAGTAGCACGACCGAGGTGATATTAGCCAGGAGCGCGCCACCGGATAGCGATACAATCGCTGCCATGGCATGAGGTGTCATACCGTTGGGGCTGACATGTTCGACAAAGCCCCAGATAATCGCTGCGACGATGAGTTGCAGGTCAGCGACCAGGCTGGTGGCGAGTAGCACGGCGCCAATATGAGTGCGGTCGCCAAATTTCAATATGGTGGCAATCAGGCTAACCACAATAGCGGCAAACAGTTCGTAGACATTATGATGGATAGGATTGGTGATGTCGCCGATAAAAAAACCGAAATTAACTGTCAGTGCCAGGACGATAAAAAAGGCGAAGATTACTTTTTCGAGGTTCATAGACTTCCTCTGTATTTGTTCTTAGCGTGTTTATAATATATCGAGTATGAGATTTTTAATGATATTACAGTGTATTGTCTCCTGACCGCAAGATTTTTCAGCCAAGATCCAGTGGCTTAACCGGAGCCTGCATCCATTGGTTATTTTCCTTCCAGTCATATTCCGGGTCGTCGACATATAATTCAACTTCGTTTCCATCAGGATCCTGGAGATAGATGCTTTGACTGATCGTGTGGTCGGACAATCCCTGTACAGGGTAGTGCTTACGAATCAGCGTATCGTATGTATTTTTCAAGGTAGCCATGTCATCGCCAGTTTTCCACCCGCTGTGGTACAGGCCCAGGCGTTTTCCTTGTAAAGGTGGGGGGGCATTATCGACGCTGATTAACATGAGTTCATGGTGGGTGCTGCCACCACTGAGCACAGCGGCTTTACCGTTGAACGTCTTGCCGAGTAAGGTGAGTCCGACAATATCGGTATAAAATTCTGTCGACCGTTGCAGGTCTTTAACATATAAGACGATATGTCCCAGAGTTGTCATCTGCTTATCCCGTTTAGAATATAATAGCCAGAATAGAGATTATAAAGAGTACTTGGTGGAGATAATAGTGTTTTGTATCAAAACGCCGTATGGGTGGCGACCAATGTCACTATAGAAAGCGCTTGGGCAGGCCAGGCAGGTAATCTGAGAGCGGTTGTTGAGTACCAGCGCCAGCTATTGCTGGCCCTCACTGATAGCCGATAATGCCCGCTCTACAACGGGCTCCTTGTCGATAAAACGAGCCATGCCGTCACGCAATTGATCAGCAATTTCTGCCAGGGATTTTTCTGCGATCCGCATACCATTTCTACCTACAAACAGGTGATTTTTGCTGATACGTGATTTCCATGCTAGTTTGCCCTGGACCTGTTTATTATCGACATGAAATTCCAGCCAGTCGCCATATTCGAGTTTACTGGCCTGTTGGTAATGAATGTCTTCCAGGGTGATTTCTTCCAGCGTTTCCTGCTCAGGGGCGATAGCCTCAGTTGCAACATCACTTACCAGCGCTTCCAGGGATTCATCCACTTCCAGTTCAGGTTTGTTATCGTCTTCCAGTGTGGATTTATCATACATGGATTCAATCGCATGAATGACGCTTTCCCGGTCTTGTGATAGCTTGTCCTCACCAGTGCTTGTGTCATCCATGTCAGGTGAATGTGCTTTTTCAAGTCCTTTTTCGATAATTTCCATATGGCATTTGGAGAACTCATTGAAAATGTCTGATATGGTCTTGGGGTGTGTACCGACAGCCAGCAAGCCTCGATTGAGTCCCCTGATCAGTAACGGTGTGATCTTGATGAGTTGTTTGACTTCGTCACTGTCTTTACCAGACGTGGTGCTCCAGATAAGGGTGTTAATGACTTTAATGTAATAGCGCCATTCCTTACTGTCTTCGCCATATTTGTGCATGCAGTAAAGCATGGTGTTTTTCCAGAAATGCTTCAGGAAGGTGGCTACCTGCTGGCGTATATTGTCTTGCGAAGACCACATGTGAATCCAGGCATCCACTCTTTTTTTCGCATATTCAACCCGTTCTTTGCCTTCTGTGGTTTTCCATGTGCGTTCTTCATAGGTGTGGTTTAATTGTTTTTCACGGGTCCAGTATTCATTAAATTCTGATAATAATTCTGAAAAAATGCGGGTGTCCTGGTCAAAATTACCCAATACTTTTTCTACAATAGTTTCCAGTTCTGTATAAAGATTATCTTTTGCCTGAGCGGGATCCCATCCAATAGCGGCCAGGGCCATCGTATTCAACAGTTGCCGCGCAGGATGTTTCCGGGTTTGTAAAAAAGATTCATCCAGTAATGCCAGTTTAAGAAAAGGTATCTGAAGTCTGGAGAACAGGCTTTTGATCTGGTCGGTAATGCCTTTATCTTCCATGATGTAATCAAAGATCATCGATACCATGTTTATGATGTTATCATCCAGATCGCGTTTACCCTTAACGCTGGAAAAACCCATTCGATGAATTCCATCGATAATGTTCAGCCCCATTTGTTTCGGACTGATGTTGGCCGGATATCCCTCATGGCTAACGAAGTCCTGCATCTCTGATAGAGTGCCTATGACACCACTGGACTGAGAGGGGACCGGTATAAATCCATGCAGGCCAAAGTCAGTCGGTAACAGTGATTCAGTCGTCTGTTGATGTGGGTGCGATGACGGGAATAAAGGGGATTCATTAACATTATCAACAGTATCCCAGTCATGCTCACCCATTGATGCTTGTTCATGTGGAACATGATGTTGATAATCGGTCGATGATCGTGATCTGGATTTTGATCGTTTATAATGATATGCCAGGTTTGGCAGTATCTTTTCATTAATAAGGAGATTATTGATCTCTTTATAAACGTCTCCGATCTCGTTCATGACAAACTTGTCAAATAATTTAAAGATAATCAGTTTGACATGGAATTCAATATCGAGAGGCTTCAGTGCGGTGGCAAAGGCATTCACCAGGGTGACAGGGCTCAGTGGGTGAATTTCAACTGATTCATTATGACACTGGTATACCGCTTTAACCCTGGATTTAAGCTCGAATATATCACGTTGAAAGCGACGTTCCTGTTTATCCGCCATATTCTGGATTGCGACGGATTCCTCCATTGTTTCTTCATCGATGAGTTCCAGCATGTCGCCATTATTGATATTTTCGCTCTGAAGTAGGCCGGATAAATTTTTATCTTTTCTAAAAACACCAAAGGCATTACTAATGGCGTCCAGAAAGCCGCGCTCAATTTTCTCACGATTGATTCGTACTTCACGCATGGCGTCAAGGTAAGCCTGTTGTGCAAGATTGGTGTCTGCCTTGCTGGAAAAATCGAACAAGGTATCATCGGCTTCATCCAGCATGGTTTTAAGCGGCTTGCTTAATCGTGTCCGCGTAAATTCCGGCAGCCGGGTCTTGATCGAATTATCCTGACGAGCCTTGTATTCTGACAAGTGGCTTACATTGAGTGTTTGTGTTTTACCTTGCATGTGGTTGTCCAATCTATGATTGAGTCATGTGACCAGTCTCGTTATTTAACTGGAACAGGTTGTCAGGTTGATGTTTGTCCTCATTTTACAATCACGTCCTTTGATATAAGCATCGACTATCGTGTTAAAAAGTATAGGTGAACCAGTTCGCAAAAATTACAAGATCCATCGATGAAGTGTGATCCAGTCGTGCTATTACCAGGATTGTACTAATCGAGGGTGGTATTGAGGTCAGAATAATGAAAATCCGGGTGAGTGTCTGGTGTTAATGGCACCAGTAAATGGGGTCTGCAAAATGTCTCGACCCTTTTGCATCCAGACTGTTACGTGGCGTACAATTCATGTCATCGGCACACATAGGTGCAGATTAACAATCAATGAGGGATGGAGGATCAGGGTATGACAGAAGAAGTAGTGATAGCACAAAAGGCGCCTTTTGCAGTGGAGCTGACAGAAGGTGATACCTATTATTGGTGTGCCTGTGGTCGGAGCAAAAGCCAGCCATTTTGTGATGGATCTCATACTGGGACAGGGATTGAACCCAGGGCATTCAAGGCTGAGAAAACAGGTACTGCCTATCTGTGTGGTTGCAAGAAGACTTCAAATCAGCCTTTTTGTGATGGCACCCACAAAGATTTATAGAGAACAATAATCATTACTTCGGTAGATATTTTGGTGAGCAAACAACAAAATAGCAGGTGACAGGACAGTTTGTTCATGCTTAATAGTCCTGTTCAGGCAGTTTGTGATCTGGGCATCTATACTATTGTTATCCTGTCTATAAAAAGGGCGTGGGGGACATCTCGATGGATGATGAAACCAAGAAGCTGTTACGAAGTATTGCTCACCATCTAAAGTGGGTTATCGTATTGTTGTTCGCCATCCTGGCGTTAATAGTCGTACGTTCTCTTCAATAGTGGATAGACTTCGTTAAAACTCAATAAGATATGAAATGATGCACCCTGTATGTGTCTACACAGGTGAAGAACTGGCAACCTATCATTTTGGCAGTGATCACCCCTTTGGTCCACTGCGCCTGCCCTCATTCATGCAGCAGCTAAACACATCGGGACTGGTGGAAAAAGTATGCTTGCGTAAGGCGCAAATGGCGAGTCGCGCGGCAATAGAAACATTTCATGACAAAGACTATGTGCTCAAGGTGGAACGGCTTTCCCATTTTGGTGCAGGTATGCTAGATCAGGGCGATACGCCTGCCTTTCGTGGAATGTATGAGGCAGCTTCTTATGTGGCTGGTAGTGTACTGGATGCGATCCAACAAATAATACAGGGTCAATGCCGTTATGCGTTTATACCTATCGCAGGCTTGCATCATGCCCGTCGTCATAGTGCCGCGGGGTTTTGTGTGTTTAATGACTGTGGAATCGCCATAGAGCAACTACGTCGCGTTTATGCCATAAACAAAGTGGCTTATATCGATATTGATGCCCATCATGGCGATGGTGTGTTTTATAGTTTCGTTGATGATCCGGACCTGTGTTTTGTCGATTTTCACGAAGATGGCCAATACCTTTATCCAGGTACTGGTGCCGTTCAGGAAACAGGGAAAGGTGAAGCGCTGGGCACCAAGCTCAATATCCCGATGCCACCAGGTGCAGATGATCAATTATTTATGCAAAAGTGGCCTGAGGCAGAACGCTTTATCGAACAGAGTGACCCTGAGTTTATTCTACTGCAATGTGGCGCTGATAGTATCAAGGGAGACCCGATTACCCATTTGTGCTATAGCAGTGAGACGCACGCTTTTGTGGCGAGACGCCTGAAAACATTGGCTGAAAAACTCTGTGGGGGACGCCTCCTGGTCATGGGGGGAGGAGGCTATAATCTGGATAATATTGCCACTGCCTGGTGTGCTGTTGTGGAATCTTTGCTGTCCAGCGATCAGGCTATGGGTAGTTAGTGGGCAGTACCCTGATCCCAGTCGTAGCGAAGAACGTTCATCAGACAAAGTATTTTGCTAAGGCATTGTTACCTCCATTTTAACGTTTATGATAACTGCTTGAGAATACCGGATACTGATGAGTCAGGTGCAAAATATAAATTTGTAAATGTCTTATATGACGTTGCTGCTTAAACAGAGAATGGCGAATGTGATTGGCACCAATATAAATGACTGGCTATTGTCCGCGATCTGTCAGTGACCCTTTAGAATATAATGTGCAATATTTCATTTTTTCACTGGTAGTATTTCACAGAAACAATACTATACTTTGGTCATACTTAAGATACCTCAGATCAATTCATGAATGGGTATTGTGTCTTAATCCAGAATTAATCAGAGGTTGCATAAATCATAATTTTACTATTTAAAATAATACTTCCGTTAAACATGAGTTTTTGGTAAGAGCCGAATGAATAGTAGCAATAAGTATTTACCTTGTTAGCCAAGGAAGTGTTTAAAACCACTTGAACCGGGTTCTACCAAAGAATGCTCTGATGGATTGGAGCTGGACTAATGCAACAACGTTCGATCGTTTTTTGGAATCTGGAGCGCTTGTTCGAAGCAAGCGGGAGTCCGATACAGTCTGTTATCAGCGGAGACCAGCACAGCCGCATTACCAAAGAACAAATCAACGAAAAGATCGCCACTATTGGCGCTGTACTAGAACGTATTAGTGAACAGGTGGGGCCACCTATCCTTGTCGGTTTTGTTGAAATACAATCAAGTCGTTTAGTCAAAAGGATAGTACGCAGTGCTCGAAGTCTGGGCTTAACGCATGTCGATGCAGAAGCTGAAGATCCGTTTGGGATGGCGTTAGATGCCATTAACGTCTCGCTTCTTTATGCTAAAGATGTTTTCTCCGGGGTTGAGCGGATTCGCTCACATATCGTGGATAAAACATTTGAGACGCGTGATATCCTTGAAGTGGAATTGCAGCGGCATAATAATGAACCTGTGTCTGTGTTCGTAAACCATTGGCCCTCACGACTCTCTGCCGAAGGTGCCAGTAAGCGAGTGACTGCTGCTTACTACCTTCGCAATTTATACTCATCAGTACTTAGATTTTCCCTTGCAGAACTTTGGAATGTGAATGACCAGGCGATAATCATTCCACCAAAACAGGCATTGCTGGCAAGGGCACGACGCCCTGTCATCGTCATGGGTGACTTTAATGATGAGCCTTTTAATGCTTCTGTTGAAATACTGCGTACGACGACCGATATGGATGCCGTTGCTAATGATCTGAAAGTTAAGGGGCGTAAACGCGTGGATCGCTTTCGCTCCTATGTCGCCTCCGTTCCCCATTTGATCAATCCGTTCTGGCAACTCACTACTGGAGAAATTGGCACTTATTACCGTTCACCACGGTGGAGAACCTATGACCAAATTATGTTCTCACGTGGATTGATAGAAGGAGAGGGGCAGTCTGTTTTTTATAGGGAAACGGATTCATTGGTTTTTAATGAAAAAAGTATAACACGTGACGATGGCCGTGTTGTGAAGCTTACCAATCGAAATGGTAAACCCAGTTCCTTTAATCCTGAGACACTGAATGGTTGTTCAGATCACTTTCCAATTGTGATAGGAGTGAATGTCGAATGATCGTAGCGGGACCAGCAGGATTGCAATTACAACTGGCGACACGTGCACCTGGCGTAGACGAGGACTTGTCTATCGCCATTGTAGATCATATTAATAAGGCGACGGGTACGGTACGCGTCGTGACACAGCAACTGGAGGAGGAAAGCATTGTCAAAGCGCTGCTTGCCGCTCGATTGCGAGGTTGTAAAGTACGCGTCCTTCTCGAAGAAAAATATCTATCGGAATCTGGACCCGTAGACGATCCGTGGACAGCATCGGGTCGTAATGAGCAAAATCGGCACCTGTTTAACGTATTACTGCGTTCGGATATTGATGTTCGACTCGATCGGCGAAGTGAATTATTACACTCGAATTTCATTGTCGTCGATATGGGTGATGCAGGACAGGTTGTTGTACTAACCAGTGCAAATATGACTTCAAGTGGTGCGAGGTTGCATTGGGATGCAAACGTGACGATTAACAATGAGGATGTGGTGCGTGCCTTTTCACGCGAGTTTGACGCCATGTGGCGATCATCGTCTCAAGCTGGGGATGAACCACTACAGGTCCCTGTGCAGAACATTCCCGTAAAAGTTGTTTTTGGACCTGTTCACCAACCTGAAATGGAGGTAATGAAACAAATAGCTAAGGCGCGCCAAAAGGTGCGTTTTGCCATGTACACCTTTTCCAATAGTTCGGGTATTGACGATATTTTATCGATGGCCTCCTCTCAAAGTGGCATTAACGTAGCGGGTGTGTTGGATGAACAGATCCGCAACCAACGCTGGGTGGCCTCACATGCGCTGGAGGCGGCGGGTGTCAGTATTCGCTGGTTAGGGTCGGATATTCAGAAATTACACCATAAACTAGTCACCATCGACGATAAAATCGTCATAGTAGGTACCTTTAATTTTACTCGTTCGGCTCGGTTTTCGCATGAAACGGTTATTGTTATCGGTGGCATTAATTCGGATAGTGCTGAACAGCGCGAACTCGTCAATACAGTCACTAATGAAATCGATCGACTGATCGCTATCGGGCGCCCATCGCAATAGATATTATGAAAATCGACACAGACGAATCAGGATTTAGTCAAGGACCATCAGTCGATGACCCACCTGTTGTTATTGCTGAATTGAATTATGATGCAGGTCTTTCGGTTGATTCAGATAAGGTGGCGGGGCTTGAAGATTCCAACTCGCGAACACAGTTGATTGGTATTCTGAATAGATATTCCAGGCGAGTAAAGCCAAGATTTAAAGTATCATCTCCGAATCGAAAACTTCGTATGGCTCGATGTGTCAACGAGCTCGACGACATTACACCAGACAAACGCGCGGCCTATGTTCAAGCCGGTTTTCTGGAGATAGAGTCTGTGCCTGGGTATGAAAAAGAATTACTCGACGCACTGGCACAGGCATCATCTATCTGGAAAGCAACATCAGCGCCACAGCCCGTACCGGCAAGCCTGGATATTCATCCATCTGATGTGCTGACAGGTCGAACACCTGGCAGCCGAAACTTTGAACCTGCACAGGGATACTTACATGCTGCGCCATGGGGAATCGACGCGGGTGCGGCCTGGGAACATGACGGCGGCCGTGGAAAAAATATAAAAGTATGCGATATAGAATCCAACTGGTTACGCTCACATGAAGATTTACCAGCGGGTATACCTATGATAGGAGGGCAGTTTCTCAAGGACGAACACTGGCGCAATCACGGTACCGCTGTGCTGGGTTTGCTGGCTGCGCAGCCAGGGCAAACGGGTGTGCATGGTATTTGTCCAGAAGCCCAGTGCCTGGTGCAGTCGGGCTATTACCGCTCAGGTTTTAATACCTCACGAGCGCTGGCTTCTGCCACTGATGAGCTTGAGGCGGGTGACATTGTATTGATCGAAATGCAGGCGCGTGGCCCGACACGTCGGTATATACCCATGCAATGGTGGGATGATGTTTACTCGGCGGTATTGACTGCAGTTGAAAAGGGTATTTTAGTGGTTGCCGCATCAGGTAATGGCGGGGTTGATTTTGAGACTGCTGCCTTCGCTGATTCCAATGTGCAAAAAGATTCCGGCGCACTATTGGTTGGGGCGGGTATACCACCGACCAATATCTATGATGTCGGTCATGCCTACGACCTTATTGGCACGCCTCGTTCGGCCATGCCATTTTCAAATTATGGCAACGAGGTTCGCATTCATGCCTGGGGTTGGCATGTGACTTCACTGGGTTATGGGGACGCACAGGGCGGTGGAAAACAACGCTGGGCAACATTACGTTTTTCTGGAACCTCGAGTGCGGCAGCGATTGTTGCGGGCGCAGCCGCTTGTCTTCAGGGGATCGCAAAATCAAGGTTTCAACAGGTCATGCGTCCAGACAGGTTGCGACATTTATTGGTTGATTCAGGCACTCCACAAACAGGAGATGCCCATATTGGTCCACAGCCGGATTTACGTAAAGCGATACAAAAGCTGATTGTGGAAGGTCCGGATTAAGGAAACAGTTTGCAAAGCTTGGTGCTAAGGTAGTGTGCAAATCAGTGCATATTGCTCATTTTAATACTATGTAGATAACAAGGAGAATCACCATGAGAAAGATAAAACGTTCTGATGTTCTTTTACGCCTTGATGGTACTGTATTTATTGAAGGTGAATCCGGTCGGCAACTCGCCAATGTGTTTGTTCGCGCCAATGAAAATGCGATGAATGTGTTTCGTAAGTTGGCCCCGGATATTCAACCAGGTGATATTTCTATTGATGAGCTGGGTCGTGTTCGTATAAACAATACAAAAGTATCGCATGTTGCTCGGGCTCTTGCGGAATCGGAAGAACCGAGTGCGGTAGGGCGGGCAATATCCACAGATCCTGATTCAGGGGGAGTGGCACCGGCGGATGTAACGGCGGGTGGTGGTGGGGCGCCCGCCGCTGATGTGAGTCCGGCAGATGATAGAGATGCGTTGGAAGTCGATTTATTCTGTCGTGATGAAGGGCCGGAACGAGACCTTGATATTATTTGCGGGCGCTGGGATGAAGAAGGCGAGGGTTGCGATTTGAATTTCGGCTGTGGTTATTTTAGCTAAGGCTGAACTATTCCCCCCTGTTATATTAATAGAGCAGGGGGATACCACAGGATATCGATGTAGCAAGTCTGTATAGATTATTGATATCAATTATCGTAAAAGGCTGATCATATGGATAATGAAGCAGATACAAAGACAGGGCGCGCCATACTCAAGTCATTGGATAATCGGCGCTTACGTTTAATCTTACTCCCCACCGAAAAGTGCAATTTTCGCTGTACCTACTGTTATGAAACGTTTGAACTTGGGCAAATGCAGGCAGGGGTTATTCAAGGGGTCAAGAATTTGTTGGCAAAAAGGGCTGATGAACTAAGCACCCTGGAGATCGACTGGTTTGGTGGGGAGCCCTTGCTGGGCATGAGGACGATAGAAAATATCAGTCTCTATATATTACATTTAAGACATCAGTATGGGTTTGATTTCCGTTCCTCCATGACCACCAATGCCTATCTACTGAAGCCTGCATTATTGACTCAACTGGTCAATCTGGGTGTAAAAAATTATCAGGTGACGCTCGATGGTTACGGTGAATTCCATGACCGTACAAGGCAACGTAAAAACAGGAAGGGATCTTTTGCTACTATATGGCAGAATCTACTTGCTGCACGTAACCTGGATCTGGATTATCGTATTATGTTAAGGGTTCACTTCAGTCCTGCCAACCTCGAAGAATTACCTTTGTTGGTAGACAGAATAAAAGAAGAATTCGGCAACGATAAGCGCTTTCATGTGTTTTTTAAAGCGATAGGTCACTATGGCGGGAGCAACGACGCCAATGTCGCCAGTTTTGGGCGTAAAAGTGCAGAGAAATATCAAGGCATGTTACTGGAACGCCTTGGGCAAACGGTTCAGGGTTCTGCGTTAGAGCGTGATCAACTATACGTGTGTTATGCATCGGAGCCTAATTCATTGGTGATACGTCCCAATGGTAAAATCGCCAAGTGTACCGTTGCCTTTGATGATGAGCGTAATGATGTCGGTGTGATTCGTGAAGATGGTAGCTTATCGTTTTATACGGAACGCTTACAGTTGTGGTTTAAAGGTTTGCATAGCCAGGACAAACGTGATCTTGCATGTCCTCATAGCCAAATGGGGAGCGTACAGGCAAGCAATACCCGGGACGTGATCTTTCAAACCAGGATCCAGTCCGGGTGAACGGCAGCGCTGAACAAACCTGCCCAATGCCAGTACACCTAAGTGGAATGTATCAAAGCCTTGGGGCTATGCAGGCAGCTTTATTTAAACGGGACTGGAAGCGACCTGATCCTGATGACGCCAGCAAACTCGCCCGTTTATTGTGCAACAGTCAGGAATTAGCGCCATTTCAATGCTGGATCGTTGGCTCTATTCTCACGCGACCTCATCAGGCAAAAGATATTGATGTGTTATTCACTCGTCGTGATCGTCGATTCTTGCGGGTATGCGATGTTGAACGTGCTCTGGTGTACACGCGATTGGTTGGGTTGCAGTGTCTGAGCGTATCGGTCGATCCCTGTTTTCGTAATACCATTGAGGATGCCCTGGCAGGAAATCTCCATGCCCACATTGATACAACGACATGGAAACTTGAAGATCATATCCTGAGCCTGGGGATACGTATTGGCTATCTGAAAAGGGTACGGCGCGTTGGTTGTTATACTGTTGTCCAGAAAAGATGTGCCTCTGAAGCGAATTTTTTTAAGAAACTGCCACGTCAGGAGACAGGCAGCAGTGATTTTCGATTGTTGCCTGCGGGTATACCGATTGAGTCATTTCAGGATGAAACATATTTTCATGAAAGGGACACTGGGTATCATGCGCAAAATTAAAACAGGATCTTGAGTGTTAACCGCTGGCGAGTTCGTGGAGGGACTGTCTGCAGTTGGGTTTGTAGCGCCTCCACCTCCGGGCGCGACGTCGATAAAAAAATCTTCCGGGTTATTCATGGGAACACTTTTTCCTTGAATGCAGTGTTTCTGCTCGAGTATTAAATTCTACGGTCGGGACATGGTTTCATGCATGCTTATTCGTTAAGTAAAATTATACATTCTATGTTTGGCCAGCTTCTTTAATGATATGACAATCTATAAGGTTCTGTGGTATAAACTAGATATCAAGTCATATTTTCCAATATTTTATATATAGTAAAAATGGAGTAAATTGTTAAGTAACTTTATACATATTACCTTAGATATTGAAGGCTTATAATTATATAGTTTAATGAATGACATTCAATTCAACAGCATCGCAGTTGGCTGATTGAAATAATATGGAGTGTGTTGTACCGATGAAGTTACCGGATTCACTCGAAAACATGATTGAATCTGTCGTTGAATCGACAGAAATTACCCCAGAAGAAATCAAGCGACGTCAGACCTATCTGGATCTCACCGAATATGATGTGGGCTTGTTGAGTAGTTTACATGAGCCATTGTCTCAGGCACATGATCATCTGATGAATGTGTTTTATAAACACCTGTTGGATTTTCCGGAGACGCGTGCGTTTCTGGATGATGCAGACACGGTTGATCGGTTGAAAACAAATCAATGGCGTTACCTTGCTGCACTCACCGAAGGTAAGTATGACTGGGAGTATGTGCGCGATCGCCTACGGGTCGGTATCGTGCACCAACAAATTGGTCTCAAGCCCAAGTGGTATATTGGCGCTTACAGTAACTACCTGTGCACTGTCATTGCGCAAATTCACTCATGCATGAACATGAAAGCTGACCAGTTGGCGGACGTGATCAAGGCGCTGCTGAAGATAGTATTTCTTGATATTGATTTGGTATTGGACACATATTTCTGTGCCGATAAAAATGAAATGGCGAGGCTGAAAGACTTTGCAGAAGGCATCGTTTGCAATGTACCAGCTGGTCTTGTCGTGTTAGATAAAAATCTACTCGTCCTGTCCAGCAATCGTTTTGTCGAGCAATTTAGCCATATTCCCCATAATGACCTGAAGGGTAGGGATATAGAATCTGTATTGCCAGGAATGGGTCTGCACCACCGACTGATCGAGGTCATGTCTAGAAATATACCGCAACAGGGAATTGTATTCAGACGGCCCGATGATGAAGGTGGTATGGAGCATTTCGAGATTAGCATTTCACCTATGCGCGATACCATGAACAATAAAAAATTACATAATTTAGCCTCTGTGATGGTGGTTATCGAAGATCTCAGCGAGCAAGAGCGCCTACGATTGCAGACACATGAAGCAGATATGCATGTGCGCGTAATAATGGATAATGTCACTGAAGGGATTATTACAATAGACACAAATGGGTTGGTGGAGTCATATAACAGAGCGGCTGAACATTTATTTGGCTACTCGGCATCCGAAATACTGGGTAACAATGTCAAAATGCTGATGCCTGAACCTTATCGCAGTAAGCATGATGGCTACCTTGAACGCTACTATGTTTCCAATGAACGGCATTGCCTTGGTATGGGCTACCGTGAGGTTGAAGGCCTAAGGAAGGAAAGATGGAAGTGTGTTTGCAATGGAATTGTCTATCAGTGACGTACAGATGGATGGAGGCAGGATGTTTTTGGGTATGGTCAAGGATATCACCAGACGCAAGGAGTCCCAGGCAACAATAGCCAAGCTTTCCAGTGCACTGGAGCAGACAGCAGACTCGGTTATTATTGTTGATATCACAGGCAGATGAGCGTTTAACACTGGAAAATGACCTGCGCAGGGCATTGCAACGGGATGAATTCTGTTTGTATTATCAACCACAGATATCCAATACAGACCGCCAGGTAATGGGCGTAGAGGCTTTGTTACGATGGCAGCACCCACGAAAGGGAATACTGACACCTGAAACATTCATTCCCTTACTGGAAGACACCGGTTTAATCGTATCCGTAGGAGAGTGGGTTATGAGCAAGGCCTGTGAACAGTTACGTAACTGGCATGCTGCAGGTATCACCGTTCCGCAGGTGGCTGTTAATATCGCGCCACGGCAGTTAGTGGATGAGAATTTTACCAACAAGGTACAGCAGATCCTGGCGGACAGTCGGTTAGAAGCCAGTTTCCTTGAACTGGAAATTACCGAAAGTACCCTGATGGAGAATGAGGAACTGTCGATTAAAACTTTACGGGAATTGCATGATATGGGCGTCAGTATAGCCATGGATGATTTTGGCACTGGTTATTCTTCACTGCGTTACCTCAGGGTGTTTCCACTGCGGACACTAAAGATAGATCGTGCCTTTGTGTGTAATTTACCCTACAACCAGGATGACTGTAATTTAGCATCGATGATTATTACGATGGGCCATGGCATGGGGCTCAAGGTAGTGGCCGAAGGTGTGGAAACAGAAGCGCAGTATAGTTTTTTAAAAGGGCTCGACTGCGATTTGACCCTGGGATATTTTTTCTCGCGTCCGTTACCCCATGATCAGATAGGTGATTTTTTAACATCTAGTCCGGGGTGAGTTCCATCATTGTTTTTTATATTGGTGGCATCCCTTTATCCCTTTTGTTGTTGCAGGAGTAGTTGGACGTAAACAGTATAATTAATTCAGGATCCGGCTCCTATCACCGTGAGAAAGGATTGGGAGAGTTCACCACGACCGGCCTTGTCGATAATTTGTTCTGCTGTTTGAGCTATCTCAGATAGGGGGCCATTAAAAAATACCATGCCCATCTGAAGCGTGGTATGGAGATCGGCAATCGGGTTTTGTGTATTGGGATTCGATGGCGGTAGAAACACCATTTGAATTTCATCAACTTCAGATGGGATTGATTCGCATCCGCCTCCTGGTGCTACGTAGGTAAAAAATTCTTCTGGGCTATGTAGGGGAACACTTTCTTCTTTGAAATTTTGGTCTCCCGCTCTGGCGGTAAACTCTACGGTAATGACTGGTTTCATGTACTGTTCTCCTGTTCTATGTGTGCAAAAAAGTAGCATTGATACATCAGCATTTTTTTTAAATTCCGTCCATTTAAAGTATACAACTAAACAATTAAACTGCCTGGAATAGGCACTGATTTCATTTGATATCAGTTGAATAGGGCTATCTTATTAGAGATATGCCTGTGATCCATTCGTGTAACCAGACAATAAATACGACATACAGAAGTAACCCAACAACGATGATGATGGCATCATTGGCTCTGGAG
>Ga0209633_10002168_pt1 | contig 19295 bp, 23 predicted proteins | sample Cruoilmetagenom1_FD_187290 | JGI IMG/M metagenome (GOLD analysis project Ga0209633, IMG submission 187290) | Oil polluted marine microbial communities from Coal Oil Point, Santa Barbara, California, USA - Sample 1 (SPAdes) (version 2) | ecosystem: Environmental > Aquatic > Marine > Oil seeps ... | reverse complement strand
TCATGCGTTCGGTGTCGGTCGAAGTTGATTTAAGCGACGTTGATTTTATCTGAGCAAGCGTTCGATAACCGCCTGTATCAATAATAGATTCAGCGCCCTTATGTAACTGAGAGGGCGAAGCTGTATAAAATTTACATCCTATTAACATCAAATAGGCCATTACAAATTAAAAAAATGAAAAAACGGATATTAGTTACAGGTGGTGCAGGTTTTATTGGTTCCCATCTTTGTGAAAGACTTTTATCAGACGGGAAGGAGGTTGTCTGTGTGGACAACTTTTTCACAGGAACTAAGGATAATGTCACACATCTTTTGAAAAATCCTTATTTCGAAATTATAAGGCATGATATATGTTTTCCACTCTATATTGAGGTGGACGAAATATATAACCTTGCCTGTCCCGCATCTCCCATACATTATCAGTTCGATCCAGTTCAAACTACGAAAGTAAACGTTTCAGGCTCAATTAACATGCTTGGTTTAGCAAAGAGACTAAAGGGGAAAATATTGCAGGCATCAACTAGTGAAGTATACGGAGACCCCACTGAGCATCCGCAGACAGAGACCTATTGGGGACACGTAAATTCCACTGGCCCAAGAGCTTGTTATGACGAGGGGAAACGCTGTGCAGAAACCCTTTTTTTCGACTATTACCGCCAACATGGATTGGACATCAAGGTTGTAAGGATATTCAATACCTACGGCCCTAGAATGAGACCCGATGACGGCCGTGTCATCAGCAATTTGATTATGCAGGCGTTAAAGAGTGAGGATATAACAATTTATGGTGATGGATCGCAGACAAGATCCTTCTGTTACGTTGACGATATTGTCGATGGAATTATCAGAATGATGCATAACTCCAACGGTTTTACCGGCCCTGTGAATTTGGGTAACCCGGAGGAGATGAGTATCTTGAGCTTGGCCGAATTAATAATAGACCTTACTTCCTCCAAGTCAAAAATAGTCTTTATGCCTTTACCTCAGGATGATCCTACACGGAGATGCCCGGATATTACACTGGCTAAGAAAAAATTGGATTGGAAACCAACAATGGATTTAAAACCAGGCATTCAACAAACTATCAAATACTTCGTTAACTTAATTAAGCCTAACAATTTTCATGTTTAGCTCAATACTACATTACAAGTCGTGTTTATATAAAGCCGCGAAGTCGATATCTGAATCTTACGGCAGACGGCTTCTAAGAGCTATCAACGTTGGTTATGTAAAGGATTGTTTATAAGACATGAACCGTTCTATGTTTGCATCTTTTACGGAACTTCTTCAAACAAACCGGCTAGTTAAAAGTGTTGCCTCACGACTTGGATTTATCCTACCGGAGGAACAGGATTCAAGGCTTTTCTCTCTGCTTGTCAGAGGAGCAACTGGTTCATTCGCAATAAAGATTGCATCTATCGGATTGGGTCTATTAACAAGCCTGATGCTTGCACGTCTGCTCGGTGTAGACCAATACGGAACATATGCGTATGTAATATCGTGGATAATCGTACTTGGAATCCCGGCCGGGCTAGGATTGAGTCAGGTTATGATTCGCTTTATTGTTAAATATAACAGTCAGGGTGAATGGGGAAAAATAAATGGCCTCATACGTTATTCAAATATTGCGGTGTTTATAGTTTCCTTTTTTATAATACTTGCGGTCTATTTATTTCTACAGTTTGTAATCTCAGATAAGAGTAGCAGTACAGTATATAGTCCTTTATTAATTGCTCTGGTATTGCTTCCTATGAATTCTATTATTAATCGTAACGGGGCTGTCCTGATAGGTTTCCACTGGATAGTTCTAGGACAAGTTCCTTATATGTTAGTACGACCTTTAGTATATATAATCCTAATCGTAGTAGCATGGCTGTTTTTAAGAAATTCTCTGGGTGTTCAACTGATAATATCTCTAAATATAGGAGCAACTGCTGTAGCCCTCATTGTTGCGGTTTATCTGTTACTGAAGGTAATGCCAAGTGCTATGAAAGAATCCCAACCAGAATACGAATTAAATCCGTGGAGTAGGGCCGCATTTCCTCTTATGTTGATGAGTGGAATGTATATGATCAACGGACAGGCTGATATACTAATGCTCGGTTCCATCAAAGGAACAGAGTTTTCGGGTATTTATCAAATAGCTAATCGTGGAGCGGGTTTGATCCTGTTTGTACTAGTTGCGGTAATTGCCTCTTTTGCCCCTATTATTGTACGACTCTACGTGGGGAATGAGATTGATAAATTGCAGCGAATAGTAACAAAAAGTGCGAGGTTAACTTTTTTATTGTCTTTACCTATTGCTCTTTTCCTGGTTCTCTTTGGGGACTGGTTACTCGGTTTATTCGGATCAAAATTTGTTCAGGGTTATACTGCACTTGCAATACTTAGCTTCTCACAGTTGGTAAATGTTGCAGCAGGTGCTGTTGGGAATATTCTTGTTATGACAGGGCATGGAAGGGATGCTGCTCTGGGAGTTGGGATAAGCACATTGGCAAACGTCGCACTTAATGCTGCGTTCATTCCTTTGTGGGGGTTGGAAGGTGCTGCTTTGGCTACTGGCACCAGTACAATTCTATGGAATCTGATTTTGATCTGGTTTGTTCGGAGGCGTATACATATTAATCCAACGGTGTTTGGAAATATTGCATTCGGAGTATTAAAATGAGCAAACCTGATTTTTTCATAGTAGGTGCTCCAAAGTGCGGAACTACTGCTATGAATGAATACCTTAAACGGCATCCTGAGATATTTATTCCTGATAGGAAAGAAGCGCATTACTTTGGAACTGATTTGGAACCATTCGGATGGATAAGGGATTTGAACGACTATATGTCCTTGTTTGCCCAAGTTAGGGATGAGAAACGTGTCGGAGAAGCTTCGGTTTGGTACCTATATTCTAAAAAAGCTGCAAAGGAAATTTGTGAATTTAATCCAAAAGCTCAGATTATTGTTATGCTTAGGAATCCTATAGAGGTGATATATTCCCTCTATTATCAACATTCGTGGGCTGGTACCGAAGACATAGATACATTTGAGCTAGCTCTAGAGGCGGAAAATGATAGAAAAAGAGGAAACAAGCTTCCAAAGAGGCATCATGAGATGTCGGTGGAATTACTTTTTTATACTCAGACTGCTAAGTTTACAGAACAACTCCAAAGGTATTTTAGTATATTTGGTAACGACAAAGTGCATGTAATTCTTTACGATGATTTTAAGGAAGACCTTGATAAGGTCTATAAAGGGGTCTTGCAATTTCTTGGAGTTGATCCAAATGTAAAAATTAATTTTGATATTATAAATTCAAACAAAATTATACGTAATCGATTGGTTTGGAAAATAATGAAATACCCACCTGACTATATATTAAATCCATGGAAAAGATATGTTCCATCTTTTATTCGTAGTACTATATTAAAAACAGTTGTTAATATTAACACAAGCTATAGTCCTCGTCCTAAAATGAAATTTGATACACGTAGGAATTTGCAAAACCTTTTTAGATCAGAAATTGAAGATCTCAGCCAACTACTAGGACGTGACTTGACACATTGGACCAGAGATTAAAATGAATACGTATAAGATCTTACAATACTTAAAAAAACTTGAATATTTTTTGAGATCAAAGCAGATAATTCACAGATTGAGAATTGCATTTTTTAAAAGCAAGTTTGAAGAAATATCTGAAGTAACACTTCCATTGGGGCTAAGAATAAAAGTGCATCCTCATGAAAATATAGGCCACACCATTTTTAAAAGCGGCGTCTTTGATCTGGCTGTTTCTGAAGTTTTATGGAGATTGATAGATGAAGGAGAAACTACAATAGATGTAGGTGCTAATATTGGTTATATGACGAGTATTATACGGATGGGAGTTGGGGAATGTGGGAAAGTTCTTGCATTTGAACCTAATCCAATGGTTTATAGACAGTTCATAGAAAATATAAACTTCTGGTTAAAACAAATAAGCACACAACAACTTAGTACAATGCAAATTGCACTTTCTAATCAAGTTGGACAAGGAAAGCTGATTGTACCAAAACTGTTTAACCAAAATAGAGGGATCTCATATTTAAATTTTTCAGATGAAGGAATTATTAAACATTCAGAGGAAGACACTCTATATGAATACAACGTTCAATTAGAAAGACTTGATAATATTGTTAATGTACCTGTTGGTGTTATGAAAATACATGTTGAAAATCATGAATTGTGTACTAGAGGGTTCGGGAAAGTTGCTAGATAGAGGATATATAAGGGATATAGTATATGAAGATCTTAAAGAATATCCTTCTGTTACGTTGACGATATTGTCGATGGAATTATCAGGATGATGAATAATCCCAACGGTTTTACTGGTCCTGTGAATTTGGGTAACCCGGAAGAGATGAGTATCTTGACTCTAGCCGAATTAATAATAGACCTTACTGCTTCCAAGTCAAAAATAGTCTATATATAGGACTTTACCTCAGGATGACGCTGAAAGGAGGTGCCCGGACATTACACTGGCGAAGGAAAAATTGGATTGGAAACCAACAGTGGATTTAAAATCAGGCGTTCAGCAAACTATCAGATATTTCGTTAACTTAATTAAACATAACAGTTTTCACGCCTAGATTCAACAAGCAAGTGCAACAGAAGTGCTTAAGCCAAAAAATACCTGATTGGGTGTTTAAATTCTAGGCCATTTTCTGGGAGAAGGTAAATATGAAAGTGTTGTTTCTATATTTGGATGCGTTTAGTGGAATTGGGGGTATTCAGAAATTCAATAAGGCTTTTATGAAAGCCTCAGAAGAGTTATCCATAGAGAATAATAATGATTTCAAAGCTTATTCGCTTCACGATCATTCTCAAGATAGCAGGTATATATCATCATCCAATTTTAAAGGTTTTTCGGGAAATAGAATTATCTATATTCTTCAATCAATAGTTTTGGGATTGAAATCTGATATTGTGATTATAGGCCATGTGAACCTTGCTACTATTGGGTATGTTATAAAAATGTATAATAAAGATATTAAAGTAATATATCTAACTCATGGAATAGAAGTCTGGTCTAAGCTTCCACTAATTAAAAAGTGGGGAATTAAGTGCGCAGATAATATTCTTGCAGTAAGTAATTTTACAAAGCAAAAACTTGTAGATGTCCAAAGTATTGATCCAAAAAAAATAACTATATTCCCCAATACAATTGATCCTTTCTTTGAAATTCCATCCAGTTTCGATAAGCCCAAATATATTATGGATAAATATGGAATAAAAGAAAATTCAAAGGTAATACTCTCTATTTCTAGGATGTCATATTTTGACAGAGACAAGGGATACAGTAAAGTTGCCGTGGTTTTACCGGAGGTACTAAAAGAGTTTCCCGATTTAAAATACATAATAGTGGGTAGAGGGGATGAGCAAGAGGTAAGAAGATTAAGAAGATTAATAAGGACATTAAAACTTGAAAATAATGTTATTCTGACTGGTTTAGTACCTGATGAAGAAATAAAAGACTATTATCTGCTTTCAGATGTACTTGTATTACCCTCAAAAAAAGAGGGATTTGGAATAGTATTTATTGAATCACTGGTTTGCGGAAGGCCGGTAATTGCTGGAAATGCAGATGGTTCCGTTGATGCATTACTAGGAGGGGAATTAGGTACCCTTGTCGATCCTGATGATATAGAAAAGATAGCTAACGCCATTATAAAAGTTTTGAAAGGAGACATATGCAACAAACTCTTGGACAAATCTTATTTACAAAGCATATGTATTAAAAAGTTTGGATTCGATAAATTTAGAGTTAGGCTGGAAAATCTGCTTGAAAATTTGTAATTGTAATATGGAGTGAATATGGATTATAGAACAAAATTTTATTCTAAGTATCACTCAACTCATACTAAAATACTTTATGGGGAGGCTTCTTTTGATGATTTAAGAGAACAATCTATATTTTGGGAATATTACTATAAGGATTTTTTAACAAAAGACTCTGAAGCTACTGTTCTAGATTTAGGATGTGGGGACGGACTCTTTGTATACTGGCTTCAGCATATGGGGTATAAAAATTCTTACGGCATAGACATAAGTTCGGAACAAGTGGAAATTGCGAAAAAGCTTGGAATTGAAAATATAACTCATGCCGATATTTTTGAGTTCTTGAACAATAAAAAAGGTGTATATGACATGATCATCGCCAGAGATGTAATTGAACATTTCAAAAAAGATGAATTATTGAGTCTATTGGAACTTGTGTACAGCAACTTAAAAGAGGGAGGAAGATTCATAATCAAAACACCTAACGGGGAGAGTCCTTTTACTGGTAGATATAGGTGGGGGGATTTTACTCATGAGGTGATCTTTACATGGAGTAGTCTAAATCAGTTATTCAAAGTTACTGGTTTTAGAGAAGTGAAATTCAAACCTGCGGGACCAGTTCCACATGGTTTAAAGTCTGCAGTTAGATATTTTTTGTGGAAGTGTATTGAAACATTTTTGAGGTTTTATATTATTGTAGAGACAGGGCAGAAAAAAGGTATATTCACGCAGAACATAATAGCATGTGGAGTAAAATGAGGAATTATAGGTTATTTTTCCTCCTCAGCCACCCAATTCAGTATTACTCACCTCTATTTAGAGAAAGCAAGAAGAATATAGTCGTTTTGGAATGAAGTACAATCCGAATGACAAAGTTATAGCAAAAGAATTGAAAGAATATGATGAAGCAGATTTTATCTCCATTCCATCAGAGTTTGTTAAAAGTAGTTTTATACAATATGGTATCGATGAAAAAAAACTTTTTAAAAACCCTTATGGAGCAGATATCACTATTTTTAAGCCGAACAAGAAGTATTTCGAAGCTTCTGTAAAGAATTTTAAAGTAATTTATCTTGGAAGCTTAACGATAAGAAAAGGACTCTACTATATGTTTGAGGCCCTAAAGGAAATAGAGCTGCCTGACTTCGAGATTTGGTACATTGGATATATATCAGACGAAGTCAAATCCATCTTAAAAGACTATACAAATGTTAATTGGAAATTTAAAGGGCATCTAAAGCATCATGAATTACCTGATGTACTTTCAAAATGTTCCGTTGGTATTCAGCCTTCACTTGAAGAAGGTTTGAGTATGGTTATTCCACAGATGCTTGCCTGTGGTATTCCTGTAATTTCATCCACAAATACGGGTAGTGAAGATGTTATTAAGGATGGAGAAAACGGTTTCATTGTTCCTATCAGATCACCGGAGGCTATAAGAGAGAAAGTTCTCCTTCTCTATGAGAACAGGGATTTACTACAGACCATGAAGAGAAATGCAATAGATATGAGCGAGCATAATACCTGGGATGAATACGGAGAAAGGTATATAAGATTTTTATATAATCTTATATCGAAATAGCATGAGGCTTTATTCTATAGGAAAAATTTTAATTATTTTGCTGTTTGTTGCTCTTCCAATAGCTATCATAAATTGTTTTAAATATCCTGAGTCGTCTGTATCCTTTCCCATAGGATTTCTTTTACTTTTATGCTCCCTTCCGTTCTTTCTGGAAAAAAAAAGAGAAATTTATAATCCAGTTTTGGTTTTATCTGCAATGTTTTTTATAAAATATGGATTGGGTTCAATTTATATATATTCATATCCTAGTTATTTTAATAGGTATCTTGACTTAAAAATTCTTACGAAGGGACTGTACTTTAGTATTTTTTGTTTTATATCATTCTTATTTGGATATTACTCTATAAACTACAGCAAGTTAATAAGAAGAATTGTAAGTCGTATAATTTCAGTTATACCGAATATTAATAAGCTTGATCTGAAGATGACATCATTGCCCATTACATTATTGATGCTTTTATCAATAGGCTGGGGCTCCAGATATCTAATAATTAAATTTGGCGCATATTATCATCTGGAGGCCGGTCAAAGTGCTTTAGCAACTGAGCTAATACACTTTTCTCAGTTTGTGGTTTTTGGTTCCACATTGCCATTGATAGCTTTATGTTTTGCTTTTCTAAAATTTCTGGAGAAAAAAAGAAGAATATCGTTATTTTTTATTACTATAATATTGCTAATATCTGAAATTGCTTATTTTCTCCCTTCAGGAAGCAAGGAAAAGGTACTCTTACCAATCTTTATCCTTTTAGTTATATATTCGATACAAGAAAGAACACCGATCAAAGCTTTGTTCCTGAGCTCTACAATATTCTTACTCTTCATTTTCCCACTAGTAAATATATACAAGAATTATTACACAAGTCGTAGCGTGTATGACAGATTTGTTGAAGCAATTGATATTTATGGGAATAGTCTTTTGCTATTCGATATTGCTGTTTATAAAGATATTCTCTTTAGTATCTTTGGTGAAAGATTAAATTACGCACATATCATTGGTATTATAGTAGAAAATACTCCAAATATTTGGAATTTTCAAATTGGATCCACATATGTTCTTTTCTTTACTTCACTGATACCAAGAGTAATCTGGACCGGCAAACCGATAATTGCAGGTATGGGTAACGAGTTCGGGAGAAGCTACGGTCTTATCGCTTCAAATGATTATATAACCTCTGTTGGAATGAGCTGGATAGGAGAGCTTTTTATAAATTTTGGGTGGTTTGGAATATTTTTTACTTTTCTTTATGGTTTACTATACAGGGTTATTTTCGTTTATTTTTTTAGAAATGGTAGACCCAACATTCTGGGCAGCGTATTTTATGCTTTCGCACTGTTTCTGGTTGTAAGACAAGGAATGTTTGCAGCGCAGTTCTCCGGGCTATTAAAGTATTATCTTGTTTTACTTATAGTACTTATTCCCTTTACTAAAAAGGTTCGCGAGCAAAATTAACTGTTATATACGTCTTCAAATATTTAAATATATTAAAACGAGAATACTCAATATCTCTTTCCTCTTACTGAATCTTTAAACAAGAAATTTAGTCTGTGAAACAACTAATGCTCGGAAAAGCTATATTATGAATATGGATTCGTTAGAAAATTTAAGAAATAAAATACTGAATAAGACTGCTATTATTGGAGTAATTGGTCTAGGATATTTAGGCTTTCCATTATTTTTAGGATTTGCTAAGAACAATTATATGACATTCGGATTTGATATTGATCGCAAAAAAATAGATAAAATTAACAGTGGGCAAAGTTATATAAAGTATATTACCAGTGAGGAAGTAATTAATTTACTGGAAAACAAGTATCTCAAAGCTACATATAATTTTTCTGATATTGGCTTATGCGATATAATAATATGTGTTCCTACTCCCCTGACAGAAAATAGAGAACTGAATATATCGTAGATTCTTGATTTGGCTAAATCAATTTTAACATATTTTAAAAAAGGACATTTAATTGTTCTCGAAAGCACAACTTATCCTGGAACTACCCTGGAAGAAGTGCTGCCAATTTTTACTAAAGGTGGTTTCAGAGTCAGTAAAGATTTTTATTTGGGCTTTTCCCCTGAGAGAGTTGACCCAGGAAATAAGAGTATTTCAATGTTTCAAATCCCTAAATAGTTAGTGGTGTTACAGACAATTTTCTTAATCTTGTGGGTTTGTTGTATAATCAGTTATTTCAACAGACAATAAAAGTATCGTCCCCAAGTGTAGCCGAAGCGGCTAAGCTCTTAGAAAATATATACTGATCTGTTAACATCGCATTAGTCAATGAAATGAAGATTATTCTTGATAAAATGGATATCGATATTTGGGAAGTCATAGAGGTTGCTAGTACAAAACCATTTGGTTTTACTCCCTTCTATCCTGGACCAGGGTTTGGTGGACATTGTATCCCTATAGACCCATTTTATTTAGCTTGGAAGTCTAATAAAAACAATATTCCAGCCCAGTTTATTGAGCTTGCAGGTGAAGTTAATACCCGATGCCACTTTTTGTAGTTGAGAGAATATTATTGGGGCTTAAGAATTGTAACAAGGAAATAAGTAGGTACAATATATTATTGTTAGGTCTTGCATATAAAAAAGATGTAAATGATACAAGAGAATCCTCCTCATTGCAAATAATGTTTATCTTAAAAAAATATGGGGTGAACGATGATTATAATGATCCGTATATTCCTTACATTGTTGGTGTTAGAAAATACTCTAGCTTAAATATTGAATCTGTTCCTTTAAATCATGAAACGCTGGGGAAATATGATTGTGTTGTTATAGTGACAGATCATTCCTGTTACGATTGGGAATATATTGTCAGAAACTCTGAACTAATTATTGATACCAGGAATGCGACTCATCAATTACAGAACCAGTATAATAATATAATAAAGTTATGTTTTTAACAGAACAATATGAGAATATTGCATATATTAGGTTTTTATCCTGAAATAGGTGGACCATTTGCAGCAATAAGAGAGTTGTCTCTAAGTTTATCAAATAAGGGATTAGAGGTAAGTATATTATCTCCATTACCGAGGGATTACAATATAGACGATTTATATAGAGTAATTCCCGAATCATTAAATGTTAAATACATCAGAGTGGGGTTTTTATCTAAAATACTCCCTTCTTTTTCTAAAGAATGGGAAATGGCTATAAAGGACAGGCTGCCAGGAATTGATCTAGTGCATGTGCACGGTGTCTTTGATTACTATACCTTTGTTGCTTCCAAGTTTATCAAAGAAATGCCCATGATAATTTCTCCTCGCGGCTCAATTATGACTGATACCATTAGAATAAAGGGGTATGTTAAAAAACATTTATATTTAAACTGCGTAGGAAAAAGTACAATCAGAAAGGCATCAGCCATACATTTAGTTAACCAATACGAAAAAGAAGAGTTTCTCAATGTATTCAAAGCGAATTCAGATGAGTTCAATGATAAAATCCGTTTGATTCCCAATGGTATAAATTTGGAAGAATTTAAAAGTTTACCGCCCGTAGGATCATTCAAGCAAAAGTATTCTCTTCTAAGGGATAAAAAATATATTATTTTTTTGGGCAGGATAAACGTCAAAAAAGGTCTTGACATTCTGGTAAAGTCCTTCAAAAAGCTTGCCGGAATATATGACGATCTATACCTTGTTATAGTAGGTCCGGATAATGAAGGATACGGGAAAAGAGTTAAAAAATGGTTAAAAGATGCCGGCCTCTTAGAACGATCTGTCTTTACCGGAATGCTCATGGGAAGAGATAAGCTTGAGGCTTTTGTAGATGCTGAAGCTTTTGTTCTACCCTCTTATTCTGAAAACTTTGGAATTGCCGTAGTAGAAGCGATGGCTTGCGGAATCCCTGTAGTTATTTCCGATAAAGTGGGGGTTAGCAGGGAAATTGAAAGAAACAGAGCTGGAATCATCGTAAAAACCGACCCGGAAAGTTTATTTATTGGCATAAAATCTTTACTTGATAATGAAGAGTTAAGAAGAGAAGTTGCTAAGAATGGGGAAAGTCTTGTAGAGGAGTATTACGATATAGACAAAGTTGCGGATATGATGATAAAAACTTATCAAGAGGTTGTGAGAAATGCAAAGCGGGGCCCTCGGAAACTACCATTGGGATAAACCAAAGACCTGTGCCCATGATTATCGATAGTAAGATTCTTGGAGAGGACAAATATCCCTAAAACGGCTCGCATTCTTGATGCAGGTTGTGGAGGCGGGTACGTGATGCATGAGCTTTATAGGAAAGGCTATGAGAATATCTGGGGTTTTGACGCTTCTAAAAGTGGAATAGAGGTTTCTCAAAATAATTTCTCCGAAATTAAAGATAGATTTGAGATCCATGACGCTTATCAGTGGAGATTGCCCGAATCCTTCCCCGATGGGAATTATGACTTAGTTGTATCCGTAGAGGCAATAGAACATCTATACAGCCCAAAGAAATATCTTGAGAATATAAATCGATGGTTAAAACCTGGCGGTTACCTTCTTATTACTACACCATATCACGGTTATTTAAAGAATCTGGCAATTGCTCTGATAAACGGATTTGATTTTCACTTTCATCCTTTGCGGGAAGGGGGACATGTAAAGTTCTTCTCCAAAGACACTCTTTATAAAATTCTTAAAGAGACCGATTTTAAACCCGTTAACTTCTTTGGCTGTGGAAGGGGTCCCTATTTATGGAGATCGATGATTGTGGGGAGTACAAAAGTCGAGGATCGATAAAGGATTTGAATATATATTGTCGTGTTCGAATACTTTAGTTGGACATACATATATTTAATCCATATAGTGGGAAGTTCTGACTATTTTTAATACATAGAGTTTAGTTGGCAACTACAAAATTAATTATTCATGACATTAGAAGAGAAACATTATCCGGAATTCAGATTTGGTGGTTTCACAGATATTGACGGGACCATTGTTTTTTATAACAGAGTAAATTCCCTTCTAGATTCTTCGTTTACAGTTCTTGATGCTGGCTGCGGGAGGGGAGCATTCGCTGAAGATCCAATAAAAACCAGGCGAAATCTTAAAATCTTTAAAGGAAAAGTCTCAAAAGTTATAGGAATTGATGTTGATGACAGTGCCAAAGAAAATCCTTTCATTGATGAGTTCCATACTATTCAGGGGTCCTCTTGGCCGGTAGAGAATGACTCTATTGATCTTATAGTCTGTGATTATGTATTAGAACATATAGATAATCCTGACAATTTTTTTTCAGAGGCTAATAGAGTTTTAAAAAATGGTGGTTATTTCTGTATAAGGACACCAAATCGCTGGAACTATGTTGCCTTGTTTGCGAGATTGATTCCAAACAGATATCATTCAAAAGTTACTAGTATCGTTCAAAAAAACAGGAAGGATATGGATGTTTTTCCCACCTTTTATAGATGTAATAGCTTTCGAAAGCTGAAGTATATGATGAGTAGTTATAATTTTGATTTTGTAGTTTATGGATACGAAGCCGAGCCGTCATATCTATGGTTTTCCAGGTTTGCTTATTGGTTGGGCGTTTTACACCAGAGATTTGCTCCCTCTTTTTTTAGGGCTCCAATATTCGCATTCGGAAAAGTAAAGAAATAATAGAGGCATGGCGATTAAATGACTAAACTCCCCATATCAGCAATCATCCTCACTTACAACGAAGAAAAAAATATCGAAGCCTGTTTAAAGAGCGTCCATGGATGGGTGGAGGAAATTTTCGTGGTAGATTCATATTCGACAGACAGGACATTAGATATTGCAGGAAACTATACTGACAAGGTATTTCAACATAGCTTTGAAAACTATTCTAAACAGAGAAATTGGGCTTTAAAAAATTTACCCATAGAGACAGAGTGGGTGCTAAACCTGGATTCAGACCATAGGGTCTCTCCTGAACTAGAAAATGAACTTAAGAAGGTCTTTCAGAAAGGACTGGATAATAGATTGAATGGATTTCTAATAAGTAGGAAAATAATGTTTATGGACAAGTGGATAAAACGTGGAGGACAATACCCCGTATATCATTCAATGTTATTCAAGAAAGATGCTGGTTTTTGTGAGGACAGACTATATGATCAGCATTTTGTAGTTGAAGGGGAGTTAAAATATCTAAAAGGTACTGTCATCGATATAATAACGGACTCGTTAACCAATTTTATCCAAAGGCACAACAAATGGGCCACTCTTGAAGCTATGGAGGTTCTTACAAAAGAAAGTATTAGTAGCGAGAAAAAAGTTAAACCGGATCTTTTAGGACATGCAATACAAAGGAGGCGTTTTTTAAGAACTAGTTATAATAGACTTCCATTATTTGTCAGGCCCTTTTTGTATTTTACTTATAGGTATTTTTTCAGGCTTGGTTTTCTTGAGGGAAGAGAAGGATTAATATTTCACTTTTTACAAGGCTTTTGGTACAAGTTTTTAGTTGATACAAAGATTTATGAGATTCAGAAGAGAGCGAGATCAGAAAGAAAGAGTGTGCATGAGGTTATTAATGAACTATACGGCATCGAATTTGACAAATAAGAGATGTCTAATTTTTGTGATACAGCTTTTGGGTGAGGCTCAAAAAGGGTATCATTAAATAAACAACTCTCGTTAGTATTGTATTTGGACTGGTGGGTTAGTTTACTAAAGTGTTAACGAGAAAAAGGAGACAGTTTGGTACAAACAAGACTTCAAAAATCTATTGTCCCCTTTAAAAACATACTCCAAGATGGGTTCATAATCCTGAAGTTTAGTTCCTCACCTAATCTCAAGCTCAATGCAAACAATTAATATTTCCAAGATAAGCAACCAAAGTCTTTTGGGAAAATTCTTCAGATTGCCCCTAAGACTTATTCCCAAAACTTTGAAGCTGAAAGTCTTACAAGGAGTTAATAAAGGGTATAGATGGATTGTGGGGAGCGGCGTCCATGGATACTGGCTGGGTGTTTATGAGCTTTATAAGCAGAGAGCCATTTCTGCATGCTGCAGGCACGGTATGGTCACTTATGATATAGGTGCCCATGCGGGGTTCTATACAATAATGTTCGCAAGGCTCTCCGGAAAAGAAGGCCGGGTTTACGCATTTGAACCAAACACCATAAATCTGAACTATTTAAAAACCCATATAGAGATCAATAGCATCGAAAACGTTACTATATTACCAATTGCCCTGAGTCAGAGTGGTGGCTATAAATTTTTAATGAAACAAGAAATTCTTTTACCGGCCATATAAGCGATAATCCGACTGCATTCATGGTTCCAACAGACAGTATTGACAATTTAATTGATAAAAAACTAATCGAACCTCCGAATATCATTAAGATAGACGTAGAAGGTGCGGAACTCGATGTTTTACACGGCGCAGGACATACCATACAGAAAGACCACCCAACAATTTTCGTCGCAATCGATAATCATGACAATAAGGATTATATATATGACTTTCTCAAAGATATGGGCTATGTCATCAACTGTCTGGATAACAACCCTTACGAGATCAAGGCTGTTACAAAAATCAAATGAAGCTCTCCATAATATCTGTAGTCTATAACAACGCTCAATACATCGAGGATTGTATTAAGAGCGTAGCAAGTCAGAGCTACCGGAACTGCGAACATATAGTAGTTGACGGAGGGTCTACGGACGGAACTCTGGAATTAATCGAAAAGCACCGGGAGAAAATCACAAAGTGGGTGAGTGAGCCTGACAACGGCCTGTACTCCGCCATGAACAAGGGAATCAGCATGGCCACAGGAGATGTCATCGGATTCTTGCATTCCGATGACTTTTACGCTGACGATGACGTGATTGAGAAGGTTGCCGACGTTTTTATTAACAGAGACGTAGAGAGTTTATATGGCGACCTCGTTTACATCAGCAAAAGCGGCAAAAGAATTCTTAGATATTGGAAATCAGGCGATTATAGAGAAGGCATGGTTAAATGGGGCTGGATGCCTCCGCATCCGACATTTTTTGTAAAGAGAGAGGTTTACAACAAACACGGATGTTTCAATACAAATTTAAGAGTCGCCGCGGACTATGATCTGATACTAAGGTTCTTGGGAAAACACTGCATTTCCACTCACTATATACCCGAAGTCCTAATAAAAATGAGGATTGGAGGCAATAGTAACAAAAGCATAAAAAATATAATCAGAAAATCGACAGAGGATTACCGGGCTATGAAGGAGAACGACCTACCCGTTCCAATAGCCGCGCTGCTTTATAAAAACTTTTCTAAGCTGCGTCAATTTTTTATTAAATGAGAATTTATAACTGCTTTATGCCCAATAGTGTTTTAAGTTAAAAGGATGTTCCTCATTAACAATGTAACACGGTTTATTTGTCTAAAAACCCCTGACTTGAATCGGAAGTTTGTATGGATCGAAAAGAAGAATTCTCAGCTAGAAACGATCTGAAGAAGATGAATACGAAGTCAATCGGGCAAGACCTATCCGCATTTTCTTATGACATAGGGGTATTAAAAAAAGAACAAATTCAGTCAATACGTGAAAAAGGGTTTGATTTGTCCAGACTCACGAAATTATATTCCAGCTCAAGCGATAAAGGAGAGTATCTCCTAAAGAGACCTTTTGACATAGGGCTCTCGTCTGTAGGAATACTGTTTTCATTTCCTTTATGGATCATTATCGCTATAGCGATTTGGTCCGAAGATAGAGGTGCTCCTTTTTACCTCTCGGACAGGGTGGGAAAAAAGGGCAAAGCTTTCAGGTACTTCAAATTCAGAACAATGGTCCCGGATTCCGATAAACGATTCGGCCCTCTCCAGGCAAAGGAAAATGACCCGAGAATAACAAGAGTCGGAAAAATTCTTAGAATCACCGCTATGGATGAGCTCCCGCAGCTTCTTAACATTTTTAAGGGTGATATGAGTTTCGTTGGGCCACGCCCGCTGATGCCAGCCGAGATTGAAGTAGAGCAGAATGCTTCCGGAGAAGCCGTCAGGTTGGAGGAAGTTAAGGGCTACGTCGAAAGACATTCGGTTACTCCCGGACTTACCGGTATTGCTCAGGTTTTTGCACCAAGAGATTTAATTCGCAAACACAAGTTTCGATACGATTTATTGTATATAAAGATGCAAAGTCTGAAACTGGATATTAAACTTATTGTGCTTTCTTTTTGGATTACATTTAGAGGCAAATGGGAATCAAGAAACAAGAAGTTCTAGCAAAATAGTATAAAAAATATAGGAGGTCTGACAGATGAGTAAAAAGAGAATACTTGTTACTGGAGCTGGTGGGTTCATTGGACATCACCTGGCAAATAGATTAGTGGACGAAGGCTATCATGTAAGAGGAGTTGATATAAAATATCCAGAATTCGAAGCTACTAAAGCTCAAGAGTTCGAAGTACTTGATTTACGTTATTGGAATAATTGTCTGAATGCGACCAAAAATATAGATATAGTTTATAACCTTGCGGCAGATATGGGAGGAATAGGGTACATCACGGCCTACCTTGCAGATATCGCAATGAATAATATACTCATAAATAGCCATATGCTTAAGGCAAGTAGAGTAAACGGAGTGAAAAGATTTTTATTTTCTTCTTCGGCTTGTATATATCCTCAGTATAAGCAAGATAGTCCCGATATAACGCCATTAAAAGAAGAGGATGCATATCCTGCTGATCCCGAACCAGGTTACGGGTTGGAAAAACTATTCGCTGAAGAACTATGCAAATATTATTGGAATGATTATCAATTTGAAACCAGAACCGTCAGATTTCATAATGTCTACGGACCTCTCGGAACCTATGAAGGTGGTAAAGAGAAAGCTCCTGCAGCTATATGCCGAAAGATTGCCCTAGCGAGCAAGAATGATGAAATTGAGGTATGGGGCGATGGGAGTCAAACCCGTTCATTTATGCATATCGACGATTGTGTGGAGGGACTTCTTAGAATAATGAACTCTGAAATAAGAGAACCGCTCAATCTTGGGACTGATAAATTGGTGACAATAAGCAAGCTAGTTGAAATAATAGCAAAAATAGCTTCTAAAACTATTGTTCAAAAACATGATCTATCAAAACCTCAGGGAGTACGCGGTAGAAACAGTGATAATACAAAACTGAGAAGGCTTCTTGATTGGGAACCACAAATACCACTGGAAGTTGGACTAAAAGACACGTACAGATGGATTGAAAGTGAACTCTCAAAATCCGGGAGAATAAAGATTTGAGATAGAGGCAATTATATAATTGTTCGTGCTACAGTCAATATTAAATTTGGTCCTGTTTTGATCTAGTTACCTTACTTTCTAAGGAGGGTTTCTACAGATGAACCTTACCATTAAGAATTTTATTAAAACTAAAATTTTATTTCGCATCTTCTACTATGGACAGTTCTTGGGTTTTGATGTTTTGCCCAAGCACTTCTACTCTGAAATTCCCTGTATACATAAGCTTCGAAAGGAGACAGAATGGCGAAAGCCTTTTTCTATGATTGGTGTCCCTGGCGCTGATATCGAGTCGCAACTTGAGTTTGTAACGCGCACCGTAATAACAGCACTAGAGAATGCCGGGAATGAAGAAGACATTTACGCCGCTGCTTGCGCGGACAATGGAGAGCCTGGCTACGGTCCTCCAATCGAAGCACAGTTCCTCCGCGCTTTCATAGTCGCACACCGTCCGTCGCAGATCGTTCAAGTCGGATGCGGAGTTTCTACGGCGATCTGCCTCCGAGCATCACGGCAGGCAGGATATGAACCGGAAATTGTCTGCATTGATCCATTTCCAACAAGTTATTTAAAGAAATCCGCAAAAAAGGGATTAATCGATTTGATCGAAAAGCCGATTCAGGACGTCGATTATTCAGTAATAGAGACACTATCCGATAGCGACCTATTCTTCATAGATTCCACTCACTGTCTAGGGCCTTCAGGTGAAGTTACCCGGTTAATACTTGAGTTTTTGCCACGCGTGAGTGCAGGCATTTTTGTCCATTTTCATGATATACATTTCCCATACGATTATACCGGAGACGTGATTAACGGTGCGCTATTCTATCAGCATGAGTCTGCACTGTTGCATGCATTTCTGTCATTCAATAACAGATTCGAAATTTTAGAATCATTATCTATGCTTCATCACGAACGGATTGATGAGCTGAAAGTATTATTTTCTAACTATGAACCCCGAGTGTCTGAGTATGCAGTGACCATCAAACCTGGCCACTTTCCTTCGTCGACTTATTTGCGTACTGTGACAAGCTAGACGGCGTTTTGAAATTTATGAATCGCTATTATTCAGATCATTTTACAGGAATTGATTTGGTATGTGGATTATGGTTATCAATAATTGAACAGCTCGGGTCTCCGGACTTTGGCTGTGAGGTTCTGAGGATCTCCGGTACTCTCGAAATATTTTGACTTAATCCTCAATCTCTTGCAACAATTTTTATCGCAACTTTTTTATAAATTGAGATGTTTGAACAACGACTTGATTTTTCACTCTGTATATTTATAGTCCCGTTGAACATTATTAATAATATCTATTATTAGTAGTCATATTTAACCCATCTTACAGCCTATTCATCAAACAAAATCCCAACACATAAATCTCCTGGAAACTGTGGATTCACCGTATACCATTTGCAGAGTGTAAGAACGCAGATCGTTATGAGACAGGAATAAAAAGACTGGAGTAATAACTTAAAGAAGGAGTAACCATGGTATTAAATGACAAACACAATAGATTCTTTGATGTAATTATTGTAGGCGGGGGACCGAGCGGCCTTCATACCGCGTCTTTTCTTGCTGATTCAGGATTAAGTGTGGCGTTATTTGAAAAAAATTCAGAGATCGGAAAAGATGTTGTCTGCTCGGGAGTAATTAGTAAGGAAGCTTTCTCCAGATATGACCTGCCTGAAGAAGCAATAGTAGGGAGACTAAAAAAAGCAGACCTG
>Ga0209633_10002167_pt1 | contig 19297 bp, 13 predicted proteins | sample Cruoilmetagenom1_FD_187290 | JGI IMG/M metagenome (GOLD analysis project Ga0209633, IMG submission 187290) | Oil polluted marine microbial communities from Coal Oil Point, Santa Barbara, California, USA - Sample 1 (SPAdes) (version 2) | ecosystem: Environmental > Aquatic > Marine > Oil seeps ... | reverse complement strand
AAGGCGACTTAGCGGTCTTAGTTCAGTAAATAAAAAAAGGCAGCCAAATTAATATCAGGCAGCCTTTTTTAAAATTAGTTCTAATTGTATCTATTTCCGCAATACAACCTTTTTTGTTGATGAGATTCCTTTTCCAGTAACAACAACTGTATAGTTACCATCTGCAAAATTGCTAATATCAACTTTTTCAGTGCGGGTTCCTGATACAACAATGTTATCAAGATTATATACCAATGTTCCGGCAACATTTATAACTTTAATGTTAACAGGATTGTTAGATTCACTGATTAATTCAACATTAAATATACCGTTTGCGGGGTTAGGATAAACTACCACATCCATTGAAGTCTGTTCATCTATTCCTGTACAATTAACAAATACGATGTTAACCTCATCCAGGTCAAAACAGCCTGATTCGTTTGTAACCTCCACAGATATATCTTGTTCTCCATAGCCAAACCCAAGTGTATCAACAACAATGGTTTGAGAAGTAAGGCCATTCGACCAAAGGTATGATGAGCCTGTATTACCTGCATCAAGAGTGATGCTTACATCGCCACAAACAGCAGTATCGGCACCCAAGTTAACCTCAGGAATAGTAGCAAAATTAATATACACAGTATCAGTTGATGAACACCCATCTGTATTGGTAACCTCCGCCCAGAACATTGTTTCTCCGGAGCCGGTTGCTACTATAGATTGTGTGGTTTCATCCGTTGACCATAGATAAGTATCTCCAGAATTACCTGCATCAAGATCATATTGTGATTCACCACAAAGAATCTGGTCTTCACCAAGATCAACAACCGGAAGAGGAAATACTGCAACATAAACTGTTGCATCCAAAGTTACAAGACCATCAAATACAGATACTTTATACTCTGTATTTTCTATTGGAATAACAACAGGATTAGCTTCTGCGGAAGTAAATCCTTCGGGTATCGATGTCCATGAATAGGTGTATGATCCACTTCCTCCTGTTGGTATTGCATCCAATTGTGAACTTTCTCCACTGCAAACCCCATCAGGATCAGCAGATGCTGAAAGTTGCATATCTGTAATATGCATTGTAAATGAAACTGGATAAGATGGGTTCTCTAGATCATTAGTTACAAATGATACTTCATCTTCGTATGTTCCATTGGTCATACCGGCACCGTCAAAGGTCACGGTTACCATCAATGAATCACCAGGTGCGACAATCCCTTCATCAGGATCAAGAGTCAGCCAATCGGCTATAAGAATTGTATAATCTTCAACTTCACCATATTCAGTATTATCGTATGCGCTTAGGCTTTCTGTACCTGACAAACGCACCCTCATCCTTGTGGGCCCTTGCTTACTACCTTTTGGAGCATTAACTTCACCTTTAAAATAACCTAATTGTTCATTATCACTAAGTACAATTGCATCTTCATCAAAAATGCCATTCTGATCCCAATCAATCCAAACCTTACATTGATCACCATTATAAGGCTGTTTACTTTGCACTTCAATTGGATAAGATTGTGAAGTGCTAATATTAGCATACATGCCTGTAAAATCAGAATAATAATCGCAAGCAGAAGTATTCATCAAATTACCCAAGCTTACTTTATGGATGTATTCATCACCACCACCCTTAGCTATTTCATAATTGTGGTTATTAGTTTTTCCAAAGAAAGGTGACAATGAAAAATCAAGTTCAAGTACTCCAGTATTTTTGATTTTCATCATCTGCACATCGGTTTGCTCCGGATAAATTACAGATACATAACTTAGTGGCACGATCTCTATTGTAGATGATCCATATTGTGTATCCGCAGATGTTCCTGCTGATTCAACGTCACCACTATAAATTGCGGTAACTTCATATGTATAATATCCAAAATCAGTTAATGGATCTGTATAATTTTGCTCAGTTGAAGTCCCAATAAGTTCATCATTACGATATATGTTGAAAAACTCAAATCCGGTTGTTCCGGAAAAGTCCCAACTTAATACAACTTCACCTGTCTCCTGATTTGTAACTGCGCTAAGAGCAAATGGAGCAACTACATCAATAGTTTCAAAAACTGAGACATAAGTCATTGCAGCTCCTGTTCGGTTGTCTGTCCATGTGGGATATACTACCCCATCCAAAGCAGTAATTCCAAGATAATCGCCCATATATCCAGATGCAGTTCCTGGTATTGGAGAAGGTGTAAATGCAACATCACTAACTTGAAAGTCCTCCCAGGTTTCACCGGCAGTATTTGAAGTAGCAGCCCATGCCTCTGCCTGATTACTGTTAGTATTTCTATTATCATAGAACACAACACTAAGAATTCCATTTGATGGATCACAAGTAATCCAAGGCATATAATGTGCTTTACCTTGCCCCATTGGATCCTGATTTATACGTTTAGGTACCGACCATGTATCTCCCTCATCGGTTGATTTGATCATATAAACATCACGATCACTTCCTGAATTAACACCAGGAACACCAACATTTGTCCAAACAACATAAATGTTTCCGTTATTTGATCCTCCACTAATGTCAACAGCCATAGAAGGAAAAGCAGCAACACGCATGTTTTGAGGTACACCAGAGTTTCTAATACCTCTTATATTATCTAAAATTCTTACTGCAGGTTCCCATGTTTCGCCACCATCAAGTGATTTAGCCATAGCAAGGGCTTTTTCATCCTGTGGCCAGCTATCATAAATTGCCCAAACAGCATAAACTTCACCATTGGGTCCAGTATGCACATTAACACCCTGGTTATGACTTCCGGCATTAACAGCCAGACTTAGAACTTTTCTTTCAGACCATGTTATTCCATTATCAGACGAATATTTTAATACGATTTCATTATCTGCAGATCCACCAAAGTCAGTCCATGCATCATACAAATAATTCTCGTATGGACTTCCTACTTTACGATCAAGCCATAAATGATTTTTGTCAGTCATTTGACCGGGATTAGGTGTTACCTGTACATGAGTCCATGACTCGCCCTGATCATCTGAATGTGCAACACCCATACCATTACTTCTAATATAACCAACATACCATCTACCATCAGTACCAATACAAGCAGCAGGGTCACCTTGATTACCACCACCTGCTCCGGCATTCTCCCCGTCAAAGGTTTCTCCTCCATCAAAAGTATACAGATCATTAGCTCCATAAATTGGAGTACCCCCAGGTCCTCCTGAATTATTCGAGTTTAAAGCTGTCATTTTATTATTAGGATCAACAATAATAGAGTTCTCACTTTGTGTAGAGTTTGTAGATACTGCAACATCAGGTGAGTTAAGTGTAGCTACCATTGCATTATTAATGGTTGAGCCTGTATAAATGGCTTTTGGCACCTCAACAACAGGATTTGGTACAGTAAGACCTTCTTCTGCCATCTGTTTCCAATAACCCTGATTATCAATACGAGTATTGAGCTTAGCCCTGCGTTCACGTTCTGAATCTGATGAATCGCTTACTGCCCAGCTAATGGTAGAGACAACAAGTCCGATTACCATGAATAAAAATAAAAGTCTAAATTTTTGCATAGTTATAATTTGTTAGTAATTCTTTTTCTTTCTGATGGACATCATTATCTATTTATTAGTTGCCTGTATATTAGATAAAGCCTTGTCTTTATGATTTATATCATAGCCGTTGGGGAGGCGATTCTACAAAAGTAATTAATTATTCATAAACCTTAACTATCGCATCCCCTGTAATAATCCGAAGCCCATTCATTGCCAACGCTTTCATTTCATCTTCACCAGGATAAACGTGTACAGGTGCCATTCGGTGAACATAGGATATAACCTGATTTACAAAATACTTATCATGTGCTATCCCGCCAGTAATTAATATTCCATCAACTTCTGAATGAAGCACTGCTACCATGGAGCCAATTTCTTTGGCGACCTGGTAGGCCATTCCATCGTAAATAAACTTAGCTCCTTCATCTCCTTTTGCGGCACGCTGTTCAACTTCATAGGCACTATTTGTACCAAGATAAGCTACTAAGCCTCCCTTGCCTTTGATCATCTTAAGTATTTCCTTTTGAGAATATTCTCCATTAAAGCAAAGCCTTACCAGATCACCAACAGGAAGAGTGCCTGTTCTTTCAGGTGAATATGGGCCATCACCATCGAGTCCTTGATTGACATCCACAACACGACCCTTTTTATGTGCCCCAACAGTTATCCCACCGCCAAGATGCACCACAATAAGGTTTAGGTCTTCATATTTCCTCATTATAGATTTAGCATGTTCACGGGCAACTGCCTTTTGATTTAATGCATGAAATATTGATCTGCGAGGCAAAAGCGGATGTCCTGATAATCGAGCAAGATCATCAAGTTCATCAACAACAACAGGGTTACTAATATATGCTACTGCATCTGGAAGCGAGCTCGCTAAATCATAAGCAATTAATCCGCCTAGATTAGAGGCATGCTCACCATAAGCACAGCTTTCAAGATCAGCAACCATTTTTTCATTTACAGCAATAATTCCCGATTCAACTGGCTTTAACAATCCACCCCGTCCCATCACAACTTTGATGTGATTCAATGGAATCTCAGCATTTTCCAGTTCGCCTAATATAAGGTTCTTACGAAAATTAAACTGATCAGTAACCAATTCAAATGGAGCAAGTTCATCGGTTGTATGACGTATGGTTTGAATAAAAACAGGGCTGGTATCAGCATACACAGCAATCTTGGTAGATGTTGAACCGGGATTTATTGCTAATATGTAAACTGCCTCCATTGATAAATTACTTAGTCACTATTTTTAATCTAATTTTCTGTTAGAAAATTTCCAGTTTATCTGGTTTAGGTTATTGCTGCAGCAAGAGCAATTGATAAAAACTTACTTTTTTCAGTATCACCTCTAGATGTTAATACTATTGGCACTTTTGCTCCCATTATAACGGCTGCCGCTGTAGCACCACCCAAAAAGTTAAGAGATTTATAAAGAATATTTGCACCATTAATATCAGGGGCAAGAATTAAGTCTGCATCTCCTGCAACCTCACTGGTAATATGTTTAAGTTGTGCTGCTTCCTGTGAAATTGCTCCGTCCAGAGCAAGAGGACCATCAATTATACAACCTTTTATTTGTTTACGATAATTCATCATCGAAATCGTAGCGGCATGCATTGTAGCTTCCATTTTAGGATTAATGGTTTCCACAGATCCTAGTATTGCTACTTTAGGGTTTTTATTATCAAGTCCGTGAAAAACATTTACTGCATTCTTAATGATATCGATTTTATCTTCAAGGCCAGGATCAACATTCATTGCGGCATCAGTAACGCCTAATAATTTATGATAATATGGTGTTTCAAATAAAGCGACATGACTTAACAATGAACCTGTACGCAAACCAAATTCTTTATTTAATACCGCTTTTAAAAGTAACCCTGAGCTAACAAGGCCTTTCATAAGAATTTCGGCTCTTCCGTCACCAATTAACCTTGTGGCTTCAAGTGAAGCTTCATAAGCGTCGGGAACGTCAATAATCTCAAAGTTCGAAATATCGAAACCAATTTCATCAGCAATTTTATGGATAACCGATTTTTCTCCAACAAGTATTGGCTCAATGATTCCTTCAGATGAAGCATTTGCTATGGCTTCTAATACATGATAATCACCAGCAGCTGCAACTGCTATTTTTCTTTTTCGCTTATTTTTAGCAAGATCTACCAGAGATGAAAGTTGTTTGATCATGATAATATTAAATTTTAATGATTATTAAAAGAGGGTGTCCAAAAAGTCTTTGTGCAACTTTGTGAACAGCCCTCAAATTTTTTGCAAAATTACAATTAAAAGTGAACACTTATTCCCAATTTAAAGTTAATTGGATTACCCGGTGTAAAGTTTATTTCGGATACCGGATTTGGTTCATACTTCAGTCTGGATTCAGTGTCAAACTGCGCTTCATTCCAATCGGTATTGGTTAGGTTTTCAACGTTACCAAAGAAGGTTACTTTACCAATTTTGTAACCCAATCTTAAGTTAATTAATGTATATCCTTCTGCAACAACAGAATTACTTTCATTTGCAGGTCTTGAACCTATATATCGATATCGTAGCGACCCTTCAAAGCCAGAGGGATGTATTGCAGTGATTCCACCCGTTGATGTAATTCGTGGAGCAAGAGGTATATTGTTATCTCCCTCAGGTTCATTAATATACTTTCCCTTGGCTATATTCAAATCAACATCAGCCCATAGCCAATGTGCAAGTTGCACTCGAGCTTCCATATCAATACCTAATCGCTGTGTTTCTCCAGAAATCTCAGTATTTCCTTCGTCCCCAATAAATACAAGCTCTTCCTGCATGTACAGATACCATGTTGAAACGCCTAGAATTACATTCTTACCAATATTTAATTTTGCGCCAATTTCCGTTCCAATGGCACGTGGTAAGGTTTCTATATTTCCAGTTGCAGGATTGAAGTTATTTGCAATCAATGCTGAATCAATTTCCGCAGTTGAAAACCCTTTGTTATGAAGGCTTTTTTCAATCTCTTTTATTCGTTGAGAGATAATAACATCACGTGCGTCATTTGAGTGAAACCCAGTTCCGGCATTAAAGAATAAGTCGATTGATTTACTTGGACTAAAAACAAGATTTAGTTTGGGGTTAACAATAAGCTTCTGAGCATATGATGAAGCATGTGGTAGATGTGAAATAGTATCAATATGAGAATCTAACTTATCATCCATATCGAATGTAAAATAGTCACCTCTGAGTCCAAGTTGCAATCTCCAGTTTGTATTAAAATAAAAGATCTCATCAGCCCACAGGAACAAATTCCTTTGCGATACAAGATCGTCTCTCCTAATTGTACTACGAATTCTATCAGGGCTTTTCCATAGACCAACATGAATATTATCAGCACGTAAGCCTCCACCCACAGTTGTTTTTGTCGATATATTTCCAAGCTTTGACCTGACAACATATTTACTGTTAATTCCTGCAATGTAACGATTATCAAGCTGTTCAATCATATCTCCATTAACCGTATCTGCCAAAAAGAAAGTAAAATTCGAGAAAAGTTTGAAATTATACCAGCTTGAGTATCCCTGGATAGTGAATTCATTATTGGTACCTTTCCCGTATTCATATAACACCGAAAAGTTAGTACGGCTTGTGGTTCCACCCTCCATATCATCAATAGCTCCAAAACGGGTAATTATCCCTTCTTCTACAGCTCTTTCTGGTATTTGCCCTGAGGCATCCCAAGCAGAACTAAACGATCCCATGGAAACTGCCAGTTCACTTTTTTCGGACAAATGAGTGTGAAATTTTCCAAACACATTAAACCTATTGAAATCCTGCGGACTAACAAAAGGTCCGTCAGTTGTGCAAAACTGACCAGCAAAATACGCACTTTGGTGAACACCTGATGTTGGAATTTTCAGCACAGTTGTTAACTCACCAGAGTTAAACATACCAGCCTCCATCTTAACCAGGTTTTTTTCGGGATGGTCTATAGTGCTAAATGTAACAGAACCGGCTGTGGCAAAATCACCAAATTGCGAAAAATAGGGTCCTTTATAAACATCTATGGTCTCTACGATTTCAGGAATTAAGAAATGAAGGTCGGCATAACCTTGTCCGTGACCATGTGTTACCATATTCACCGGCATCCCATCAACATAAATTCCTACATCGGTACCATGGTCGGCATCAAAACCTCGCATAAAAATTTGCTCCGCCTTACCTCCTCCAGCGTGCTGAGCAATAATAAGGCCAGGTGCAAGCATTAGCAAATCCTGTGATGATCGTGCCGGGCGAGTTTTCATATCAAATTGCCTGATAGCTCTGGCAGATGAAGTTGAAAATGGTCGTCTAGCCTGAATTTGAACTGATGCCAGACTTAAAGACGTAGGTTTCATTTTAAACTCAATATTTGTGGTACTACCACCTACAATTGTAACCTGCCTTTCAATGGTTTCAAATCCTAGAAAAGACACTAATATGGTATATTTCCCTTCTGGGATATCGCTAATAGAATATCCGCCATGTAAACCTGTTGCAGTGCCAAGAACTGTTTCATGAATTACTACATTGGCACCGGGAATTCCTATTTGATCTTCAATATTAACAACTTTTCCTTCAAGAGCTCCAACATCTTGTGCAACAACTAAAACCGGGAAAGTAACTACTGATACTATTATCAGAAATTTAAATATTGTACTGTTTAATATATTTATGGTCATTATGCATATTTTTAATAATGAACCAGGCAATAAAATACTTATACCAAATAGCCACCAAAATGCTAAAAGATAGACAATATAATTGCCTGTAACTAATTAATTTAACTTAATAATTACTTAGAATAAGTAAATGATTTTTAATAATAAATACGCTACTAATCAGTGTTAGAAATACAACTTATTAATTAATATAAACTACTGACATACAGTACTATTTTTAGCTTTGAGCACCTTTGTGATGTACTTTGTGTCCCTTCGTAATAAAAATTTAACCACAAAGTACCACCAAGGATTACACAAAGTGAACGCAAAGGAATAGTGCTATATGATTAACCTGTTAATATATAATATATTAAATGCACTGATTAGTAACAAAAATACTATGCAACACAGATACGTGGTGGAGGGTGAATAGGTATAATAATTGGTTCTTTTGGAACTACAAAATTATATGTATGCATTATTTCCAGTAAGCTAATATTGACATCAATCAATCTGCAACAGCTTAATAAATGACTATGGAAATTTAAATTTTTCGTTGTTGGCAATGATGCTTCATTTTCACTGGGATGACTTTGGGTTTTCTCTTCTTCAAAAAGAGCAAAATCAACAAAGCTATTGTGTGAATGACCATGCTCTTTCGATTGGTTTTGTTCAAAATGGGAATGCTGATATAGTGTATGAGTAAAGTAATGATGAACAGTATGTAAAGAGCTTATAACCAAATGTTTTGACAATCCAACAACATAAATTAAAACAATAATACAAGTTAGTATCTTAATAATGGATTGCTTCATCACTATCAAAAAAATTAATTTGGTTTTATGGCACAAAAGTAATAAAATTAACCCTACTGTTAATTATTTAACAGAAAATATTGCACGATTATTTTGCATAGAAATTAATTGTATTTTGCATGATGCAATTGTCCACAACAAACTTGTTACGTATATAAAGTTAATACATTAACCTTATTTGTTTAATTATGAAAAAGAAAATCCTATTTGTATGTCTCGGTAATATATGTCGGTCGCCCAGCGCCGAAGCAGTCTTTAAAGGATTGGTGCGAAACAAAGGTGTTCACAACAATTTTGATATTGATTCTGCAGGTACATATGGTTATCATGAAGGAGAACCGGCTGACAGGAGGATGCAAAGTCATGCAGTGAAAAGGGGATACAATCTTACTTCAATATCAAGACCGTTTGATTCACTTACTGATTGGGATAGGTTTGATTACATTATTGCAATGGATGACGCTAACCATAGAGATTTGAGAGAAATGTCACGCAATAGTAATGATTTGAAGAAACTTTTTAAGATGACAGATTTCTCGACAAGATTCAAATATAATGAGATTCCGGATCCTTATTATGGTGGTGATCAGGGATTTGATCTTGTTCTGGATTTGTTGGAGGATGCCAGTGAGGGATTTTATGAATTTTTGGTTGGGTAGGGACGATGCATGCATCGTCCCTACCGCCAAAACAATGACCCAAAAAACAAGATATATCACCAAAACCCGGTTCATTGGGGGTAATTATTGGTGGATACAAATCGGCGATAACCAATAATGCACGGAAAATAGTTCCTCAATGGGATTGGCAATCACGTTTTTATGATCATATTATTCGTGATGAAAAATCATTAAATAGAATTCGGAAATACATTAGAGATAATCCGAAAAATTGGGGTAATGATAAAGTTAATAAAAGATAGACGATGCGTGCATCATCTATCTACAATTATCTATACCATTTCAAAATCTGATTTTGCAGCACCACAAACGGGGCAAACCCAATCATCGGGGATGTCTTCAAATGCTGTACCAGGCGCGATGCCTCCATCAGGATCACCTTCAACAGGGTCGTAAATATGATCACAAACCATACATTGATACTTAACCCCACCTGAGGAAGGGGTTTTGGATGTTTCAGCAACAACTTCTTTGATATATGTTGGTGCATTTTTAGGAGCCTTGCCTTTTTTAACATTCCTGTAATAATCATAAGTTAATGGATCACCAGCAGCAGAAAGCAGATCATTACCTATAATTTCACCAATATAAATAATGTGAGTTCCAACATCCAGTTGATTAACAAGCTTACACTCAAACCAGGCTATTGTACCGTCAGTCACTATTGGAGTTCCTGTACTACCAGTTATATGATTTGTTGTTGAAAATTTATCTGTGTCCTTACCGGTTTTATATCCAAACAGACCGATGAGATTAGAAGATGCTTTCTGCTTTAAGACTGAAATGGAAAAGGCTTTGCTTTCTTTTATCAGGTTTGATGTATAATTATCTTTATTGCATGCGATTGCAACCTGAGGAGGTTCTGATGTAACCTGAAATGCTGTATTGGCAATATATCCACTCTTTTTTTCTCCAGAGCCAGAACTTACAATATATAAACCATAAGTGATTTTGAAAAATGCTTCTGTATTCATAATATTTATTTTGTTGATTCAAATCTACGAAAATAAAGTTCAACTAAAATCCGTTAACCATAAGAACTTTATATTTGCAAACTAAAATTCATAATGCAATGCGTATTTTGAGCTGCAATTTCTGTCTTGGTTTTATTCTGATAACAACTATTTTTATTTTCATCTCCGGATGCAAAACGAATAAAATAATAATGAAACCTGATAAAACGGAAAAAGAAGATATAAACACAGCAGATCAGGAAGGTAATGCCGTTGATTATGATGAAGCAGTAAAACGCCATTATGAAATGCAGAGCGACAGGACAAAACAGATGATTGTTAGAAGTGATAAAACCGGAAAAAGGAATAATGCAGGAATAAGTCGCAGATGGTACGATAAGTTTTTTAATAACAGCTGTTTCAGAAGTTCATGCATGGTTAAAACCGGGCATTCATATGTCACAATTACTAATAATGGATCGTGTTTTATAAAAGAATAAGATGAAAAAAACATTAATAACACTTATAACAATATTTCTTACCTCTTCCATATTTGCGCAATTTAGTGAGCTGCTTAGGTTTAATAGTGGTGGGTTGATTAATGTTCAATGGAATATGGCCCAACCTGTTGGTTCAATGACTGACTTTGTAAATAGCACTTCATTTAAGGGGATTAATATTGACTACAGGCATTGCTATAAAAACAATATTATTCTTGGTGGAAGAATTGGATGGAATAATTTTTTCGAAAATAAAGGTTTGTCAAATATTGAAGACGGAACCACTACATCATACACGAACCTTGAGCACAAGGTAAATGCTATTCCCATGTTGGTGGTTGTAGATTATATGGTTAGGAGTGATAAATTTATACCATATGCTGGTGTTGGTATAGGTGGATATTTTATTAATTCTTACGTAGAGTCAAATAATGTCAAAACCACAAGTACAAATTCATTTCGTTTTGGAGTATCACCAGAAGTTGGAATAACTATTCCTTTTATAATCAGTAATTTTGGATTAAATGTGAGTTCCAGATATAACTATGTTCTTGGGGCAGGTAGTTCATCTGATTATTCATGGTTTGATTTTAATATTGGACTTTCGTTGATGTACTGATAATAAGTACTTAGAGTACTTAGAGTTTGGAGTGACTAAAGTTTAGGCACTTAAAATCTAAATTAAAATGAGAATTAAAAATTTAACAAAAATATTATTACCGGTCTTCATTATAATTATGGCATTTTCATGTAATAAAGGATCGATAAATCCAAATATTCCAAATGTTGTAATAAATGTTACTATTGACCCAAATTCAACAATTTTCCAGCAACTAAACACTCCCGGAGGCTATTTATATTTGGAAGAACAGCCAGGTATCTATATACCTCAAGGTAGCGCAGGTGTAATCGTTTACCGTGTAACTATGTCGGAGTTTAAAGCATACGAACGTCAACCTCCTAATTTTCCTTTTGCATGTTGTGATAACAATGGGTTTAATTGTACCAAGCTAATTGTCGGGGGAAATTATCCTTTTGTTAAGGATACATGTAACGATAATTTATACCAGTTACTGGATGGTAGCCTTTTTCAGGGAGAAGGACAATATCCACTTATTGAGTATAGTGCTATGTTTGATGGGGCTTTGTTGCATGTTTTTAATTAGAGGCTCTAAGAAAACATCAATAATTTCGTTACGCTCGTATTTAAAACAAGTCATTTACAAAAGTAAACTCATGATTTTGAATACTTCACAAGCCTCATTCTTGATGCCTTTATAGAGCCATATGAAAAATACTGAGTTTTAATATAGGTACTAATTAGTGTTTGTTACATACGAAACTGCTAGCGTGGACGCTTGCAGCGGGGTGAGTGAATAGTGTACAAATAAAACTGCCAGCGTGGACGCTGGCAGCAGTAGGTATAAAGTAAGTTAAATGATTAACTATTTAATCTTTGCAATCTTTCTTCTCAGATCACCTTTATTAGTACTAATTTCATAAACGTAGAATCCTGAAGGTAGTTCTTCGTTGGAAATATTTTTCCCATTCCAAATAACAGAATGATTCCCGGAAGTTAGGTTTTGACTTATCAAAGTACTAACGACTTTCCCACTAAGGTCATAAATCTTAAGTGTTACGAATGATTCCTGGTCTATTTGGAATGAAATTGTTGTTTGATCAGAAAATGGGTTTGGATAAACATTTGAAATATCAGATCCTACTAGTTCCTCATTATCTTCAATACCCACATGAAGTCCTGTACCACCTGAATAACAATATACTTGTCCACTTCGTCCACCAATTACCATCTCCATTGTTTCATCACCAACAATGTCTGGAATTGCATTAATTGCATCAATAGCTGTTGAATAACTTATTGATTCCATTTCTTCTCCATCTACACCATTCAAGAAGTAACCATAATTACTTGAATATAATGTACCAATAATCACATCATTAATTCCATCACCATTAAGATCATCAATAGGAGCAACATTCCATGATTTATCAGCAAGAGGTTTTAGCCACACATTTGAGCCATCAAAACCATTTAGTACAATACCATTGTCATCGCTATGCGCAACAAGAACATCAGAATATCCATCTGAATTCACATCGTCAAGTCTCTCAAAACGCAGAATTAATGTATAGTTACCTATACTTCCCTGATAAATTTGAGCGTTGTTAACCGGATTTATATAGTAATAGTTTCCATAAAAATCACCAGCAATTACGTCTTTAACTCCGTCTCCTGTAATGTCGTCTAACTGTAACAGTGCCCATACGGATGAGCCTTCTGTTACCTTAGTCCACTCAATACCACCGTCTGAACCATCAATTCCATATACCCTTCCTTCGGTTTCATCTGCACTTGATGCACCTGCAATAGCATCCGGGACACCATCACCGGTAAAATCATCAACTCCCAATACTGAAAAAACAGGACCACCAAGATAGGTTTCCCAAATGGAAATACCATTAAGCGCATCTAAGCAATATACACGTAACGGACCAGTATCTTCACTATCATCACCAGTGGATGCAAGAACATCAAGTACTCCATCACCATTATAATCATGAGTTGCTTCAACACAATAAACCCAGCCACCATTTCCATATTCGTGTGTATCGTGTTTCCAAATCATTTCACCAGTTTTTCCGGAAAATGCTGTTATTGATCGATCGCCACCTGTTGTGCCAACTACTATATCATCATAACCATCTGCATTAATATCGTCAATAATTGTTAATCCGGGTTGATCATAAATATTACCACTGTAGATTTCAGTCTCCCACATAACATCGGCAATACCGGATGAGTTTCCGTTAAAACATCTGATAAAATTATCCTCAGAACAAATAATAACTTCATCAACAGTATCGCCGGTAATATCCTGAATTGGGGCAATTGCCTTAGGACTATTATCATAACTTGTATTTATATAATAACTCCAAAGAGGTTCACCAATGGGCCATTCTTGTTCTATTCCATTTCCTTCAAGACTAATTGTGTACGGATTGTTTGCCGGATCATTATTGTTGATGGTAAGTTCTCCAGGATACGGTCCTGCTTTAAAAGGGTTAAACCATACTCCAATCATTGCAGAATCCAATGTTGCAATATTAAATGGAAAAGTTACTGATTCATCAATAATATAATTTTCAGAGTTAGAACTGATATCACTTATTACAAGTGGTGCATTACCGATATTTTCAATTTCCAGGAACCAACGTGTAAACGCGTTTGCTCTTACATCAGCATAATCATGTAAGTCAAAAGGAATATACATTGATGGTCCGGAGTTTACGGCCTCTCCTGTTAAAGTAACATCAACAGAAGGTGTTATTGGATCAGTAGATTCAACAGAAATAGTAACATTTAAAGGACCGACTTCAGTTGGCGTATATGTTAACGGGATATTTATTGAATTGCCCGGAGTAATAGTTTGTGGAGCAGTAAATGTTGTGAATATTGGAGCTGAGCCAGGGATAATCAGATTTGTAATCTCCAAATCAGAACTTCCTGTATTCTGAACCTGCATTTGCCATGTTTCTGAAGTTCCAATTGTTACTGTTCCATAATTATGTGCAGTAACTGGAACATTAATCACAGGAGTTCCGGAACCATAAAGATCAACTTTATATAATTTACTCGGAGAGGATATCTGACCATCAACGTACCACAGGTATGTTCCATCAAATACAATTCCAGATGGTTTAATATTTTCCGCAACATGACTCTCCAGTACGTTTCCTGACTGATCGGTTTTGTAAATCATATTTGCGTTGTAGTCAACCATCCACAGGTCATTATCCTCAATACAAATATCCCATATCTGATCTGCAGGAGGTGTAAACTGACTTATTACTGCTCCAGTATTATCTACTTTGTAGATTGTTCCAGGATCGGGATAATATGTTCCTACCCAAAAATCACCTGCATCATAAGCAATACCACTCATATAATGATCGGGTAAATCAAATGTTGATTGTATGGTGCCTGATAAGTCCAACTCAATGGCTTGTGCCGGTGTAGATGGATTTGTAACATGATCGGTAATCCAAAGTTCAGATCCATCCCATGTCATGCCAAAGCAATCTTCAATTGAAGGGTTGATAAACTGTAATTGTATCGATCCATCTGAAGGGTCGAATCGATAAAAATGATCTCCATCTGAGCCATATATTCCCCAGTAAATATATGTTCCGTCCCATGCTAATCCTGAAGCTTTGCCAGGAATATCCCACGACTGCAGGATTGTCCATTCACGGGATCCTCTTTCTGAGCCCCCTGTTTTTTCTGCAAATGTTGTGCACACTAGTGCAAACATCACAGAAAGAATAACTGTAATTTTTTTCATTTTGGTTTTGGTTTAATTTAATTTGGTTTTGTCAAATAAAACTTGACAAGCAAAATTAATGATTAATTAAACAAATACCTATGCAAGCATAACATATTTATGAGAAAGTAATAGAAATTATCAACTTGCTGATAAAGATTAATTAACCCGTATCAATTTACCACTTTCAATAAAGTTACCTGCGGTTATTTTGTAATAATACGTTCCAGATTTCAGTTCTGAATTTATTATAATAATATTATCTGAATAGTTACCTATAGATTCCAGTCTGTCAATTATTTTTTTACCACTGATATCAAATATTTGAATTGATACCTCACTTTCATCAATATCTCCAATAAAGAAATTTATTTGGTTAGTAAACGGATTGGGATAAACATTAAAGCTAGCATCTAATGATATTTCATCCTCAACGCCCACCAAATCACTATCAATTGCTATTATTTCATGATATGTATCAAGAGGAGTTTCAACAAACATTGAATCAATTATAAGTTCACCCTTAACAATAAAATCAACCAAGATATTTAATTCTAATGAATCATCAACGGCCAATATATAAGGTAAATCTGGCATTTCTTCAACGTACCACATAAAGGTGGTACCATATTCTGTAATTGAATTAATAGTTACATCATTTGACGTTTGGTTAACAATATAAAGAGGAATACCTTCTATAGCTTGTTGATCAGTCAGAAATAGTACTGTATCAGGATTAAAATCAATTTCTGTAACAGGGAAATAGATATTAGTGAAAACAAATGGGTCTGGCTCACCAATATAAGGGTTAGTGGCATTTCTTCCTGATTCATCAGCAGCATATATATAATAGGATACAGTATCACTTGGAGACACATTTTCAATTAAGCCTGTATAAGTATCTCCGGTTTCAAGTTGCATCAAGGCAGAAGTATAAGAACCACTATTTATTTTATAATAAACAATTACCGAATCAGTATAAATAACTTCTCCGCTACAAGCAATAATATCAGCTGTAATTTCATATGTCGGATGATAAGCAACAGTACCTAGAGTAGGAACATGATTGATATAAAGCATGCCTAAATCAGCAATACCTTTGGTACGACAGTGAAGAGCATCAGTATTTTCCCATCCATTATATATTATTCCGACTATCTCATAACCCGGCATAGCTTCTTCATAGGCTACTAAAGCCTCGTCATCCCACTGACTTCCTGTTATTGGTACAAAAACCTTATTATTTAAAATCAGAGAATTAGTATATGGTGTGTAAGGATAGGTTCCGGGTGTATAAACACGATATACTTCGTAAAATTCACCATATGAACTGACACTGGTAGCAAAAAAATTTGCCGCATCTTCAAAATCCTGATATCTCCAATCTGTAACAGGCACCTGTCCTATTAATACTTTTCCCGGAGTTAAAAATTTGCCCCAGCAATCAATGTGCTTGATGTATTCACCGAGAGGATCTTCCAGTACGTGATACGGTGAATTATTAAGATAATCGTTTACATAACCTGCAATATCATCATGTGTAAGTGTTGGGTTTTCTTCCCAAACAAGATCAGTAGAAGCGGCAATTCCCATACCATCACACATATAGTTCCCACCCGTACTTATCAAACTCATTCCATAGAGTTCAATGTCGAGATATTCGGATACCCTTATGGGAATATCATTATCATTCGGACGAGGTCGGTTATATGGAAAGTTAACTATACCCGGCTGGTTATTTCCATCAAAAACAAACCATGGACCATAATCTCTTACCCAATAACTATCAGACGGGGCAATTAGAAACTCAACATTATCCATATTCACATTATTATTTTGATATGTAGTTGTAACAGTTTGCTGTTGAGAGGCATTTGCAACAATCGTAACAACAGGAATATATTCAGCCATTTCCCATATTAACTCAATGGGAATACCAAATGGATATCTAACAAGTACGCCTTGCATTTGATCAAACTCAGCTACATTTCTTATTTCACCTTCGGGAGGGTCTGTTGGGTAAAAGTCCCTTGACGGATCAAAAGGTGTAAGCATCTCTTCTTCTGACAAATAATGAAGCTTACGATAATCTGGCTTGACCTGGCCAATCATCATGTTACTAATCAATAGTATGGCAGCTGTTGCAAAAAGTAGTTTATTTCTCATGTGTTTAGTATTTGTGAACCAAATTGAACCATATAAGGCATTTAAGAACATATAAGTCTAAGGCACTATCATGTACTTATCGTTTATGGATTGATCATGGTTGTTTCATATGTTGAAAGACTATTATATATCTCTTGACTTTTAATAGTGACAAAAATAGGAAGTTGTTAGTTGCTAAACAACAAATTGCTAATTCTATTTTATTTGTATTACTTTTGTCAGGTAAACGAAAAAACACGAAAATGGGATTTTTAGGAAACATAGCCCTTGTACATTATGCGGGATGGCTTGGAGGTTGGGAAATTGCAATTATTGTTATTATTGTACTTCTTTTATTTGGTGGAAAAAAAATACCTGAGTTAATGCGTGGTTTGGGCAAGGGCATAAAAGAATTTAAAGAAGGTGTTGGCGAGGATGAGGACAAGAAGGATAATCCTGACAAAGATACCAATGATCCAAAAACTGAAAAGTAGAGTTTATTTACCCCTATAGCTTTTGGTTTGAATACTGTAATTTGATACTAGTAAGCTATTGTTTTATTAGCTCACTATAAATATTATATCGCTCCATTATTTCCTGAACAAACTGAAAAGTCTCTTCACCTCGAACATATCCATAATACACAACAGAATCGTGATAATATTCTTTTTCAGAAAGGTTTAAAAGACAACTGTCAACACTCCCTGTCCAGATATTAGAATTCTTTTTGTGCTTATTGGCCAAACGTCGAGCATCAAGCACATGGCCCAGTCCACAATTGTATGAGGCAAGCAGAAATTTTACCTGTTCCGTCGAATCTGTTATTTCAGAAGGTAGTTGTTTCTTAATATAAATCAGATGTTTAACACCTGCTGTAAGTTGTTCGGAGGGGCTGGCTGTACTATCAAGACCATATTTTTCAAGCACGAAGGGCATAAGCTGCATCAAACCAAATGCGCCAACCCATGATCGTACGTTTGGCTTGAATTCTGATTCCTGATATACAATTGACGCAAGCATCCGCCAATCCCAACCAATAATTTCAGCGGCAGTTTTAATTTCATCATCATAAGGTGACAATTGCCCTCCTGAATATGAGTTATACTGGCTATTTACAATTCTTTTCGACCTAATGTTTTTGAAATACTTGTTGTAAAGTAAACGGGCTTGTAGAGTTTTATTAAAACCGTTAAGCCATGAATTGATAGTGTCTACTAGTCCATATTGCCCCTTTTCAATTGCCCACGAAATTTTTTGAGGAAAACTAAGAGGTGTTTTCACATCAATATTTCGGAAATATCTTGCATTTACAAGTGCAATATGTTCATCAGCTACAGTATAATCAATTTCATTATTGGCAACGGCTTTTATTAACTCTTCCATATCTCTGTCGCCGCTAATAATTATAATGCTGTCGGCAATCTCATCACTCAGGGTTTGAAGTCGTTTTGCAAATACTGTTCCCTTTTGAACGTTGATTTCAACATTTGCTAATTCCAGAGTATTTCTTAACAAATGTGAATTAATTTCATCGGCAGTCTCCATTTTTTCAAACCCTTCAGGCTTTCTCTGAACAAGGACCTGCCTAGTGGTCATAATTGGTAGGGTAAACGAAAATTGCTTATTACGTTCTGAAGTAACAGTAAGTCCCATTGCAAGCAAATCAACC